>Ga0182027_10002481_pt1 | contig 29880 bp, 28 predicted proteins | sample 712E1DmetaG_FD_121300 | JGI IMG/M metagenome (GOLD analysis project Ga0182027, IMG submission 121300) | Permafrost microbial communities from Stordalen Mire, Sweden - 712E1D metaG (Illumina Assembly) | ecosystem: Environmental > Terrestrial > Soil > Wetlands > Permafrost | place: Sweden...
CCAGCTCCGACCCGGTCGCGCTCGCGCCTTTCGTGACCAGCTGCACCGACGGCGTCGCGGCCGGGAGCGTCGGCAACGTCACGACCAGCGCCCAGACGATCTGGCACGTCGCCCACGCGACCTCCAACGCCTTCCAGAACCTCGAGGTCAAGGCCGCCATCTCCGGCACCACCGCCGCCCACTCCGACTACGGCGACACGCTGACCTTCGTGGCCACCGGCACGTTCTAGCCTTAAATCACGCAATATTAAGCTCAAAACCGCTCCAGTTAAGGGGCGGTTTTTTGGCACCCGGCCCTATTCAGACTTATCCACAGGTGCCTGACCCCCCCTAGTTTCGGGGCGGTCGGAAGGGGATTACGACGTTTTAAGGCTAAATAAGCTCAAGATAACGGCTGGGGGTTAAATCTGTGCACAGCCCGGCCTCTTGCCTCTTGCGAAGAGGTCATTTTTTTGCTACAATTAAGGTAAATAAAAGAGGCCAAAAATAGGCCTTAAAACTTAATCCTGCGTTATGTCGTGGAGGAACGACATTGCCCGATTGGCGCCGCCGAAGACCCTGCAGAGGTTTTTTGCGGCCTTTTTAGTCTCCACCCGACTACGGCGGCACGCTGACGTTCGTGGCGACCGGGACGTTCTGAAAACATGACCTCATTAACTCTCTCCAAGACTCGCATGCGCCGTGACGAGCGCTTCCACCGCTTCGCCTCCGCAGTCGCGACCATCGCCATGGTCGGCGCGTCGTTTCTGCAAGGCGGAATCGCCAGCGCCGCCACGCTGTCGGGCTTCACTCTCGGCGGGAATCACTGGACCGACGGCGCCCAATACGCCCATACCGGCGACATAAGCATCGCGGCGCTCCCCGGCACCGGCCTCGCCGAAGGCGAACACCTGTTCCTGACCTTCGATTCAGGCTTTACCATCACCGATAACGCCAACTACGCCTACTGCTGGGGCAGTCATAACGACATGATCGTCGAGCCCGTTAGCGGTCAGACGATCGAGCTGACGGCCGATGTCGGTGGTTGTTCCGGCCGGCTGAACTCCCAAGGCATCGTGGTCACCAACCCAGCCACGCCCGGCACCCACAGCATCACGCTCAGCACCGACAGCGTGGGGGGTCACTTCGACGACACTACGCTCACCGCCGCGTACTTCACCCCGACCACCACCACGGTCACCGACACTCTGTCCAGCTACCTGCCCGGTGCCACCAACGTCACGCATACGGTGACGGTAGTGCTCCCCAACTCCGGTCTCACCTCCGCAGGAGAGAACATACTCGTGCACTTCCCCAACACGGGTGACCCCGATTACACCACGTACTTCCCCATCCAAACCGCCACCGCCTCCTGTACCACCCAGACCGGCACCCTAACCGAGGGTGATGACTATTGGCTAGGTGGAGATGTCGATTTTCAGTCAAGTGGTACTTGTTCCGGCACCATGACCTTCACCCTCACGGGCACCAACCCGGTGGCCGGCACCTATCCAGGCGTCGTGGTCACGTCGAACAGCGACTTTGCCCGTTTCCTCGCCTCCAGCTCATCCGACATCGTCATTGCCCCGCCGAGCGTCGTCCTCACCGACCACCCGACCAGCTTCCTGGCCGGTGCCACCGCCACGCATGACCTCCGGTTCACGCTCCCGAGCGCGGGCCTCAGCCCCGGCGACACCTTTTACTGGTCTACTGACCCTGGGTTCGTCAATACCGCCTGGCCCACCTACGTCGCCTGCACGGTTGGAGGCTTGGCCCAGCACCGGTGGTGGCAGCAGTGGTGGGGGGAACGCATGGATTTTATCGTTGACGGCAACTTGGGTTGCCACGGCGACGTGATTATTGAGGGCATCCAGGACATCAACCCCGCGACGCCCGGCGCTTATAACATCTCCGTCTCGGACGCCCTCAACGCCTTCGCCCCGTCGAGCTACGTCGTCAACATCACCGCCCCCGCGCTCTCGGCGGTCACGGACACGCTGAGCAACAACCGGCCGGGCTATACCGGCACGCAGGACATCAGCCTGATCATGCCCGAAGGCGGCATCGACGCCGGCGAGACCTTGACCCTCGCCTTCCCGGACTTCGCCATCGACTCCAGCGGCGTCACCGCGGGCTGTTCCCTGGGCGGCGGCTTCTCAACGGTCGCCGACGACGGCCACAACCTCACGCTCACGGCCGCGGTCGGCGGCTGCGACGGCACCGTGACCATCAACGGTCTCAATGCCACCAACCCGGACCTCGCCGAGTTTTACTACCCCACCATCAGCAGCAACCACGCCGGTTTCGTGACGACGTACATGCGCCTGCTCATCTCCGGCGTGCTGACCGCCACCGACACGCTAAGCGACACCAAGGCCGGCCTGCCCGCCTTGCACAACATCAGCATCCAGTTGCCCCACGGCCACCTCGCCCACGGTGAGGTCTTGAGCATCGCCTTCCCGTCGGACTTCAGCCTCGCCGCCGGGCCGGCCAGCGTCTCTTGCCCCATTACGGGCGGCGAGCCGACCGCCAGCGTCAACCTCCTCACCAACTCGCTAGACGTCACCGCGGTCGGCGGCTGCGGCGACACCCTGAACGTCACGGACCTGCCGATCACGAACCCGCTCAACCCCGGCACTTACACGGTCAACGTCACGAGCGACCAGGCCGGCTACATCCCCAACAGCTTTGACGTCAACATCGACAGCGCCTCGCCGGGGGTCGGCGTCAGCCCCGACACCCACGCGGCCGGCGCCGCGGCCTCGTACAACCTCGACATCAGCATGCCGCCCGGCTGGATCACCGGCAGTCACGTCGTGCACGTCACCTTCCCATCAGGCTTCGTCATCAGCACCGGCCCGACCAGCGCCGTTTGCGACACCGAGGGCACTGATCCGACCGTCAACGTCAACCTCGGCACCAACTCCCTGGATCTCACGGCCAACGGCGGTTGCCAAGGCGTCCTGCATATTGTCGGGCTCCCGGTCACCAACGCCCAGCACTTCAGCGCCTACAACGTCACGGTCACGAGCGACCAGCCCGGCTTCCTGGCCGGCACGGGCGGCGTCACGATTTACGACTCGCCGACTTCGATTGTCGACACCATCGACCTCACCTCGGCTGGCGTCAACGCCCTGCACGTCATCAACTTCGACCTGCCTTACGGCGGCCTCGACGCTGGCCACCAGCTGAACGTCATGTTGGGGCCAGACCAGGTCACGGACCTTGCCGCCAGCGCCACCTGTGCCACCGGCGGTTTCAGCGCGCAGACGGTCTCTGGTTTTAACCTGTTGACCTTGACGGCTGGGCCTTCGGGCTGTTCCGGCCATGTGACGATCACGGACCTCCCGGCCACCAACCTGGCTGCCGGGCCCACCAACTTTAGCGGCGCCCTCTACAGCGACGAGAGCGGATTCAGCTGGACGTCTTTCGACATGGGCACGACCGGCTTCATCCCCCAGAGCTCGGCCACGACCGTCAACAGCGTCACTTTGAGCCGCCTCAAGATTGACACCGTGGCGACTGTTGATCTCCGCTTCCACCTCGCCGACACCCTGGACGGCACCCTCACAGTCACCTTCCCGGCGGGCTTCGAGGTGCTCTCGGCGCCGACCGGCGGCTCAAGCTGTCTCTCACGCATCGCCTTCACCTCCTCGACCATCACGGCCCTGAAGAATCTCTGCACCGGCGACCTCTTCCTGACCGGCGCCACCGTACAGAACCCGCACGACCCCGGTTCCTACATCATCAACTGGATCAACGACACTCCCGGCAGCGCTGCCGTCTACATCATCCTGGACGACCAGGTCTCCATCACCGCCTCGGTCGAGCCCTCCATCTCCTTCGACGTCGGCGCCCAGTCCGCCTCCGTGCCCTGCAGCGGCTCCTTCGCCGGCGACGGCGGCGTCGTCGCCCTCGGGATCATCCCGCTCGACCGGGTCGTCTCGTCGGACGTCAATCTCGTGAACCACATCTGCACCCGTCTCTCGACCAACGCCGCCCACGGTGCGATCGTCACGGTCAAGTCGCTCCACGCCGCCCTGCAGTCCGGCTCGACCCCCGGCGACGTCATCCCGTCCCTCACCGCCAACGGCGGCGACAACGCAATGCACGCAGGCACCGCCAACTACGGCCTGTGCGCCGATGGCGTGAGCGGCATCGCCCTGACGGATCCGGAGTCGTCCCCGGTCCTCCGAAACGACCCCTTCCACACTGCCTGCACCGACGGCGTCGCGGCCGGCAACGTCGGCAACGTCACGACCAGCGCCCAGGCCGTCTGGCACGTCGAGCACGCCACCTCCAACGCCTACCAGAATCTCGAGATCAAGGCCGCCATCTCCGGCACCACCGCCGCCCACTCCGACTACGGCGACACGCTGACGTTCGTCGCGACGGGGACGTTTTAGCCTCAAATCTCACATTTTTAAGCTCAAAACCGCCTCCTAAACGGGGCGGTTTTGGCGTCTGGAGCGGTCGGCAGGGGATTGCGACGTTTTAAGGCTAAATAAGCTCAAGATAATGGCTGGGGGCGAAATCTGGGCACAGCCCAGCCTCTTGCGAAAAGGTCACTTTTTTGCTATAATTAAGACAAATAAAAGAGGCCAAAAATAGGCCTTAAAATCAAACCCGTTGTTATGTCGTGGAGGAACGACATCATCCGATTGCTGCCGCTCAAGGGCCTGAAGAGGCTTAGTGCGGCCTTTTTAATCTCCACGACCGTCTTCGCGGGCTTGCCCTTCGCCCCGGTGGCCCAGGCCGCGACCCAAAACCACTACCTCTGGCGCAACGACGACGGCACGGCCGCCACGACGGTGGACACTTCCCTGACCATCTCGCCGGGAACCAGCAAGCGCCTGCGCTTGGACGCCGACGGTACCTCCACCGAACAGACTCTGATTCGGCAGGCTGGCACTACGCCGTCCACCTCTTCGGCCAACATCAGCGCCTCCGTCATCGACGAGGCGGCCGGCTACGCCTACACCGGCTCCGGCAACGGGGCCGCCGAAATCGTCAAAATCAGGCTGTCGGATCACACCCCCGTCGCCCGCATAGTCCTAAACGAAGCTTGGGCCCGCACCGCCGTCATCGACACCACCGGAGGGACGCACTACGCCTACTTCGGCACGTACGCTCCCCCCGGGAGCCCCGATCCCGGCACCGTCGTGAAAGTCGACCTCACGACCTTCACCGAAGTCGGCACCGTGCCCCTCGATTCCAGCGAGAACCAGTTGGTCTCCTCCGTCATCGACACCACCGGAGGGACGCACTACGCCTACTTCGGCACCAACACCAGCCCCGGCAAGGTCGTGAAAATCAACCTCTCGACCTTCACCGAAGCCGGCCCCGCCCTGACTTTCTCCGCCGCCAGCGCGGCCTGGACGGCCGTCATCGACACCACCGGCCCGACGCACTTCGCCTACTTCGGCACGTACGAAGACTCCCCGGCCCAGGTCGTCAAGATCAACCTCACGACCTTTGAGGAAGACTCGACGCTCGCGCTTGACGCTTACACTTACGGCCTGGATGCCTCCGTCATTGACACCACGCATGGCTATGCCTACTTCGTCTCCGGCGCTTATAACCCGGCTACCATCGCCAAAGTGGACCTCGCCACCTTCCACGAGGCCGACAACACCAGCCTAGTGACGCACGGTGCCGTCCGGCACGCGGCTGCCGCCATCGATTCGACGGGCATCTACGCCTACTTCGGCCTCTACGGTACTCCTGGTCACGTCGTCAAGTTCAACCTCACGGTCTTCGCCGAGGAGGACGCGCCGATTACGCTCGGCGGCGGCGAGAACTATCCGGACTCCTTCTTTATCGACGCCGCAGGCGGCAATCTTTACGCCCCTGAGAACATCAATCCGGCCCACATCTCGGTCATTTCGCTTTCGAGCTTCGCGGTGACCTCGACTCTCGTCCTCGACCATATGACCGGCGACCTAGCGGGAGCCGTCATCGACACCTTGCACGGCTACGCCTACTTCATGTCCAACGCCAGCGGCAAGCTCCGCCGGATCCACCTCTCCGACTTCACCGATGCCGGGGAGCTCGACTTGGGCGGCTATTCCAGGACCGGCGTCATCGATCCGGTCGGCGGCTACGCCTACTACGCCCTGGACGACGCCCCCGGCACGATCGTCAAGATCCAGCTGTCGGACTTCTCCCTGTACGATTCCCTGCCTTTGCAGGCCGAGGAGAATTACCCGGAGACCGCCGCCATCGACCCTGTACACGGCTACGCCTATTTCGGCGTCGACGGTGGAACCCCCGATCACGCCAAGGTCGTGAGGCTCAATCTGTCGAGCTTCACCGAGGACGGGACCATCGACCTCGGCCTGGATGATTCATATGTCACGTCCGTCGCGGCTGACTTGGCGAATAACCGCATCTATTTCGCGACCAGCGGCTCGCCGTCGCACCTCTATCAGGTCGACACCTCGATATTCAACGTGACCGACAGCTATGCCTTCGCAAGCGGCGAGGACGGCCTGTACAGCATGGTCGTTGACTCCGCCAACCAGACCGCCTACGTCGGCATGAGCATCTGGCCGTCCGCCCCCGTCATCGTCCAGGTCAACCTGGCTTCCATGACCCGCGGCGACTCGCTCACGATCGGCTCGGGCGGGAATCGTGCGTCCTCGGCGACCATCGACGCCGCCGACCGTTACGCCTACTTCACGCTTGATTCCGCGCCGGCGCACGTGATCCAGATTGATCTCGCGAACTTCGTCCAGACGGACGAACTGGCTCTCAACTCCGGCAACGACGAGTTGTACGGCCAGAGTTCCGTCCTCGATTCCGACCACGGCTACCTCTACGTGGGTTCGGGCGAGCAAGACGGACCCATCACGAAAGTCCAGACGTTCCTCCAGCCGCGCTCGTACCGCCTGGAGTACGGCGAGACGACGTCGTCCTGCAATCTCGCCACCGGCTGGACCCAAGTCGGAACCCCCAGCGGGTCAGGGGACTGGGTCATGGCCCCGTCCGCCAACGTCACGAACGGCGAGGCCACCTCCCACCTCGTGGGGCTGACCAACGGCAACCCCCTGTTTTACCCCGGCCAAGCCATGGACACGGCCTCGCAGACCGGCCCCATCGCGCTGGGTCGTGACGAGTCCACGGAGGTGGAGTTCAGCGTCACGCCCGGCCCGGACGCCGACCCCGGGGCCCACTACTGCTTCCGCCTGACCGACGCCGGGTCGGCGGCGCCCATGACCTTCACGAATTACGCCGAGGCCCAGATGACCGGTGCCGCCGAAATGTTGACGGCGACGACCAGCAACCGCGTCGTCCTCTCCCGCCTCAAGGCCGGGGAGGTGGCCCAGGCCGACGTCTACTACCACCTGGCCGACACGCTCGACGGCCTGCTGACTGTCACCTTCCCGGCGGGCTTCACGGTGCTCACCCCCGCGACCGGCGGCTCCGGCTGCCTCGACGACTTCAACTCCACCACCTCGACCCTCACCGCCCGGAAGACGGGCTGCACCGGCGACGTCGTCATGACGGGCGCCACCGTCCGCAACCCCGCGACCCCCGGCGACTACCCGATCACCTGGGTGAACGACGACCCCGGAGGGTCCTCGGTCTACATCATGTCCGACGACCAGGTCGGCGTGGACGCGACGGTCGAGCCCTCCATCTCCTTCAGCGTCGGGGCCCAGGCCGCCGCGACCCCCTGCAGCGGCGCCTTCACCGGCGACGGCGGCGTCGTGGCCCTCGGCGTCATCCCGCTCGGCCAGGTCGTCTCGTCGGACGTGAACGGCGTCAGTCACATCTGCACCCGGCTCTCGACCAACGCCGCCAGCGGCGCGACCGTCACCGTCAAGTCGGACAACGCCGCCCTGATGTCGTCCTCCAACCACGCCGACCTCATCCCGTCGCTCACCGCCAACGGCGGCGACAACGTATGCACGCCGGCACCGCGAACTACGGCCTCTGCGCCGACGGCGTGAGCGGCGTCGCCGACACGACCCCGGAGTCGGCCCCGGTCCTCCGAAACGACCCCTTCAAGACCATCTGCACCGATCACACGGCGGCCGGGAACGTCGGCGCGGTCACGACCTCCGCCCAGACGATCTGGCACGTCGAGCACGCCACCTCCAACGCCTACCAGAGCCTCGAGGTGAAGGCCGCCATCTCCGGCACCACCGCCGCCCACTCCGACTACGGCGACACGCTGACCTTCGTGGCGACCGGGACGTTCTGACCACGGGCTTGCGTATTCCGTCTAATCTCAGCGAAGTTTCCGCTCCTACTAAGGTATGGACTGGGATTCGTTTACTGGATATGATAATGTCGTTACTGAAATCCACCTAGTATTTTTAATCTCTCTATGAAGCGCAACCGAATCCTGCTCGCCAGCCTCCTGCTCGCCGTCGGCGTCTTCGCCCTGAAGCTCCCGGCCCAGGCCCTGACCGTCTCGCCCCCGACCTACGACTACACCCTGAACCCCGGCGACACCATTCGCGACACCATCAAGCTCTACAACGAGGGCACCACCCCGCTCACCGTCTATCCGGAAATCTACAACTTCACCTACACCGAGGGCGACGAGACCAGCGGCACCCCATCCTTCTACCCGGCCGATGAGGTCAAGAACGGCTTCGAGCTCGGCCCCTGGATTACGACTTCGAGCCAGCCCGTCACGCTCCAGCCCGGCGAGCGCACCAGCCAGGACTTCACCATCGCCATTCCCAAGAACGCCTCGCCGGGTTCGCACTTCGGCTCCATCCAGCTGAAGAGCGCCCCGTCCACTGGAACCGGCGGCCCGACGGTCAGCCTCGTCGGCGGCACCGGCATCCTCATCCTGGTCCGTATCAACGGTGCGGTGGATGACACCATGGCCGTCACGCGCTTCGGCGGCGACAAGCTCGTCTACACCAGCCTGCCGATCGACTTCCACACCCGCCTCGAGAACCGCGGCAACATCCACCTCCGGCCGACCGGCAACATCTTCGTCACCAACCTCTTCGGCCAGCAGGTGAGCACCATGACGGTCAACGGCGACTACCGCACCATCCTGCCGAAGAGCCCCCGCCGCTTCGACAACACCTGGGTCAAGCACGTCTTGGCCAGCAACGCTTCCGAGTTCACCAAGGAGTGGCGCAACTTCGCCTTCGGTCGCTACCAGGCGACGCTGGTCCTGAACTACGGCCCCGAGAACAAGGTCATCACGGCCAGCTACGCCTTCTGGGTCATCCCCTGGATGGTCCTGCTCATCATCGTCGGCGGAATCGCCCTGCTCGTCCTGGCGTTCGTCTTCGGCCTCAAGGCCTACACCAAGGGGGTCATCAGGAAGTACGAGAAGATGGCCAAGAAGATGAAAGAAGAGCTGAAAGCGGAAGCGGAGAAGGAAGCGAAAAAGTAACTAAGGCAAGCGAAAAACCGTGGGTCCAACCCACGGTTTTTCTGTTCTTGAGCTTTGGTGCCTGACACTGTGGTACCTGACACTAAAGTGCCACGTGATCCCAAAGCGTCAGGCACCTAGTTCTAAATTAAGCTAATCGGTCGCTTGTGCTATACTTAAGGACGTCCCGTTTGCCCTTAATTTTTTTAGGTTTAGCGACACTTAAGAATCTTTATGCCAGATCAAGTTACCGCCACGCCCGGCCTGCTCGTCGAGGCGGCCGAGGGCCGCAAGATCAGCCGTGTCTTGGACACTGTGTCCCGTTGGGCCGTCTACGCGCTGGCCCTGCTCGTGCCCCTCTTCTACCTGCCCTTCACCAGCGAGGGGCTGGAGCTCCCCAAGCAGATATTGCTCATCGTCCTGACGCTCGTCGGCGTCGTCGCCTGGCTCGGGCGGATGCTGGTCACTCGCAAGGCTGAGTTCCGAATGACGGTCTTGAGCCTGCTCATCGGCGTCTACCTAGTCGTCTATGCCATCTCGACCTGGGCTTCGAAGAGCCGGTACGTCAGCCTAGTCGGCGATTATGGCCAGGAGAAGGCGGGCTTGATTACGGTCGTCTGCTTCGCCCTAGTCTTCTTCCTTGCCGTCAACGTCCTTCGGGGCGCCAAGGACGTCCGTCGCGTCTTGACTTTCGTCCTCGCCGCTGGATTCGTGGCCGTGGTGCAAGCCTTCCTCCAGGCGCTCGGCCTCCGGGTCCTGCCCGGTGCCGCCGCCCAAGCTGGCGAATTCAACCTCGTCGGCACCTCGAATGCCTTGGGCATCTACGCCGCCGCCATCCTGGTTGTCGTCATGGGCTCACTGCTCGCGCATTTCGAGGGCCGCTGGGGCTTCGTGAAGTACTGGCTCCTAGGCGTCCTCGCCGCTCTCGCCATCTTCTACGTCGCCTCGCTCCAGTTCTGGTCGATTTGGGCGGTGGTCGCCGTCGGCTCCCTCGCGCTCGTGGCCTATGGCATGGTCAAGGCCGACAAGGTTAAGCGCATCACGATGCTCTCGCTCCCGATGGCGGCCGTCGTCCTCGGCCTCGTCTTCAGCTTCGTGCAGTTCCCGATCGGCCTCGGCGCCCCAGCGGAGGTCATGCCGTCGTTCCAGGCCGGCTGGGACATCTCCCGCGAGTCCCTCGTAGCCGCACCGCTCCTGGGCTCCGGCCCCGGCACCTTCCTCTACGATTACGCCCAATTCCGCTCCCCGAGCCTGAATGCGACGAACTTCTGGGACGTCCACTTCGACCGTTCCTCCAGCCGTCTCCTGACCCTGCTCGCGACGACCGGCATCCTGGGGATCGCCGCCTACGCCGTGCTCTTCGGCTACCTCGCCCTAGTCGCGATCCTGCGCCTGCGCAAGAGTCACGAGGAGTGGTGGCTGACCGGCCTCACCGTCTTCGCCGCTTGGGTGGCCCTCGGCTTCGGCAAGCTGGTCTACTCCTCGAACCTGACCCTGGAGTTCATGTTCTGGCTGATGACGGCGCTTCTCGTCGTCCTGTTCTGGCCCAAGGTCTCGAGCTACAAGTTCGAGAGCTCGCCCCGGGCCTCGCTTACGCTCTCGTTCCTCTTCATCGTCGCCGTCATCCTCTCGATCTCCGGCTTGTACCTCGTCGGCCAGCGTTATGCCGGCGAGATCGCCTACACCCACGGGCTGAACCGCGACCTCACCAAGGTCACCGACGTGGACGCCTCCATCAACGACTTCGTCCGTGCCGTCCAGCTGAATGCCAAGAGCGACCTTTATGCTCGCGTCTTGAGCCAGGCGTACAGCCTTCGCGCCAACCTCGAGGTCCAGAAGATCGGTATGGGCAAGCCCACGAGCGACCAGTCCCAGCAGATCACGCTCTTGGCCTCGAACGCCGTCGCTGCCGGCAAGGCCGCCACCGACCTGAATCCGCAGAACGTCGAGAACTGGTCTTCGCTCGCCTCGCTCTACCGCGACCTCGTCGGCAGCATTCCGGGTGCCGATGAGGCCGCCGTCGCGGCGTATCAGAAGGCCATCGTACTTGAGCCGAACGGCCCGGACCACCTCACTGACCTCGGTCGCGTCTACCTGGCCATGGCCCAAGCCGCCCAACCCGACCCCGCATCCAAGGACGAAGCCGCCAAGGCCACCGCCCAGAAGACCGTCGCCGACGACCTGACCAAGGCCAAGGAGAACTTCGACAAGGCCCTCGCCGCCAAAGCCGACTATTCCCCGGCCCGGTACTGGCTCGCCCTGACCTTGAGCCAGCAGGGCCAGACGAAGGACGCCATCAGCAACCTCGAGACCGTCCTGACCCAGAACTCCAGCGACCTGAACGTCGGCTTCCAGCTCGGCATCCTCTATTATCAGGACGGCCAGAAGGATAAGGCCGTCGCCCTCTTGGAGCGCGTCACCCAGATTCAGCCGAACTACTCCAACGCCCAGTGGTACCTCGCCGCCATGTACGAGGACGCTGGCCGGATCGACGATGCCATCGCTCGGGTCCAGGCGGTCTTGAAGAACAACCCGGACAACGACAGCGTGAAACAGCGGTTGACGGACCTCCAGGCCCAGAAGTCCGGCCTCGCCCCCGCCGCCCCAACCGCCGCCCCGCTCCCGCCGCCGGTCGAGCCCGCGAACGCCGGCCAAGTCATCAACACCCAGCCCAAGAAGTAGGGGAGAGAAAGCCTCGAAATCAAGTACCTGGCACTTCGGTGCCAGGTACTTTGGTACCAGGTACCGGGGGCCTTGCCTTATCCGGTGGGGGATTGTATATTGGAGCGGTTCACGGGCCGTTACCCGCCAAAAGCTTTGCATTTGGGCGGGCTAGGCCTCGCGATAGAAGTCCCATTATGGGCCGTTAGCTCAGCTGGTAGAGCGCTTCCATGGCATGGAAGAGGCCATCGGTTCAAGTCCGATACGGTCCACCACGTAAAAATCCCAGCTTGACTGGGATTTTTACGTAGCCACGTGGAAGCGAGCGTTGCGAGCTTCTTTACGTGGCACGTGTTAGATTCGCGCTGGGATTCACGTGGCACGCCACGCATTGACTTTAAAGCCGAAAACAGATACTTTTCAGGGCATCACCCCATCAAACTTATGTCCCTCAAAATCGGCATCGTCGGCTTGCCCAACGTCGGCAAGTCCACCCTCTTCCAGGCCATCACCAAGAAGCAAGTCGACTGCGCCAACTACCCGTTCTGCACCATCGAGCCCAACATCGGTGTCGTGGCCGTGCCGGACCCGCGTCTCGACGTCCTCGCCAAGCTCTCGAACTCAGCCAAGGTCGTCCCTGCTGTCATCGAATTCGTCGACATCGCGGGACTGGTCGCCGGCGCCTCCAAGGGCGAAGGTCTCGGCAACAAGTTCCTGGCCAACATCCGCGAGTGCGACGCCATCGCGCACGTCGTCCGCTGTTTCGAGAACAAGGACATCATCCACGTCCACCCCAAGATCGATCCCCAGAACGATATCGAGGTCATCAACCTGGAACTGGTCTACTGCGATCTCGCCACCGTCGAGAAGCGGCTAAGCTCCGTCGCCCAGTCGCTCAAGGGCGGGCACGACCGCGATTTGGAGATGCTCAAGGCGGCGCTCGAGAAGGTCCAGAAGACCCTGCTCACCGGGGCGCTCGCCAAGACCACCGAGTTCACCCCGGAGGAAGCCGTGGCCATCAAGGAGACCCAGCTCATGACCATGAAGCCGACCATTTACGTCCTGAACGTGGACGAGGCCCAGCTCGCCGCCGGCTACAAGCTCGACTTCCTGAAGCCCGAAGAACAACTGCCTATCTCCGTGAAGATTGAAGCCGAGATCGCCAGCCTGTCGCCCGAGGAGGCGCGCGAGTACATGGCCTCCTACAACATGAAGGAATCTGGCCTCGACCGCTTGAGCAAGATTGCTTTTGATTTGCTGGGCCTCCAGACCTTCCTCACGACCGGCGAGATTGAGTCCAAGGCCTGGACCATCCACAAGGGCGACAAGGCGCCCCAAGCCGCCGGCGTCATCCACTCTGACTTCGAGAAGAACTTCATCCGCGCCGAGATCATCGACTACAAGGACTACGTTGAGCTCGGCGAGTCCGGCGCCCGCGACAAGGGCCGCCTGCGCATCGAGGGCAAGGAATACGTCATGCAGGACGGCGACGTCTGCCACTTCCGCATCGGGGCCTAGACTTATTTGATGTGTCATCCTCGCGAAAGCGGGGATCCAGTGCCGCCGGCCGTCCCGGCAGCCGCCACGGAAGCTTCGCCAACCGGCGAACCCTCGCGTCCGACTCGGGCAGCTTCCGGTGTCGGCCACCGGGCCGTCCGACCAACACCATGCCACCCGCCCTCAAACTGCTTTGTCATGCCATCATTCAAGCTCCAAATAGGCGATCAGGAAATCGAAATTTTTCTCCGCCCCAGCCTGAGGGTGCGGCGTTTGCGTCTCGAGGCCAAGCCCGGCGTCGGCATCGTGGCGGTGGCCCCGCCCGGCACGCCGCTCTCCGCCATCGAGCGCCTGGTGCGCCACAACGCCGCTTGGGTCCACCGTCAGTTTCACTGGCTCGAACGGCATGCCGGAGTCGAGCACCTGACGCGCGACCCGGCCGAGTACCGCCGCCATGCGCCGGAAGCCCTGCACTTGGCGCACGAACTGGTCGCCCAGATCAACACTCACTACGGTTTCAAAGTCGGCCGCATCCAGATTCGCAACCAGGTCACTAGGTGGGGGAGTTGCAGCCGCCACGGCGCCATCTCCTTCAACTGGAAGATTGCCTTGGTCCCGCGCGAGCTCGCCGAATACGTCGTGGCGCACGAGCTCTGCCACATCGGCAAGTTCGACCATTCGCCGAAGTTCTGGGCCTTGGTCGCCGAGACCATTCCCGACTGGCGGATTCGCCGTCGTAATCTTCACAAGTTTCATCTTTAAGATTGGAAATCACAAATTGTGACTTCCAAAAAACCGCCCCGGAAAGGGCGGTTTTACGCATTACGGATGGCTCATCAGCCAGTTATTCAAGAGGGTGCCTATTGTCTTGGCGGCGGCTTCATTATCTTGTTTGACCGTCCATGTGTACCAAGGGGTTTTCTCTGGAGCACCATTTCGCATCACCTCGCCACTGGGTCGATAGCCGTAGCTTTCCTCATCGGAACCATTCTTGGGCCACATGATTTGGCCAATCTTGATTGACAGCCCCCTTACTTTCAGTGACGCGTCCTTTAGGTAATCCGAATTAATCTTCTCCTCTATCCACGCGATGTCGGCTCGGGTATAGGGTGCCAGTTTTTGGCTTGGGTTCAGGTGCTTTAGCTCCAATTCGAGCAAGAGGATGGTTTCTGACCTTAGATTCTTCTTGATCCAGTCCTTTCGCTTGCTATCGACCAGTTCGCCGACGCCCGCAAGCATGTCACGGTCGGACATTTTTCCCAGTGCTTCGACGCACTTCTTGAGGAAGTCCTCGATTGAGAGCCCCGTGCGCTCTCGGATAATGTCGTCGTTATAACGCCAGCCGTTGCTGAGGAAGAACCAGACATCGTAGATATCACGATTGGTCTTGCCGACTCTCTCGAGCATGGCCACCAGCTTGTGGCTGACCATGTCCGCCGGGACCATGACTTTCATCGGGATACCGAGGTACGACTTCAATTCGTATTTGGAACCGAAATTCTCGAGGTTGATCTCGACCTTGAGATTCTGCATCGCGGGCTCCTTGCCGTCATAGGAAAGCAGGAAGAACAGGCGCTGGCGCTTCCTCTCGGCGCTTTTTAGCGTTCCATAGCCCTCAAGAATTTTCTTGACGCCCTCGAAAACCTTGTCAGAATCGGCGTTGCCAATTAGATCGAAGTCCAAGTCCACCGAAAAACGGTTCAGCTGGTAGAAGAGGTAGGCGGCCGTACCGCCCTTGAAACCCAAATGCGGCCCGACAGTCCGGTCGGCGAAGATATCCTTCAAGACCCTGACGAGAACGACTTCGTGCTTGATGGGATTGAGTGTCATGTTCTCGCGTTTAGTCTTTAGAGGCCGCGCGATACCGGTTGACTCGGGCCAGCATGGTCTTGCCTCCGCCGTAAATCGGCAGAATCTCGTCGACCTTTTTCCAGTCCAGGGCCGACAGGTTATCGAAATGATATTCCTTTTGTAGATAGACTGTATCCAGGAAAGCGCGCTCTGGCGAGGCAATGCCGCAAGAGCCTTTGTTTTCGATGCCGATCGGGTTGGTCAGGATGTCGTCCTTGATTTTCCTGAACGAGTACTTTTGGCCGCTACAGTCTATTTCCTTGGTTTGATAGGAAGCGACGGTAACGAGACCGTAATACTGGAATACCACGCCGGCGTCTCGCAAGACCGTCTCAAAGCTTACGTATGACGGCGAGAAAATTTTAGTCGCCAGCTCGTACTTATCAAAATTCGCATCTTTAGCGTAGGTGCCTCGCCGAAGACGAAGGAGCCCTCCGGATTTTACGTAACGATAGAGCCTGTTTTTTACGAGTTCCGGGTTAGATTCTCCCCAAAGCAAAGCCAAGTCAGCCGTCGTAAAGACGGTCATTTTTGACCTTAATATGGCCAAAATGGGAGCACTACTCATAAATCTGTGAGTTATTAGTAACGAATAATGATTACTAACAACTTAAATTGTAAAGATTAAAACGTCTTTTGTCAAGTATTTTGGCTAATCTAAAATCGGAGGCCACAAATTGTGATTTCCAAGAAGTACTGGCTTGACAATTATCTATTTTTGCGCTAACATTAGTCTATAAGTTTAAGACGTAACTTTCGGCAAAAGTTGCGACCTCGATTCTTATGAAGAACCTTCGTTTGCTGACCTTGGCCGCCATCGTCCTGGTTTTGGGAGCCGGTTGCGCCACTGCCACCCCGACACCGCTGGCCCAGACGCCGCCGGTTCAGACCGCACCGGTTCAGACCGCGCCGGTCGTGCCTCCGACGGCAGTCACCCCGGCTCCCAAAGAGGTCGCAGAGTATCAAATCACCTGTCAGTCTGCCGCCGGCATGACTTCGGACCTCAAGGCTTCGGTGGACAAGCTACTCACACAGAACGGCTGGCACGAGCTTCAGCGGACCGATCGGTCATGCCAAAACGGCAGTGTCGACGGGACTGTGCTGGTCCTGACGGACAATTGCACGAACACCGAATGCACCAAGGCCGCGCTCATCAACGTGGACACCAAGAGAAACACGCTCAAGGTTCTCTCGACCGAAGATACCAGCGAGATGCTGGGCGCGGCTGCGATTTTATTGGTCGTGAAGTGGACGCCCGAGGTGGTGTCCTACCGCCACGTCGTTTACGCCCCAGACGGGCCTTGCGTCGAGAGCGACATCAAGGACAAGGTGTCTTATGAGGACGTCGAGATATCTCTGGCCACTGGAGCCAGGAAAGTCGTGAAGACCTGCAAGTACCAGTCCTGCGACCTCGGCACGCTCACTTGCACCGAGACGCCGTAAGAGCCAAACTATCCGAAACGAAAACCGCCCCCGGAGGGGCGGTTTTCATTACTGATTTTTGCGTCGGCTTTGCGCCAGGCTGAATATGGCCAAGGCCCAAGAAGCCACGAGGGTTGGCAGGATGATGATGTTTCGGGCGCCTGTCGGCCAGCCCAGGAACTTGTAACTCCGGCCCGGTATGTAGAGGCCCAAGGCTTGGCAGTCAGATATCGCCTTCAGTGATACGCCCTTCTCGCCGATGCTGATGAGGTTGCAATGAGCCACGTTGTTCGCTTGCCACCAGCCTAGGGCCGTGACAGCCAAGAGACACAGCGCTAGAACGCGCAACGTCTTGGAATCGTGACTCCTTATACCCAAATATAGGAGCACGATCACGACGATTGGGGTCAACAGAAAGCCCAGATGCGGGATCATTATCAGAATTGCTCCGGCGATGGCGACGACAATAAGGAGATGAGTCTTGGTAATCGTCAGGGGTTTTGGAGATGGCATGGTTTTATCCTAGTTAACCAGCAAGTGTCGGTTCGGTATTACCCCTTGAACCGGAAGCGGAAGATCTCGCGACCGACGCGCTGGTCGAGGCGACGGTATATCAAGCCGACGGGCGTCTTGAGGCCCAGCTCTTCGGCGGCCCGGCCTGGCAGGAGCGCTTCGGCGGTGAAGCCGAGCTCTCGAAGCTCGCTAAGGATGTTGACGTGACTCGTACCGAGGACCGGGAAGACGAAGACGACGGGCGAGCCCGGCTTGAGGACCTTGGCATAGGCGGCGAAGGCGCGACGATACAACCCCATCAGCTCCAGCAGGACGTGGTGGAGCGCCTGATCAGACTCGTAACCGCGGAGTGGCGGGCCCAGGAACGGCTCGGACGAGATGGCCTCGACCGTGTTCGGCGCGAGATGCTCGGCCAGGTCCTTCACGTCGCTCTCAAAGATCTTGAGACTCTTGAGCCGGAAGCCCGTGCGCTTCAGCATCCACTCGACGTTGGTGCGGGTGTCGGTCACGGCTTTTTCGGAGACGTCGGAGGCGATGATGGCCTGGTGTCCGATGGCGATGGCTTCGGTCAGGATGGTGCCGGACCCGCAGAACGGGTCGAGGAGCGCGGCGGTCTTGGGGGCGCCAGTCAGGTTGACCATCATGCGCGCCAGCTTCGGCGGGAGCATGCCGCTCAAGGCGTCGGCCTTGGGTCGGCCGAAGTCGCGCTCGGCGAAGTCCTCGAAGTCCTGGACCGCGATGGTCTTGGCAATCTGGACGGCGCCTTGGCCGACCAGGATGAGAAGCTCGGCGCCCTTCTCGATGAGCTTGTTCTTGTCCACCTGGACCGCCGTGAGCGCCGGGCCGTCGGGCAGGACGACGCGAATGGATTTTTCTGAATATTCCTTGAGGCGTTTCTTCAGGGTCAGCGAGAGGGGACGGAGGCCGCGCATCAGGTTGCGGTAGCCGCTGGAGAGCGCCGGTTCCGTGGCGTAGAGGCTTAGCCCGAAATCAAGGCTCGGGTTTTCGAGCCCGGAGAGGATGTCAAAGAGGTCGTCTTCGAGCGCACCCAAGCTTCCGCCCAGCACTTCGGCGAACTTCAAGGAACCGCCCAGGTTAAAGAAAAACTCGGGTTTGAGCTCCTGTTCAACCTCAACGATAAGCACCGTCGGCGAGTAGAGGCAGGCCCTGGGGTCCGGGTTCAGGCCCTCGGATTTGAGGCAGGCGATGATTTCGGCAGTCGAGAGCGCCGGTTCCCGACCGAGGATGAAGGCGTATTTCATAGTGACATTGTACCTTAGCCTAGGAATCGCCGCCCGTCAATGGTTTGGACCAGAAACGAAGCGGATTGACCTTTTAGCCTTTTAGTAGTTAGCTATTAACCAGAGGAGGTGCCCGATGTCACATGCGTCCGCCTTGCCCGCCCTGTTCCTTTCCGTGGCCCAGCTCTGGTACCTGTGGCTAATCGTCGCGATCGCCGCTTGGACCATCTTGCTCGCCCTGCGCTCTGCCGCCGAGAATCGCCAGTCGAGAATCGGTCAATGGCTCGTGGTGACGGCCTTCTTCCGACCCCGGCTCTCCCGGTGCGTCCATGTCGGCCTTCGCCACATCGCCTTCACCGCCGTCGCCCTGCTGATCTTCGCCTTCATCGTCATCGGCGCGAGCCTCGTCGGCCGAGGCCTGGGGGAAATGTTCAGCGAATTCAACCACTACTAGCCCCAGCCCATCAGCTCCGAACCGAGGCAACCCCTCGGTTTTTTCTATCCCGCCGGGCGCGCTGGCCGATCGCGACGCGCCAGTGGCCCGAACTCAATACATAATGAAACCGGGGTGGCGCGCTCGCAGGCGGTCAGTGCGCCCGGCGGGGGCTGGGTCTTGACATTAGGGGCGTTTGGTGGTTGATTGGGGCTAGGAGGTGTCTCATGCATGAAGCTCTTTTCGCTGCAATCGTGTTCCTGGCCCAGATTTGGCCTGCTTTGCTCTTAGGTGCGACCTTGGCTTGGCTTCTGCACCTCGTGACCAGAGTTTACGACCTTCGCAAAGTTTCCCGAGCATTTCGGGTCGTCTATGCGGTCATCATGACTCTTGCCATCGTCATGACCGCTCTGCTGGCCTTCTCAGCACTGGTCAACCTGATCATCATGGTTGCCGAAGGACTAGCCGGCACGATGAGCCAGTTCCATCCCTACTAGCCCGAGCCCACCAGCTCCGAACCGAGGCAACCCCTCGGTTTTTTCTTATCTCGCCGAACCCGCGCTGGTGTTCTGGCTGGCGTGGTGTTGGTCGGACGGCCCGGCGGTCGACAACGGCAAGGTGCCCGACTACCCCTCCGGCCTTTCAGGCCACCTCCCCTTGCCAAGGGAGGATAAAAGGTAGACGTCTCTTTTCAGGGACGCGAGGGTTCGCCGGTTGGCGAACCTTGCCGTGGCGACTGCCGGGACGGCCGGCGACGCGCTCGCCGGGCAGTTAGGCTGTCTGGCGACCCCCACCCCTTGCATGTTTAACGGGGTTCTGGTAGAGTCTCCGAGCTGACAATTGAGCCAGTCCCAACTTAATTCCTAAGGAATCGGCCCAAATTCCAAGCATTTTCTTTATTCGCTATGACTCGTTACGAGCTTCTCTACATCATCCCGGCGACCCACGCCGAGACCGAGCTCCAGCCGGTCATCGACAGCGTCACGTCTGTCCTGACCAAGTTCGGAGCCAAGATCGTCCGCAATGACATGGTCGGCAAGCTCAAGCTCGCCTACCCCGTCAGCCACATCCGCCACGGTTACTATGTCATCGTCGACATGGACGTGGAGCCCGCCAAGGTTACCGAGATCGACAACGCCCTGCGCCTTAACACCGACGTGATCCGCCACCAGCTGATGGTGAAGGATCCCAAGGTGAAGCCGGTCTTCAAGATCGCCTCCGTCGAAGACATCGAGCGCGACAAGGCCCGAGGCGTCGTCGCCCACGAGGCCACCCGCCGCCAGGCGGCCGCCGCCCCGAAGTCCGACAAGAAGGTCGAGGTCAACCTCGCCGACTTGGACCAGAAGCTCGACAACATCGTTGAGGGCAAGATCCTCTAACAACCGGATATGAACCTCAACCGCGCGATGATCATCGGGAACCTCACCCGGGACCCCGAAACCCGCACCACCCCCGGTGGCGCGACCGTCTCCAAGTTCGGCGTCGCGACGTCGTCGGTCTGGAAGGACACCTCCGGCGCCAAGCAGGAACGCGTCGAGTACCACAACATCGTTGCCTGGGGCAAGCTGGCGGAAATCTGCCAGCAGTATCTCGGCAAAGGCCGCAAGGTCTACGTCGAGGGTCGCCTCCAGACCAGCGAGTGGGAAAAGGACGGAGTGAAGCACAACCGCACCGAGATCGTCGCCGAAAACATGATCATGCTCGACAAGGCGCCCACTGGCGCCCCCGGGAGCGCTCCCAAGCCCGCCATGTCCACCCCGAGCGGCACGACGCCGGCACCCGCGCCCCAGGAAGAGGAGATCAAAGTTGAGGATATCCCGTTCTAGAATCAATATGATGAGGAAGACCAAACAAGCCAACATCAAGGAGCGCGCCTGCTGGTTCTGCGTGAACCAGGTCAACGCGATCGATTACAAGGACACCGTTCAGCTCAAGCGCTACACCTCGTCCTTCGCCAAGATCGTCCCGCGCCGCCGCTCTGGCGTCTGCGCCTGGCACCAGCGCAAGCTGGCCAACGCGATCAAGAAGGCCCGCGTGCTCTCGCTCCTGCCGTTCGTCGTCAAGTAACCAATTAGAGCCGCCGGACCAAAATTCGGCGGCTTTTTGGCTGATTATGCAGCGCTGGCAAGAATTCAAGGAATCGCCTCGGCTCCGCGCCAATCTCGAGGCCCGGGCCCGGATTCTCGCGGCCATCCGGGCGTTTTTCGACGGGCGCGGTTACTTGGAAATGGAGACGCCGCTCATGGTGGCACATCCCGGCATGGAGCCGTATCTCGACCCGTTCGAGACGGAACTCCAGATGCCCGGCGGTCGCCGCTATCGTGGGTTCCTGATCACCAGCCCAGAGTATTCTTTGAAGAAGCTCTTGGCGGCCGGGTTCGAGCGCATCTACCAGCTGGGCCGCTGTTTTCGTAACGGCGAGGATTCCGGCGGGCGCCACAACCCCGAGTTCACGATGCTTGAGTGGTATCGCGTCGGCACCGACTACGTCGGCATCATGGACGAGACCGAGGAGTTGGTTCGGAGCGTGGCCGAAGCTGTAGGAGCATCACTCACCCCAGCCCTCTCCTGCAAAGAGTCAACTCACCTGTGCCCTCCCCTGAAAGGGGAGGCAGGAGGGGTAGTCAGAGAGGGAGACAAAAAGTGGGAACGACTCACGGTTCGTGACGCCATGAAACGTTACGCTGGCGTCGACCTCGACGCGGCCTTGGACGACAAAAATATTTTGCTCGCGAAGGCCGCCGAGCTTGGTCATCAGCTTCCGCCCGAAACCCCATGGGACGACGCCTTCTTCGCCGTCTTCCTGAACGCCGTCGAGCCGAAGCTGGGCCTGGAGCGTCCGACCTTTCTCTACGAATACCCCATCTCGATGGCCTCGCTCTCGCGGCCCTCGGCGAAGGACCCGCGTTATGCCGAACGCTTCGAGCTTTACGTCGCCGGGCTGGAGCTCGCCAACGCCTTCTCGGAACTGACCGACGCCGACGTACAACGCCAGCGGCTGGAAGAAGAACATGAGCTCCGGAAACGCTTGGGCAAGACCGACTATGGCTTGGATGAGGAATTCCTCGACGCCCTCCGCTCCATGCCCGCGGCCGGCGGCATCTCCATCGGCGTTGACCGCCTGGTCATGATCCTCTTGGGGGAAACCGACATCCGCCAAGTCCAAGCCTTCCCAGCTGACTCTCTCTTTGGGGAGACTTAGACCAAGCGAGCACTACATAGCAGGTTCGACAAACGGGTGGCACGGTTGCGGGTCGCAGACTCACCCCCAGCCCCTCTCTTTCAGAGAGGGTAGCCCCAAGCGGAGACGGATTTCCGCTAGACTCTTCCCAAAAAACGTCATTTACGCTAAAGTTCCCGAGACAATAACCTGATAACCGTATGGCTTCCGTAAACGAAATCAAGAGGGAATCCGTCCTGATCTTCAAGGACGAGCCGCACATCGTCATAGAGTTCCAGCACGTCAACCCCGGCAAGGGCAGTGCCTTCGTCCGGACCCGCCTCAAGAACGCCCGCACCGGCAAGGTCTTCGAGCAGACCTACAAGTCGGCCGAATCCGTCGATTTCGTCGAGCTGGACCGCAAGCACCTCCAGTATACCTACAACGACGGCACCAAATGGTATTTCATGGACAAGGACTCCTTCGAGGAGATCTTCCTCTCCAAGGAAATGCTCGCCGAGAAGGTCAACTTCCTCAAGGAAGGCATGGACATCGACGGCTTCTTCTATGAGGGCGAGTGCCTGAACGTCATCCTGCCCAAGAAAGTCGCGCTCAAGGTCACCGAGGCCATGCCGGCCGTGCGCGGCGACTCCTCCGGCAACATCTCCAAGGAAGTGACGCTCGAGAACGGCTATAAGGTCCAGGCGCCCATCTTCATCAAGGTCGGCGACACTCTCTCCATCAGCACCGAGAACGGCGAGTACGTCAGCCGCGAGCAGGAGTGAGGAGCAGCCAAATTTAAGCTCAAAGAGCCGTCTCAAACCGAGGCGGTTCTTTTGTTGTCACTGATCCTTGACAAAAGCCTAAAAGTGTGATAGCCTAGGCTTTAGGAGGTTCCTTCCATGTACCACACATCGTTCCTTCGCTCGCTCTGGAATACCGGCTGGCTAATCGTCGAAATCGTCCTGAAACTGGTCGTCCTGGCCATCAGCCTCATTCCCACCTGGTTCTGGCTGATCATTCACGCTATCCCCGCTCTTCAGCTGAAGTGGCACTACTTCGGCGCCGCAGGCCACCCCTTCGACACGGCCGTCGCCCTCTTCGCCACCCTGTGCGCCATGCAGCTCGGCCTTCTCATCTGGGCGGCATCCGTCATCTGTTGCCGGTGGTGGCGGTAGGCATCAGACAGCTAGTCAAAGCTCAACCCCGAGCCGTCAAAAGCGGCCGGGGTGTTTAATTACCGGGAGTCGTTGACAGCGAGGGGGAATCGGGCTAATCTCGGGCCTAGGAGGTCCTTGTCATGCCGAAAAACACGAGTCGTTGGTCCGCTTTCTGGAAGACCCTGGCCATCTTGGTCTGTGGGGCCGTCGCCCTCATTCCGTTCTGGTTCTGGCTGCTCTGCTACGCCGTCCTCTCTCCCGACGGCTTCTGGCAGAAGCTAGTGGTCTACGGGGTGGGGCTGTACTTCTTGGGCGTCATCCAGTTCGTCTTGCTCGTCATCTTCATCGTCGTCGCGCTCTACATCATCGTCGATCGCCCGTGGTGAAGCGGACCGTTGACGGAAATCCCAGGTTGCGTTAGTTTTTGGTCAGGAGGTTCTTTCCATGCTCAAAGTTCTCGGTAAGGTTATCTTGTCCCTGCTCATTCTGGCCGTCAGCCTCGTCCCCACCTGGCACTCGCTGTATTTCTATGGCTGCAGTGGCCTCTGGCGGACGCTGACCGGCCCCATCGGTTGGGTTCTCTGGATGTTCAGCGGCGGAGCCCAGCTCGCCATACTCATCATAGTGACGGCGGTAATCTACCTCTTTCTCTGGAAGAAGCGCTAAACGCTCAAACCCCCGAATCCGCGCGCTGCGGACCGGGGGCTTTTTCTTTATTCCGTCACCCCGAGCAAGGTCGAGGGGCCTATTCTCGAAACTCCGAACAGGTCCCTCCACTCCGCTTCGCTTCGGTCGGGATGACAGGGGCGGAGGTACCATTGACAGAAACCCCGGATTGAGCTAGTTTCTAGGCAGGAGGTCATTCAATGCTCAAAGTTATCGGTCGAGTTCTGGCTGACGTTCTCGGCATCTTGATTATCATGGGTGCCTGCACATGGTTTACTTGGGGACTGCTGTTGTCACATGGTTTCAAGGGTGCGTGGTGGTGGCTGACAGCCGACCTGAACAACCTCATGCTTTACGGCTTTGTCCAGGCGTTCTTTCTTCTCCTTGGGGTGGCCATAATCAGCTCCGCTCGGAACAACTGATCCACTCAAAAACCCCCGAATCCGCGCGCTGCGGACCGGGGGATTTTCTTTTTTCTGTTATGTCATTTCGAGGCGCCGTTGGTGCCGAGAAATCGCTTGCCTCTCTAGTTACGCAAGGGATTCCTCGCTAACAGCTCGGAATGACATAACGCGCGCAGCTCGGAATGACATAACGCGCGCAGCTCGGAATGACATCGCGGGCACTCAGGCTTTGATTCGGCCGGCGGCTTCGGTCGCTTCGGCCACTTCGGCCTTGTCGACGGCTTTCATGACCGCCTCGCGGATCTGCTTGATGAGCTTGGGGTTCTCCTTGAGGAACTGCTTGGCGGCTTCGCGTCCGACGCCGAGCTTGGTCTCGCCGAAGAGGTAGGTGTTGCCGTTCTTGGCGATGACGCCGAGGTTCACGCCGGTGTCGAGCGTGTCGCCGGAGATGGAAATGCCCTCGTTGTACATGATGTCGAACTGCGTGGTGCGGAACGGGGGAGCCACCTTGTTCTTGACGATCTTGACGTTTACCTGGTTGCCGATGACCTTCTCGTCCTTCTTGATCTGGGCCGAGCGGCGGACCTCGATGCGGCAGGAGGCGTAGAACTTGAGCGCGTTGCCGCCGGTCGTGGTCTCGGGGTTGCCGAACACCACGCCGATCTTCATGCGGATCTGGTTGATGAAGACGACGCAGGTCTTGGTCTTGGAGACGATGCCGGTGAGCTTGCGGAGCGCCTGCGACATGAGGCGCGCCTGGAGGCCCATGTGGGAGTCGCCCATCTCGCCGTCGATCTCGGCCTTGGGGACGAGCGCGGCGACGGAGTCGATGACCACGACGTCGACGGCCCCGGAGCGCACCAGGGTCTCGACGATGTCGAGCGCCTGCTCGCCGGTGTCCGGCTGGGAGATGAGCATCTCCTTGATGTTCACGCCAATCCGCTCGGCGTAGGCCGGGTCGAGGGCGTGCTCCGCGTCGACGAAGGCCGCCGTGCCGCCGAGCTTCTGGACCTCGGCGATGATGTGCGAGGCGAGCGTCGTCTTGCCGGAGGATTCCGGGCCGTAGATCTCGATGACGCGGCCTCGGGGGACGCCGCCGATGCCGAGCGCCAGGTCGAGGGACAGGCTGCCGGTCGGGATGGCGTCGACTTCCATCTTCTTGGCGTCGCCGAGACGCATGATGGAACCGTCGCCGAACTTGCTGCGGATCTGGTTGATCGCCTCCTCCGTCGCGCGCGTCTTCTCGTCGGTCACTGGTTTAGACATAGGTTTGCTGGTTAAGCGCGGTCTTCCTTTCATGACCGCCGAAGCTCTGTCAATAGTATAGATGAACAAAAGGCGAACAAGGCAAGGGCCAATTGTGGATAAGACCTTATTTTGAGCTTATTTTGTCGTTCAAAGCGAGGTTCTTTTCGCTGAAAATGTGGAGCATATGGCACTCGGAATGCTCGACAACGTAGCGCTCGGCACCGTTCAGCATGGTGAAAGCCGACACGACCGTCCCTTCAAAAGTGTAGTCGCCCGTGATCTTCTTAACTTGGTCGCCGACTTTGAATTTCATAGAGACAAGATAATCCGCTTACCCTCCTCTTGAAAAGAGGAGGTGGCACGCACTGTTAGTGCGAGACGGAGGAGTTCGCTCTTATGGTTCGTCGGCCGGTCCGGCAGCCGCCAACCGGCGAACCCTCGCGTCCCTGAGAAGAGACGTCTACCTATTATCCTCCCCTGAAAGGGGAGGTGGTCAGAGCTACGAGCTCTGGACGGAGGGGTAGTCGGGCACCTGCCGTTGTCGGCCGCCGTACCGTCCGCCCAACACAACGTCCCTACTTCTTACTAGTGCCCGTCGCGGAGTTTATCTTGGTCGTGGCCGGCACTGGTTTGGCTGGGATGGTCGGGGCCGGAGTCGGGGTCGGAATGGCACTGGTGTCCGTGGCCGCCTCGACGATGACCTTGAGATAGACCTCGCGCTCCTTGGAATGCTTCTTCTTGGCGGCGATGCGCAGGATGGAAACGCCTTCGGGCAGCTGAAGCGCGTCGTGGAAGGAGCCATCGGCGTCGGGCAGGACGGTCTCGCGGTTGACGGTCAGCTCGGCCTCGGGTTCGGTCTTGCCATCAAGCATAATCTGCCCAGTCTGGAAAACCTGGCTGTCGAGCGGCGAGTAGACGGTGATGGGCGGCGGTTGGAGGATGCGGTAGACGGAGAAGGCAAAGTAGCCGAGGATCGCGAGGAAGACGAGAGCAATGGCACCTGTTTTCAGCAGGCTCGGGGTGATGGTCAGGCGGCGCCCGTCGATGAAGTTGGCCGGACGGTCGAGGCCGATGGTACGTCCGCCGGCCGCCGCCATCTCGCGGCCCAGTTCCCGGGCCAGCGGCTCGGGGTCGAGGCCATAATGCCGGGCCAGGCTCCGGACGAAGTTCTTGGCGTAGACGTAGTCCGGCAGCTTGGCGAAGGCGTTCTGCTCGAGCGCCTCGAGGTACTTGGCCGAGACGCCCGTGGCCTTCTCGACCGTCGCCAAATTCTCGCCGGCCGCGAGCCGCTTCTCGCGGAGGAGGTCGCCGATGGAGCCGTCGTTCACCGCTTTTTTCTCGAAGCCGGGCATATCAAATGAAGCCTAGCATAAACAAACCGCCGGGGGAATTATTCCCACGGCGGCATTTTGTCCTTATCGTCCTCTTCGTCCTCGTCACCACCGGTGATGGGGTCTTCGTCAGTGATCGGGGCCGCGTCGGGCGGCCGCGCGACCAGGATGTTGCGGGGCTTGGCGCCCTCGCCGGGGCCGATGATGCCCTTCTCTTCCAGCAAGTCGAGGATGCGAGCGGCGCGGGCGTAGCCGATCTTGAGGCGGCGCTGGAGGAACGAGGCCGAGGCCTTGCCGGCGCGGACGATGATGTCCTGGGCCTCGTTGAGGAGCGGGTCTCCGTCGCCGTCGGGCATGGCCTCGCCACTGCCGAAGACGGTGGGGCTGCCGGGGCCGTTGGCCGTGCGCTCGGTGACGCCCTCGGTGTATTCCGCCGGCGTCTCGTAGTTGTCGATGATGAAGTCCACGACGTTGCGGATCTCCTTGTCGCTGACGTAAGCGCCCTGGAGCCGTTTCGGGGTCGACATCTCGGACGAGATGAAGAGCATGTCGCCGCGCCCGACGAGCTTCTCGGCGCCCTGCTGGTCGAGGATGGTGCGCGAGTCCGTGGCCGAGGCGACGGCGAAGGCGATGCGTGAGGTGATGTTGGCCTTGATGAGGCCGGTGATGACGTCGACCGACGGGCGCTGGGTCGCCAGGATCAGGTGAATGCCGACGGCGCGGGACATCTGGGCCAGGCGGATGATGCAGCCCTCGACCTCCTTGGCGGCGCTCGAGACCATGAGGTCCGCGAGCTCGTCCACCACGATGACGATGTAGGACATCTTCTCCTCGACGGTCTCGTTGTAGGAGCCGATGTCGCGCTTGCCGAACTTGGAGAGCAGGTTGAAGCGGCGGTCCATCTCGCCGATGGCCCAGCGCAGGGCGTTGACCGTCTTCGCCACCTCGGTCACGGCCGGCACCAGCATGTGCGGGATGTTGTTGTAGACGGGGAGCTCGACGCGCTTCGGGTCGACGAGGAGGAGCCGGAGATCGTCGGGCGAGTTGGAGTAGAGGAGCGATACGATGATGGAGTTGAGACAGACGGTCTTGCCGGAACCGGTCGAGCCAGCCACGAGCAGGTGCGGCATCCGGGCGAGATCCGCGACCCAGGGCTTGCCGGCCACGTCCTTGCCGAGCGCGGCCCGGAGCGGCGACTTCATCGAGCGGTAGACGTCGGAGTCGATGACCTCGCGCAGGTTGACCACGGCGACGGCCTGGTTCGGGACCTCGATGCCGACGAGAGACTTGCCGGGGATCGGCGCCTCGATGCGGATGGGGTGCGCCGCGAGCGCGAGCGCGAGGTCGTTGGAGAGGGAAGTGAGCCGCGAGAGCTTGATGCCGTCGGCGGGGTGCAGGGTGTATTGGGTGACCGTCGGGCCGACCGAGTAGTCGCCCATCTCGCAGGGGACGCCGAAGTTCTCGAGCGTCTTCTGGATGACACGCATGTGGGCCTGGACGTCGCCGGAAGTCGGCTTCGAGACCTTGCCGTTCAAGAGGTCGAGGGGGAGGTTGATTTTGCGGTGGGTCTTCTTGGGCTTGGCTGTTTCGTCGTCGACGACGGGCTTGGCCTCGGTTTCCGAGCCGACCGTGCCTCTGACTTCCTTTTTCGTGAAGAGACCGAGCAGGGGTTTCTTGGCGGGCTTTTCTTCCTTCTCGTCCTCCGTAGCTTCAGCGGAGGAGGATTCCTCATCAGCGTCATCGTCTTCGGCCTTCACCGAAGCGTCCTTCTTGGCGAAGAGCCCGGCGATGGCACGATGCGGCGTCAGGATGGCCACAAGGCCGGTCTTGAAGACGAGCGTGAGCGCGCCCAGAAGTACCGCCGAAGCGACGACGATCGCGCCCCAGAAGCCCAGCCCCGCGAAGAGAAGGTAGGAGAGGACCATGCCGAGGTAGCCGCCGCCTTCAACAAGTTCTTTGCCGAAGGTGACGCCGTTGGGGTAGTTGACGATGAGATGGATGAGCGTCGCGAGGGCCAAGAGGAAGACGGACACGCCGATTTTCACGGCGGCGTCGATGCCGAGCTTGCGGCCGGTCACCCGGGCGAAGACGACGAAATAGAGGAAGAGCGGGAGCAGGGGATGCAGGAGTCCCAGCAGGTCGCGAGCGAAGGTGAGCATGTACGTGCCGACCCGACCGGCCAGGCCGAAAAAAGCGAGCGTGAAGAGCAGGGCCAGGACGAGGATGACCAAGGTCAAGAGACCCGCCCGGGTCTCGGGATGCAGGTCAAAAGTCGCCTCCTTCGCTACCACCTTGGCGACCTTCTTGTCCTTGCCGTTTTTAGGGCCGTTTTTCGGGGGCATAACTCCGTTAGTATACAGCCTAAATCAAGGCAAAAGCAACGGAGCGGAAATCAGACTCCGTACATCCTCCTCTGAAAGAGGAGGTGGCCAGGACTGTTAGGCCTGGACGGAGGAGTGACGGCGCCCATCACTCACCCCGGCGCAACGGGTCTAGATATTGTTGCGCCCGCCCTCTCTTTCAGAGAGGGAGCTAATTTGAGCCTGATTCCCGCTTTGATATGCAAAGACCCCCATTCCTTTCGGTTTGGGGGTCTCTGACTGACTGAGAGGGTTGGTTTACTTTTGGGGCTGACGTGGTTCGGTCACCACTATCATTGCTTCCCAACCGCAAGATTCACTTTTCATGGCCATGGCCGTCACTCGCAAATCTGCGTGTCGTTGGATGAATGCAGCCACACCTTCAGCTATGTCGTGAGTATGCACGCCCGTCCACACGCCGACTTCCCACACGCCATTGCTGATCAATCTCTCCGAGTAGCAACTTCCGCAAATCATTGTCGCTCCTTCGTTCGTTGTGTTGTGTGTTCGTATGTCTTCCCGGAAGGAATTGGAGGTGTTTTGAGGGGGCGTGTGCCCGGCGAACCGGACGCCCAGCGCGTGACGCCTCGGTTGATTTCCAGCCG
>Ga0182027_10002482_pt1 | contig 29851 bp, 18 predicted proteins | sample 712E1DmetaG_FD_121300 | JGI IMG/M metagenome (GOLD analysis project Ga0182027, IMG submission 121300) | Permafrost microbial communities from Stordalen Mire, Sweden - 712E1D metaG (Illumina Assembly) | ecosystem: Environmental > Terrestrial > Soil > Wetlands > Permafrost | place: Sweden...
CTGACCGTCAACGGCAGCAACTTTGTCACCGGGACTTCCCCTTCGTCTGTTCAATGGAACAGCTCGCCGGTCGCCACCACGTATCTCAGCGCCACCCAGCTCCAGATCACTGTGACAACTACCATGCTCGGCACGGTCGCCGCCAATATCCCGGTAGTCGTCTGCAACGGCACAACCCCTTGCTCCAATACGGTCAATTTCACTGTCACAAACAAACCCGTGCCCACCATCGGCAGCCTGAACCCCGGTTCGGTGCAGGAAAATAATGGCGCCTTCACACTCACCGTTACTGGAACCAACTACGTTTCCGGAGGGGTGGATGTCGTCCAGTGGGCTGGCACCGCGCTCGCCACTACCTACTATGGCGCCACTCTGCTCACGGCCTCGGTCCCGGCCAGCTATGTCGCTCTGGGCAAAGCCGGCTCGTACCCCATCACCGTTCAGGACACCTCTTCCGGTGGTGGCACCTCCAGTCCTGTCAACTTTAACGTCACCGCCCTGGCCGTTCCTGCCATCACCAGCCTCAACCCGCCCAGCGCCATGGTCGGCTCGGCGCAATTTACTCTGACCGTCAACGGCAGCAACTTTGTCAATGCGGCTTCCCCTTCGACCGTTCAGTGGAATGGCGCCCCGGTGGCAACCACCTACATTGATGCCAACCACCTTCAAATCACGGTGACCACCGCCATGCTCGGGAATGCCGCGGCGTATATCCCGGTCGTGGTCAACAACGGGGCTACGCCCTCCAATTCCGTTAATTTTGCTGTCACCAGCAAACCCGTGCCCACGATCAACACCGACGGCTCCGGCCTGGCTCCCAGCTCCGTGCAGGAAAATAACGGCGCGTTCACGCTCACCGTCTATGGAACCAACTACGTTGCCGGGACGGTCGACGTCGTCCAATGGCAGGGAACGGCTCTCGCGACAACCTATGTCCTGCCTACGAAACTTACCGCCTCGGTCCCAGCCAGCTATGTCGCTCTGGGCAAAGCCGGCTCGTACCCCATCACCGTTCAGGACACCTCTTCCGGCGGCGGCACCTCCAATCCTGTCAACTTTAACGTCACCGCCCTGGCCGTTCCCGCCATCACCAGCCTGAACCCGCCCAGCGCCCAGGTCGGCGCGGCGGCCTTCACGTTGACCGTCAACGGCAGCAACTTTGTCAACGGGGCCTCCCCTTCGGTCGTCCAATGGGGCGGCTCGCCGGTGACAACCACTTACGTTGATGCCAGCCACCTTCAAATTACGGTGACCACCGCCATGCTCGGGAGTGCCGCGGCGAATATCCCGGTCGTGGTCGACAACGGGGCTACGCCCTCCAATTCCGTTAATTTTGCTGTCACAAGCAAACCCGCACCCACGATCAACACCGACGGCACCGGCCTGAACCCAAGCTCCGTCCAGGAAAATAACGGGGCGTTCACCCTCACCGTCACGGGAACCAATTTCGTTTCCGGAACGGTGGATGTCGTCCAATGGGCGGGCACCCCGCTTTCAACGACCTACATCAGCCCCACCCAACTAACGGCCTCCGTCCCGGCCTCGAAAGTAGCTTTGGGACAGGCTGGAGTTTACCCCATCACCGTGCAGGACACCTCTTCCGGCGGCGGAACCTCCAACCCGGTCAACTTTACGGTCACCGCCATGCCCGTCCCGAACATCACCCAGCTCCTCCCTCAATCAAAGCAGGTGGGCAGCGCGCCCTTCGTTTTAGCGATCACCGGGTCCGGCTTCCTGCCATCCTCTTCCATAAAATTTGGCTCTTTCCCGCTGGCGGTCACCTATATCGATGCCAATGATCTTTCGACCGCCAACCCGATTGACCTGAGCGCGTACAGCATGACCACCGCTCAGGCAGTCGAGGTGACCGTCTGCAATAACACCCTTTGCTCCGCGCCGTCCGAGTTTGATGTGACCTCCAAGCCGGTACCGAGCATCAACGCCTTGACAGCGAACCCCGCGGGACTGATCCCCAGCCAGGCCAACGAAGGCGACCCAGGATTTGTGATGACCGTTAACGGGACGAACTTTACCGGCTCCTGCGTGCTGGTCTGGGGCGGCACTCAGATTACGCCAGCCTCCTTGTCGGCCACGCAGTTGACCGTCAATATTCCCGCCGCCAATGTGGCGGTCGGCAAAGCGGGCGTCATCTCCATTACCGTCCAGGACACCTCCGCCGGCGGAGGCACCTCCAACCCGGTCAATTTCACCGTCAATTCCAAGGCGGCCCCGACCATCAATACCCAATCCGCCAATCCTCCCGGCTTGGTCCCCAGCAGCGCGACAGAGGGAGACCCTGGATTTACGCTCACGGTCAACGGCACCAACTACAACAGTTCCTGTCTCGTCCAGTGGAACAGCCAGGCACTGGTCACCAATTACAGCGGAAATGCCGTTCAGCTGACGGCGAATGTTCCTTCCGGCAAGCTCATCCAGGGAACCGCCGGCATCGCCACGATTACCGTCCTCGACACCTCCGTCGGCGGCAAACTGTCGAATATCGCCAATTTCACCATTAACCCGATGCCTGTCCCGTCCATTTCGAGCCTGACCCCCCCCTCCGCGGCGGTGGGAAGTCCGCAATTCACTCTGCAGGTGGCAGGCAGTAACTTTGTCAATGGCGCCGTCCCGTCGGTCATCAAGTGGGGTTCGACGCCTCTCCTCACCACATTCGTCAACACCACCCATCTGACCGCCACCATCGATCCCGCGACGCTTGGGACAACGGCTCAAGCGATCCAGGTCACGGTCTGCAACGGTTCCAACTGTTCCATCCCGTTCGTCTTCAATATCACCGCCAAACCGGTACCGACCATTAACGCTCTGACCGCGACTCCCCCGGGTCTGGTTCCCAGCCAGGCCACCGAAGGCGACGCGACATTCTCTCTCGTCGTGAATGGATCTAATTTTACCGGCACCTGCAATATCCTCTGGGGAGGCACCGCGCTGGCCACTTCCTATGTGAGCGGATCAGTACTGACCGCGCAAGTCCCCGCCTCGAATATCGCCATCGGCAAAGCCGGCCCGGTCCTGATCACGGTACAGGACACCTCCGTGGGCGGTGGGACCTCGAATGGCGTTCAATTCACGATCAATCCCCAGCTTCCCCCGACCATCACATCGCTGAGTCCAAATTCAAAATCGGTGGGAAGCCCGCAGTTTACGTTGACGATGACCGGGAGTGGTTATGTCGGCGGGACCTCGATTGTCAAATGGAATGGGACGCCGATTTCCCCCACCGTCCTCAGCGCAAACCAATTGACGGTCAATATCGATCTCACGGGTCTGGGAATCACAACTCCTCAATCCGTGACCGTCCTGGTCTGCAATAACACCCTCTGCTCGCAGTCGGCCACCTTCCAGGTGACGCTGCCGCCCGGCCCCACTGTCTGGATTCAGGCGATCAGCCAGGCGGATGGATTCACCGTCCTCAGCAACTGCGTCCAGCCGACACCCACGGTGCCGCCGCCGGGGCCGAACTGCATCCAGAATTTGTCCCAGCCCGTGAAGCTCGTTCTGACCGCTACCGCCGGCCAGAATGATATTCTGCGGGGCTTCACTTATGTCTTTACGCCAACACCGGCCCAGCAGCCTTTCTACGTAACATCCGCCCCGGATGGCTCGTCCTACACCTATGAGCTGGCGATGCTCAACAATATCCAGAATCCCGTTTATGGTGTTAACGCCACGGCCCTCGGGACGGGAGTCCAGACACAGAACACGCCGACATACACCCTGACGCTGGAGGGCCTGGCGCCATCGAACTATTCCGGCAATCCGATTTCCACGTCAAGAATCACCTATACATGGACTCCCCCCGCCTTCGCCGGAGGAACGGGATTCACGCTGAAGAAACTGCAGATCATGTGGGATAACACCGTAGACCCCTCGATCCAGGGCTCACAGCCTCTGCAGTCGTGGGTCATCACGAATCCCGCGCAAGCCCCCACGACGTTCACTCTGGATTACGCGTCGAACCAGTACACGCAGGCCGTCTTCAACAGCCATACACCGCCGGGAACCCCATTCCCGACGGCGACCTACATTCAATCCGTCTGGTCGGACGGCACCCACACCTTCGTCTACAATTCGACGGACGATACCATGTCGACGCAGGCGGCGCCGCAGCCGACGATCAGCCTGCAGGTGCGCAAGATGACCGACGGCACCGTGATGAGCAACTGCATCACGCCGTCCCCGGCCGTGCCGCCGGCGGTGGGTTGTTTCGGCGGGCCCTTCATGGAACCGGTCGACCTCTTGATCACAGCGACTCCGCCGACCGGAGACACGCTCAAGAGCTTCCCGGCGCCCGTCATCAGCCCTATCCCGAATGTCGCCCTGAATTCTCTCGGCCAGAATGATTACAGCCTGGCCATCAGTAACGCCCTCCAACCTTCCTTTGTCGTGAATGCCAACGCGCAAGGCATGCTGGGCGGCACGACAACGATCAATCCTCAAGCCTACAACCTGGATATGAGCAACCTGTTGGCCGGCAACTACGGCGGCACGGCCCAGACCGGGTCGGGGACCATCATCAATTTCTCGTGGCAGGCGCCGGTGTTCCAGGGCGGCAGCGGATTCACGTTCCAATACCTGGTGATCAAATGGGACAGCAACACGGACTCGACCGTCGCCTCGTCCCCCGAACTGTCCGGCCGGATTACGAATCTGACCCAGACGACCGCGGCCGTCGACTTTTCGGGACCGTTAACCGCCGCCGCCTATCAGGCGCACACGCCGGGGACCCAATTTAAGACCACGACATTGATCGAATCCGTCTGGAAGGACAGCAGGAATAATTCCTACGTCTACGATTCCCCGGATCAACAGGTGTATACGAACATCCCGCCGGACCATGCGCCGAGATCGATTAACGTGGACAATTCCGTGGCGAGTTCCGGACCGACCTCCTTCACGCTGAACGTCCAGCTGCAGACCAATCCGGCGGACAATCCTCCGCCGCAATTCGTCAATGTCACCTTCCAGTACGCGGATGAGCAGAACCCCGGACAATTCATCAGTGATGCTTATACGGGTTCAGGAACCACCGCCAATGGTTACTTGACGCTCCAGGTCTATCCGACCAAGACCAATCCGGGGAACACGCACTACACCAACATCCAGGCGCGCGTGAGCACGCTCGGGACGGCCAACGATCCGAGCTGGAGTCCGTTCACGCCATCCGCGCTTCCGTCCGGTGTGGACGCCTGGACGATGCCGAATCCGCCCAACAGCGGATACCAGAACTGGTCGGTGTTTAAAACGGCGATTACAGCCACGATCGCGTTCCCCTCTTCCCCGGATAACGCGACAGGAACGCTCTATACGATCCAGATGGTTAAGAATCCGTCGAGCTTTACGACGCCATTGGCCTCTGATCGTATTCGTGAAAGCAATGCGGTTCCGTTCGGAGGCAAACCCAACGCGGTGACCGGCCTCGATCCCAATACGGACTACTTCATCCGGACCCGCGTCATCAGCAACAGCCCGAACGGGACCTTGTTCGACGCCTTCAGCCCGCCCGGGACAAGCCCCGTGATGAGCGGCGGTCCCGTGCCGGCCGGAACGATTATCAGCCAGAGCACCGGCAGCTTTAATACCAGCTGGAACCTGAACGGCGTCGCCAACGCGACGCAGCTTCAGATCGGGGCGACGGATTATACCGGGACGTTGTTTGGACAGTCTGATGAGATCTATTCGCCGTTCACGCCTCCCGTGCTGATCAATATCGGCAATCTGCCGACCGCCAACACCTCCTATACGCTGTTCCTGCAGAATGTCCCGTCGGGAGGCGCCCCAACCACCTATGACGGCAGCCAGATCATCGGATACACGAGCGCGGCCCAGCCCGGCCTGCCGGTTCCCGGGTTCAGCGGCACTTCCAGCGGATTCAGGATGAATATCGGATTCAATGTGACGGACGACGGGAACTCCCCGGATACCCTCTACATCATGGAAGTGACCCCGCTGTATGGTCAACCGGGCTACCTGGTGGGAGACGGCAGCACCACGACGCTGACTTCCGCGCTCTACGCCACCAAAGATGCCTGGAACAGCGGCAAGAACCACTTTGACAGTCTGGTCCTCAATTCCACTTACACGGTGCGCATCGCGGCCAGACAGGCCTCTCCCTCCACTTTGATCTGGTCCAATTACGCCACGATCGTCACGCCGCCTCTCGCGCCGCAGGGGCCGAATCCGCCGAACGCCGTGACCAACCTGCGCGTCCTGAGCGCGGGCGCGACGCGCATCATCTGGACCTGGACTCCTCCGACGAGCAATCTGCCGACGCAACTCGTCCTCATGGACAAAGCCACGAACCTCCCGATCGCGGATGTCACGAATCCGAACGTGGCCGGCATGTCGAACATCTGGATGGAAACCGGCTTATCCCTCGGTCAGAAAGTCGGGCGCTATATCGCCTGCTCCGTCACCTTGCCCAGTCCGAGTACAAGCTATTCCAATGTGGCCACCGCCACAACGCTGGCTCAGCCCGGGACGTTTACCCTGGATCCCGCGGTCTTCACCAGCGGCGCGATAATCGACGGACAGGGCTACGGCGTGAATGTCAGCAATAATCAACCGGTCACCGTCCTCCTTAACACGGCGGTGGATCCTCAGTCATTGAGCGCGACCGGATCCGTCATTCTCGAGCAAGGATCCGTCACATCCGGGGGGGTTCAGTGGACCCCTCTGGCCCTCAACGGCACCTTGTACAACCAATCGTACCCGAATCAACTCACCCTGATGCCGCTGACCGGCCCCTTCGCGCCGAATCATCTCTATCGCGTCACTTTCAATGCCTCCGTCGGAAGCCTGGATGGAGATCCCTTCACGGGAGCCCCGGTTCAGTTTTACACGGCGCCGGACGCCACCGTGGACAACGTCTTCGCTACCGTCGACGCGAGCGGTCTCCTCACGCGGTTCAGCATCCCGGCCAACACCTTCCCCCAGGGCGGCTTCCCGGTGGTGCGAAACAGCTTTGGCCCCAACACCAGCGCGCTGACGCTCCCGGGACTGGCTCCAGCGCAGGTGATCAACGCGGCGGCCGGAATTGTTCCGACAGCCACCATTCGCGAAGTGATCCTCTACAGCGCTCCCGGGTCCGTCATGAACTCCTTCGGCAGCGGGACCAGTCCGACGATCACCATTCAATATCCGACTCAGACAAGCTCGAACGGCTCCGCCAGGATCGCCGCCGCCAACGCGGCCGGTCTGTCGCATGCCGCCGCCATGAGCATCACAGATCCGAAGTCGTTCTCCATTTACACCATCAACCCGACAACGCATCGTCCCATCGCGGCCACGGGCTCCAGCCTTGACAGCGCCAGCAACACCATCTCGGCCCCCGTGACCGGACCCGGCATTTTCTTCGTGGCGGCGCCCCTGGTCACCAGCTTGAGCAATGTGACCGCCTACCCGGTGCCGTTCAAGCCGGCGGCCGGTCATACGTCGATCAAGTTCAACAACCTGGCCATCGACTCAACGATCAAGATCTATACCATCATGGGAGAACTGGTCGCTCAGCTCCATAACGACAACGGCGAGGCGATTCTTCCGTGGAATGTCACAAACCTCGACGGAAGCCCGGTGGCTTCCGGCGTTTATATTTATCAGGTGAAGAACAGTTTCAGCGAGGCCCGCGGCAAATTGATCGTCATCCGCTGAGTGTTTTTGTCGTCATCCCGGCGAAAGCCGGGATCCAGAGCATGAACCAGGCCCCGACTTTCGTCGGGGTGACGGCATTTTTTTACAGGCGTTTTGCTTTTCACTCCTAAAAATCAACCTAATTCGACAGTAAATTATTTAACACAAATGTTGCATTGGTGTAACCTTCCCTTAACACAGGAAGCGCATACTATGCGTGAGATGAAAAGCATACACGGGGTACATCGGGAGAGGGCCGCAAGTGTGTTTTCCCTCCGCTTTGAGAATCGGATTTCGATCCGTCAAATCGGTTTATTATTGATCTGGCCCCTGATCACTCTCCTGGCATTATCTCCTTCCATTTCCTCTTTCGCGTCCGACCCCGGAACCACAACCGGCGAACTTCTCAAGATTCCCGTCGGAGCGCGCGCGATCGGCATGGGAGAAGCCTACACCGCCGCCGCGGATGATTCGTCAGCGCTGGACTGGAACCCGGCCGGCCTCTCCTACGCGCAGCAGAAGCAGGCGTCGTTCATGCACTCTTCCTTAATAGAGAACGTGCATTATGAACATATGGCCTTCATCTCTCCCGGCGACAACTATTCCTACGGCGCCTCGATGGGTTATCTGGGATACGGAGACATCGCGGGATATACCGATTCCACGACGGGCAATCCCACCCCGCTGGGCAACCAGACCGCTTACTCCTACGTGATCAGCGGAGGCGCGTCGACGATGCTTTATGACAGGCTCTCGCTCGGCATGACAGGAATGATCCTGAGAGAAGACCTCGCGGGAGAGTCGGCGGGAACCTTCGCGGCGAACCTCGGTTCCATGTATGGCTTGAGCTCCCACCCTCTGGGGGCCGATTACCGGCTCGGCCTTTCCGTTCTGAACCTCGGCCCCGGTCTTAAATTTGAATCCGCACGAGATCCGCTTCCCCGGAAGATCAAGATGGGCGTTGCCGTCATGCATGTGAAGGAACTGCCGCTCAACCTGACCGCGGACTTCACGATGCCGAACGATAACTCCGATTATATTTCTCTCGGTTCCGAATACTGGTTCCATGACATCATCGCCCTGCGGCTGGGCTATGCCGGTTCGAACGATGAAGGGAAAGGCCTGAGGATGGGCATGGGGCTGAAACTGCGCGAATTTCTGTTTGATTACGCCTACGGCAACTTCGGAGATTTTGGAGCCACGCACCGGATCGAACTTTCCCTGAAATGGGGAGAGAAGACCCACCAGTTGAACCGCGAACAACGCGCGATTTTGAAGGAAGCGCGCCGGGCCGGGAAGCAGGGCGATTATATCCAGGAGATCCTGATCACAGACGGGCTGTTGGAGAAGGATCCGACGAACGACAAGGTCCTTAAGACGATGATCGGCGCTCATGAACGCATGCTGCAGAACGAGCTTAAAGATGTGGTGGCCCAGAGCGATGAGAAAAAAGAGGTTCCTTCTCCGGACGAGTTCGCGCTCCAGGACCTGGTCCCCGGTCAAGAGGCCGTGGCCCAATCCCACTCAGCGGCAGGAGGATTTGATCCCCGAGATCCGCTGGGCCTGAGCAGCCTGCCGGATGCGACTGCCGGCGGCGATGTCACCTCGCCGGCGCCTGCGCCCTCTCCAGCCGTTGTTCCTGCGCCTTCCGCGCTCCCGAGGGTGGATGCCCGCCCGGAATCTTCCGCCACGCCGGCCGCTTCCGCGGCGCCCGCCAGCGACGGGGTGCTCCTCAACCCTGCCGACATCTACGGCAATTAATCACCCTCACCCCCCAACCCCTCTCCCTTAAGTATGGAGAGGGGAGCAAATGCCATCTTTCCTACCCTTCTCCCTACTTAAGGGAGAAGGGTAAGGGATGAGGGTGTAGCGCTACTTCAAAAGTGGTTCTAGATATCTCCCGGTATGGGAGTCTTTGCTAGCCGCCACCTGTTCGGGCGTTCCTTCCGCCACGATCTTCCCTCCGCCATCGCCCCCTTCAGGTCCCAGGTCGATGATCCAGTCCGCGGTCTTGATGACGTCGAGATTGTGCTCAATGATGAGCACGGTATTGCCCGTCTCGACGAGACGATGGAGCGATTCCAGAAGTTTATGGACATCGGCGAAGTGCAGACCGGTCGTCGGTTCATCCAGGATATACAGGGTCCGGCCTGTCGCCCGGCGGCCGAGTTCCGTCGCCAATTTCACGCGCTGCGCTTCTCCGCCGGAAAGGGTTGTTGACGACTGCCCGAGCGCGATGTACCCGAGCCCTACTTCCGTCAAGGTTCCCAGCATGCGGGCCAGGGGCGGAATATTCTCGAAGAACTTCAACCCGTCTTCGACCGGCATGTCCAGAACATCAGCGATCGTTTTCCCCTTATAACGCACCTGGAGCGTCTCTTCATTAAAGCGCTTCCCCAGGCAAACCTCGCATTTCACGTAGACATCCGGCAGAAACTGCATTGAGATTTTGAGCGTTCCATCCCCCTCGCAATTTTCGCAGCGGCCCCCTTTGACGTTGAATGAAAACCGGCCCGGTTTATACCCCCGGCGCCTGGCTTCCGGAAGCTGAGAAAAAAGATCCCGGATCACCGAATAGGAGCCGGTGTACGTCGCCGGATTGGATCGAGGGGTCCGCCCGATGGGAGACTGATCCACCACAATGACCTTGTCCAGGGACTCAAGGCCTTTGATGGCCTTAAACTTTCCCGGGGGCTCTTTGGATTGATAAAGCTTCTGCGCCAGCGCTTTATAGAGGATTTCATGGACGAAAGTGGACTTTCCGGAGCCGGACACTCCGGTGATCGCGACAAAACAGCCGAGGGGGATCCGGACATTGATATTCTTAAGGTTGAACTGAGAGGCGCCGAGGACTTCGAGATAACTCCCCCTCTCCCGGCCTTCCGCCACTAGGGCTCTAGCGGACGCCATCGTCGTAGTGGCGTCGGCCACCCTCTCCCGGGAAGGGAGAGGGTCCTTTTTCTCCCTCCCCCTCCTCGGGGCAGGGACGGGGAGAGGGTTCCGCCGTGTCTCCGGCACCGGCACCATCACTTCGCCTTTCAAATATCGCCCCGTTAAAGATTTGGGCTCTCCCAGGATCGCCTTGAGAGGCCCTTCGGCGACGATCTGGCCTCCGTGAGACCCGGCCCCCGGCCCGAGATCGATAATCCAATCCGCCGCGCGAATCGTCTCTTCGTCATGCTCCACGACAATCAATGTGTTCCCCAGGTCACGCAACCGCTTCAAAGTGATCAGAAGTCGATCGTTGTCGCGCTGATGCAGCCCGATCGTCGGCTCATCGAGCACATACATGACTCCGACCAACCCCGAGCCGATCTGAGTCGCCAGATAGATGCGCTGCGCTTCTCCGCCGGCCAGGGTGCCGCTCTCGCGATCCAGCGTCACATAGTCCAGACCGACATTGACCAAGAAGCTGAGCCGGGCATTGATTTCCTTGAGGATCTGCTTGGCAATGGTGAGTTCTTTTTCGGAGAGTGCACCCTCTCCCGGCCTTCCGCCACTAGGGCTCTGGCGGACGCCATCGTCGTAGTGGCGTCGGCCACCCTCCCCCGAGATGGGGGAGGGCTTTCTTGAACCTCCCTCTCCCTTCTCGGGAGAGGGCTGGGGAGAGGGGGCAGAGAGCGTTTGAAAGAATCCTGCCGCCTCCTTCACTGACATCGCGCAGACTTGAGAAATTGACTTTTTCCCCACCGTCACCGCCAGGCTCTCGGGCTTCAGCCGCTCGCCCTTGCAGGAAGGACAGAGTCTCCGGCGCATGAAACGGTTGAAAACCTCTTCTTTCACGAACTCCGACTCGCTTTCCCGGTAGCGCCGCTCGAGTTGATGAACCACCCCTTCGAAATCCTGATCATTGGAAGCCCAATGAACCTTGTATTTCCCTCCGCCGTAGAGAATCATTTTCTGCTGGTCCTTGCTCAGATCTTGCCAGGGCTTCTGCGCGGGGATATTCGACCGGCGGCAGACGTCCTCCAGGATTTCTTCGTAATAGCCGGCCCAGGACCGCTTCCAGCGGTTGGTGCGCGTCGTCACCGGGTTGGACCAGGCCTGGATGGCCCCCTCCTTGATGGACAGAGAGGGATCCGGAATCACCAAGTCTGGATCGACATCCAGCTTCGTTCCCAGGCTATCGCAGGTCGGGCAGGCCCCATAGGGTGAGTTGAAGGAAAACATGCGCGGCTCGATCTCCGGAAGGCTCGTGCCGCAATGCGTACAGGCGTGATGTTCGGAATATAGGCGCTCCCCCTCTCCCGCCCGCCGGGCACCCTCTCCCGGGAAGGGAGAGGGCTTCTTGCCTCCCTCCCCCTTCTCGGGGGAGGGCTGGGGAGAGGGATTACCACTTTGCACGTGAACGAGCACCAACCCGCGGCTTTCGCGCAGCGCGGTCTCGATGGAATCGGCCAGACGCTCGCGCACATCCGCCGCCATCACGATCCGGTCCACCACTAAATCGATCTTCTGTTTCTTATAGCGGTCGAGCTTGATGTCTTCTTCCAGTCCCAGGATCTGCCCGTTCACACGCACGCGCACGAATCCGGACTGCCGAAGGCGCGTGAAGAGTTCCTGGTAGGTGCCGGTGCGCCCCTGGATCAAGGGCGCCATAATCTGGATCTTGGTTCCGGCGGGGATCTTCAGGACTTCGTCGATAATCTGCTGAGCGGATTGCGGCTTGATCTCACGGCCGCATTTCGGGCAGTGCGGCTTTCCCACGCGAGCGTAAAGAAGCCGCAAATAGTCGTAGATTTCGGTCACCGTTCCAACGGTGGAGCGCGGGTTATGCGAAGGCGTGCGCTGTTCGATGGCGATCGCCGGAGAAAGGCCTTCGATCAGGTCGACGTCCGGTTTTTCCATCAGCTCAAGGAACTGCCGCGCGTACGCGGAGAGACTTTCCACGTACCGTCTCTGGCCCTCCGCGTAAATCGTGTCAAAAGCGAGGGACGATTTGCCGGAACCGGACAGGCCCGTCACCACCACGAGCCGGTTGCGCGGAATTTTAAGCGTCAGATTTTTGAGGTTGTGCTGGCGGGCTCCGCGAATTGTAATGAATTCGGATGTCATAGGTGAGCCCCCTCTCCCGGCCTTCGGCCACCCTCTCCCGGGAAGGGAGAGGGTGTCTTTTCTCCCTCCCCCTCCTCGGGGGAGGGCTGGGGAGAGGGGAATCTCTGCAGCAGCGTATCATGCGCTTCTTTAAGATCCGTCTTCGGGTGATCCAGATTGTAATGCAGCCCGCGGCTTTCCTTGCGCGTCATCGCGGATTGGACAATCAATTCGGCCACCGTCGCAATATTCCTCAGTTCGATGAGGTCCGGAGTGATGATAAAGTCCCAGTAGTATTCATGGATTTCCTGCTGAAGAAGCTGGATTCGGCGAAACGCGCGGTCGAGCCGCTTATTGGAACGGACGATCCCCACGTAATTCCACATCAATTGGCGGATTTCCGCCCAATTCTGAGAAATCACCACTTGTTCGTCGGAATTACGGGCCTTGCCGGGGTTCCAGGGCGGGACTGTAGGGGCCGGCCTTGTGCCGGCCCGGGAGGACGAATCGATCCCCGTCGATCCCGATTTCCGGGCCGGCACAAGGCCGGCCCCTACAAGTTTCATCGCCTCCGCCGCCCGGTGCGCAAACACCAGCCCTTCGAGAAGAGAGTTTGATGCCAGCCGGTTGGCGCCATGGAGACCCGTACAGGCCACTTCGCCGATCGCCCAGAGTCCCTGCACCGAGGTCCGGCCGACATTGTCTGTCTGGACACCCCCGCACATATAGTGGGCCGCCGGAACCACCGGGATCATTTCTTTTGTCACATCTATGCCGAAGCGGAGACATTGCTTATAGATATTCGGAAAGCGCTTCTTGATGAATTCCGCGCCCTTGTGACGGATATCCAGATAGACGAAGGGATCCCCACGCTTCTTGAGCTCATTATCGATCGCCCGTGCCACGATATCGCGGGGCGCAAGCTCTTTGTCCGGGTGATACGCCTCCATGAACGGAGTTCCGTCCTGCAGTTTCAGAATCCCTCCTTCTCCGCGGACCGCCTCCGAAATCAGGAAAGACTTCGCCTCAGGATGGTACAGACAGGTGGGGTGAAACTGAACAAACTCCATATTGGAAATCGCCGCGCCCGCGCGGTAAGCCATGGCGACGCCGTCGCCCGAGGAGACATCCGGATTGGTCGTGTAGAGATAGACTTTGCCGGCCCCGCCGGTGGCCAGAAACGTCGCGCGACGCCCCAGAAACGTTCGAACCTGACCGCCGCGGATATCCAGCACATACGCGCCAAGACAACCCTCTCCCCTGCCCTCTCCCGAGAAGGGAGAGGGAGATAAGGAGAGACCCTCCCCCTCCTCGGGGGAGGGTGGCCGAAAGCCGGGAGAGGGGTAGCCTGATCCGAGCTTTCCCGTCGTGATCAGGTCAACCGCGATATGGTAATCGTAAAAGCGGATGTTCGGGCAGGACTGGGCTTTTTCCAGCAGCGTCTTGGCGATTTCCGACCCCGTATAATCTCCCGCGTGAAGGACCCGCCGGCGGGAATGCCCCCCCTCCAGACCAAGCTCGTAAGCGGACTCCTCATCCCGGGCTCCTTTGGTGAAAGCCATGCCCCATTGAATCAGCTCCTTGACCCGGGCCGGCCCTTCTTGAACCACCTGACGGACGATATCCTCGCGGCAGAGCCCTGCTCCCGCTTTCAACGTATCCTGGATGTGGCGTTCAAAAGAGTCCTCGGGCGACATGACGGCGGCAATCCCGCCCTGGGCATAGAGCGTTGAGCCTTCCAGAAATTCACGCTTGGAGACCAGCGCCACGGTGCCGAGCTCGGAGAGCCTGATCGCCAGGCTCAGGCCCGCGACACCGCTTCCAATAATCAGGAAGTCTATTTCAATTTCGTTCATATAAAAGCGATCCTTGTCACCCTCATCCCTTACCCTTCTCCCTTAAGTAGGGAGAAGGGAGTCTTTAGATCGGAGCTCCGCCCCCTCTCCATACTCAAGGGAGAGGAGGGTTGGGGGTGAGGGTGCAAATCATGGAATAATTATATTGTCGATCAAGCGCGTTTTGCCGATACGGACGGCGGCCGCAAGCAGGGCCGGCCGTCGGATCTTCGACATCGGCTCCAAGGTCTCCGGATCCACCACCGCCAGGTAGTCGATTTGACTCCGAGGGATTTTCGCCAATATCTGAGAGAGTCTCCGGATCAAAGCGCGGGAATCCAGCATGATCTTTTCCGAGACGAGCTCACGGCCCAGGAAGAGCGCCTGATGGATTTTGACGGCCTCTTCACGCTCTGTTCTGGACAGATACCGGTTACGCGAGGACAACGCGAGGCCATCGCTTTCGCGCACCGTCGGACAGGCAACGATCCGCACAGGCATATTCAGATCGTCCACCATCCGCCGGATGATCCTCACCTGCTGATAATCTTTGGCGCCAAAATAGGCGCGCATCGGCTGCACCATGTTCAGCAGCTTGGCCACAATTGTGGTTACGCCCTGAAAATGTCCGGGGCGCGAAGCGCCTTCCAGAACCGCGTCCAGAGCGGGCACACGGATCCGGGTCGTAAAACCTCCAGGATACAGGGCCGGCGCCATGGGCATAAAAACAATGTCCGCTTTTTCGGCCTTCAGGAGGGCGAGGTCCCGCGCCGCGGTCCTGGGATACTTTTTGAAATCCTCCTTCGGCCCGAATTGAAGCGGATTCACAAAAATGGACACCACCACGAGATCGTTTTCCCGCCTGGCCCGGCGCACCAGGGACGCATGCCCCTCGTGCAGCGCGCCCATGGTCGGGACAAAACCGATGGACCGCCCCTGTCGGCGCATTTTGCAGGAGAAGGACTGCATGGCAACCACGGACTCAATAATTTTCATGGGAATACCTTTCTAAAAAACGCGACTAATCGTTGTTCAAATTCTTCCTTGGCGACCATCCAGGGCTCACCGTGGTCGGCGCCGGGCACCACCCAGAGCTCTTTCGGCTCACCCGCCGCCGCCATCAGGGCCTGCATGTCCTCAAAAGGCATCCGAAGATCCCGTTCAGCATGGATCAACAGAAGCGGCCGGGGCGCGATCTTCCCGATCTCCCGAAGTGGAGAAAACGCCCGGATCGAGACACCGAGGCGAAGACCAGCGAAGATCATCGCCAGTGTCATAAAAGGGAACGCCGGAATCCCGTAAAAGATCCGCGAAAAGCGCCCGATGGTTCCTTCCGCGGTCGCAAAGGGACTCTCCGCGATAACAGCCTCAAACTCCGGATGCCGGGAGGCGCCGACGATAGCCACAGCCCCGCCAAGAGAGTGGCCGTAGATTCCAAGGCGCCGCATCGCCTCCGGCTTCGCCTTTTTCATAAAAGCCAGAGCGCTCTCAAGATCCCGTAATTCCAGCGGCCCCAGAGACGTCAGCCGGCCCTGGCTGTCCGCGTGCCCGCGAAAATTGAGGTAAAAAAGGTTCCAGGCGCCGGCGCGCGCAAGCCCCAGCGTGTTCAAGAGCATGTCCCCGGCGTTGGATCCCAGTCCATGCAGGACGACCAGCGTGACCGTTGACGGCGACCGGGCCGGCAAAAACCAGCCCGTCAGTTTCAGGCCGTCGTGCGAGGTGAAGGAAACGTCCTCGTGCGCAAGACCGTAGTCCTCGGGAACGTAGGGAGTCGCGAGGAACGGAATCTTCGTGATTTCAAAAGAACCATAGAGACTGACAGCCAGAATAAGGACTACTACGGCGCCTAGCGCAATATAGAGAAATACCATATACGCCGTCACCCCGACGAAAGTCGGGGCCCAGTCCTGTTTTCTGGATCCCGGCTTTCGCCGGGATGACGGCAACTACTCATACGAATGCTCCGCGTCTGGAAATTTCCCGTCTCGGACCTCGCGCGCATAATCCTGCGCTGCCTGCTTAATCAACTTTCTCAGATCGGCATACCGTTTGATGAACCGAGGGCCCGGAGGAGGCGTCAGTCCCAAGATGTCATCGACGACCAGAATCTGTCCGTCGCAGTTCGAACCGGCGCCGATTCCGATCGTCGGCACTTTCACGGCCCGGGAGATCCTCCGTCCGAGTTCGGCCGGGATGCATTCCAGGACCATCGCGAACACCCCGGCTTTCTCGATCGCGCGCGCGTCCGCCAGGATCTTCGCCGCCTGGTTTTTCATTCGCCCCTGGATCTTATAGCCTCCGAACGCATGAACCGATTGCGGCGTCATGCCGATGTGCCCCATCACGGGGATCCCGAAGCCGCGCAACGCGCGGATGACGGCTGCGATTTCAGTTCCCCCTTCGATCTTGACCGCCTCCGCTCCGGCCTTGAGCATGCGCCCGCTGTTGCGGACCGCGTCTTCGATCGAAGCCTGGTACGACAAAAACGGCATGTCCGTCACGAGAAGGGCCCGAGGATTGGCGCGGGCCACGATCCGCGTGTGATAAACCATGTCGTCCACGGTCACCGGCAAGGTCGACACGTGCCCGAGCCTGACCATGCCGAGGGAATCCCCGACCAGAAGCACATCAACCCCTGCCTCATCGAGGAGGCGCGCGGTGGTGAGGTCATAACAGGTCAACGCCGCGATCTTCTTCCGATCGCGCTTCATGTCCTGCAACGAAAGAATCGTGACTTTAGTCATAAGCTCCTAGTTCCTGCAATCCGGCCTGGACGAAGGGCCGATGACCGATTTCCGGATGTGGAATTTTAAGTCTTGGATGATCGACCACTTCATTCCCATACAACAAAATATCAAGGTCGATGATTCGCGGCCCCCATCGCTCTTTTCGCACGCGGCCGAGTCGTTGCTCAATAGAAAGCAACGCGTCAAGAAATGGCAGTGGCCTCAAGGTTGTTTCCAGTACAGCGACGCCATTTATAAAAGCAGGTTGATCCTGGATGGGCCCGATCGGCCGCGTTTCAACGAATGTGGACACGGCCCCCACCGCGATGCCGTGTTCCTGACGAAGAAGATCGATCGCGCAAAGGATGTTGGCCTGGCGGTCGCCGAGATTTGATCCAAGACCCACGTATGCCCTCGTAGGGGCCGGCCTTGTGCCGGCCCGGTAAGGAAAATCCATTACCTTCGGATTGCAATTTATGCCCATTTCATTCCGATCGCGGGCCGGCACAAGGCCGGCCCCTACCATTTCACCTTCTTGATCCGTTCGACGGCTTCCATCATGCGTTTTTCTTCGACGCTGAGCGCAAACCGCACAAAGCCTTCGCCGGATGGCCCGAAACCGACGCCCGGCGTGCAGACGACCCCGACTTCATCCAGAAGCCGGCCGGCGGTTTCCGTCGAGCTCAAGCCCTTCGGCGTGTGCGCCCAGACATAAAAGGTGGCGGACGGGCGCTTCATCGTCCAACCCGCGTCGGTCATGGCATCAACGAACAGATCGCGCCGGCGCTTATAGAGCGCCCGCATATCGTTGACGAAACGTTCGGACTCCGCGCCTTCGAGGGCCGCGAGGCCGGCTTCCTGGATGGCCTGAAACGCGCCGGAATCGACGCTGTCCTTGATCGCGGCCAGGCCCTTGATCAGCTCGGGATTTCCGCAGACCCAGCCGATGCGCCAGCCCGTCATATTGAAGGTCTTCGAGAGGGAATGAAATTCGATCCCGACGTCTTTGGCGCCCGGGATCTGGAGAAAGCTCAGCGGAGGTTCTTCGTAGTACATCTCCGAATACGCATTGTCATAGGCCACGATCAGATGATGCCTGCGGGCGAACGCCACGACGTCCTCCAGAAAGGCGCGCGGGGCCATCGCCGCCACGGGATTGTTCGGGTAATTCAAAAACAGGATTTTGGCCCGGGCGAGGATCGCGGCGGGTATCGCCTGCAGATCGGGAAGGAATCCCCGTTCTTCCTTGAGCGGCAGGAAATAGGGTTCCCCCCCGGCAAAAAGCGTCGCGTTCTTATAAACGGGATACGCCGGATCGGGGACCAGGGTCACCTCGCCGGGATTCACGAACGCCAGCGGCAGATGCCCGAGTCCTTCTTTGGATCCGATCAGGGAATAGATCTCGGAGGCCGGGTCGAGGATGACCCCGAAACGCTTTTTCGTCCAGGACACGATCGCCTGACGGAAACTCAAGAGGCCGGCGCCAAACGGATATTGGTGATTGCTGGCTTTGGCCAGGGCCGTCTGGCCGGCCTTCACGATATGCGCAGGGGTCGGCAGATCGGGATCGCCCACCCCGAGCGAAATGATGTCGACCCCGCGGTCGATCGCCGCTTTTTTCTTGCGATCGATCTCGGCGAAAAGATAGGGAGGTAATTTATTGATTCGATCGGCGTATTTCATTTTTCCTCTACAACCCCAAAACATCCCACATGGAATAGAGTCCGGGCTCTTTACCGACGACCCACCGCGCCGCCTGGAGGGCCCCGGTCACGAAGATGTCCCTGGACTCGGCATGGTGGAGAAGCTCAAGGCTGTCCGAGGGGCCTTTAAAAATAATCCGGTGATCTCCAACGACCGCCCCTTCACGGAAGGATTCGTAGGTGACCTTCTGTCTGGACACCTTTTCGATCAGACGTCCGGCCTGAAGCGCCGTGCCGGACGGTGCGTCTTTCTTCTGAGTGTGGTGCGTTTCCTGGATATGAACGGAGTACCCCGGCAGGGCCCTGGCCACTTCCTGGGCAACCTTGAAGAAGACATTCACGCCCAGGCTCATATTGAAAGAAATAACGATCGGGATTTCCTTGGCGGCGTGGGCGATCTTCGCCTCCTGTTCGGCGGAAAAACCCGTGGTCCCGATCACCATGGCCTTGCGATAATTCACCACCTCCGGCAAAAGAGTGGTGGTCGCCTCCGCCACCGTGAAATCGATGACCACATCGGCCTTCTGGATGTTGCTTTTGTCGGAGCCGATCGGCAGACCGGGAAGCGTGGCGATACTGGACGGGGCTTCCAGGCCGTAGACCACCTTGAAGGCGGGATCCTGCGAAGCCAGCGCGTGGATGCGCTGCCCCATGCGTCCGGCAACACCGGCAATCAGGAGCTTAATCATCGGCCGTCACCCCGACGAAAGTCGGGGACCAGCCCACTGGATCCCGGCTTCCGCCGGGAAGACGGCGTTGAGATGAGCGGACAGGCATCCAAGGCCGCCCAGAGTTTCTTTCTGGCGTCGGCGGACATCGGCACCAGAGGAAGCCGCAGTTCATCCCGGCAAAGTCCCAGCCGCGCCATCGCCGCCTTCAGCGGAATGGGATTCGTTTCCACAAAGAGAGCGCGCATGAGCGGATACAATTCCAGATGCAGCCCGAGCGCCCGCTCGGGGTTGCCGTTTTCCCAGCTGGCGCAAAGTTCGGCCATGGGACCGGGCAGGATATTCGCCAGAACGGAGATCACGCCCTTCGCCCCCAGGGACAGGAGCGGCAACGTAAGTGAATCATCACCGGAAAGCACGATAAAGCGATCTTTCCCCAACCGGGACAGAAGCTCACTCGTGTAATCCATCGTTCCGGAGGCTTCTTTGATCCCGACGATCGTCGGGCACGTCAACGCCAGCCGGACCACCGTGTCGACAGGCATGTTGATGCCCGTGCGGCCGGGGATATTGTAAAGAACCAGAGGCAACTTGCTGGCGCGCGCGATCTGCTTGAAATGCTCAAAGAGCCCGGCGGGAGTCGGCTTGTTATAGTAAGGGACGACCAGAAGCGCCCCGTCGGCGCCCGCCCGGGCCGCGTGTTTGACAAGATCCAGGGCTTCCAGAGTGGAATTCGATCCGGCTCCGGCCATCACGGGGACACGTCCGTGAGCGGCCTTAATGACGACCTCAATCACATGTTTGTGCTCGTCATGCGACAAGGTGGCGGACTCGCCGGTTGAACCGCAGGGGACAAAGCCTTCCGTCCCCTGCTCGATTTGAAAATCCACCAGCCATTTAAGCCGGGCGGAATCCACTTTCCCATTTTTGAACGGCGTGGCTAAAGCGACATAAGACCCTTTAAACATGGAATTCTCCCTTGAACGTCAATCGTACCGGGCCTTTGAGCGTGATCGCCGTGGCCGGACGATTCTGATTTTTCGGATGCAATTCAAATCGGACTTCAAGCGAATCTCCACCGGCGACGGTACAGAACACCGGCCGCCGGACGATACCCCGAAGCGCTGCCGCAATGGCGCTGGCGGCCACGCCGGTCCCGCAAGCTAAAGTTTCCCCTTCCACACCGCGCTCATAGGTGCGGACCCTGAGCTTGTCGGGCCCAAGCTTCTGGACAAAATTCACATTGGCGCCCTTTGGACCAAACGCCTTATGGAACCGGAGCGAGCGGCCAAGACCGCTGACGCAGACTTTGTCTACGTCCGGGACGAACAGAACCGCATGCGGTACGCCGGTGTTCAAATAGGCCGGACGATAGGTTTTCCCATCAACTCTTACGGCCACGGCGGGCCTGTAGTCGCGCGCGTCGGCCAGAGTAACCTGGACGATGGCCCCATCCACTTTTGCGCCGACGGGATACGCTTCCGTCCGGAATCGAAAAGATGTCCCCACCGCCCGGCGCGCATGGGCAAACCAGGCCATGCAGCGGGCGCCGTTTCCGCACATGTCCGCGCGCGACCCATCCGCGTTGTAATACACCATGCGGAAGTCTTCCTTCGGGTCACGTTCGAGCAACAGCAGACCGTCCGCTCCCACACCGAACTGGCGATGGCAGAGTTTCTTCGCCAGCGCAGAATAGCCGCGACGCACGATCCGGCGGCGATTATCAATCACCACAAAATCGTTGCCCGAACCCGACATTTTCCAAAAGGGAATTGTCTTCATAAATCAACCGGGATATGTTCCCCTCGTACCAGATCTTCCAGGGTTTCCCGTTCCCTGATCACGGTCCACTTATGGCCGTGCACCAGAATTTCCGGCAGGCGCGGGCGCGAATTGTACTGGGACCCCATGGCATATCCATAAGCGCCGGCCGCCGCGACCACCAGGCCTTCCCCCTGCTCGAGGAGCCGGATGGAGCGGTTGCGGGCCAGATAATCGCTGGACTCACAGACGGGCCCGACGATGTCCGCCGTAATCTTTCTTCCCTTTTTGTCATGCACCGGGTAGATCTCATGATACGCGTCGTAGAGCGCCGGGCGCGCCAGATCATTCATCGCCGCATCGACAATCAAAAAATACCGCGCTCCGGAGTCCTTCCGGAACAGCACACGCGTGAGAAGGAGGCCCGCGTCCCCCACGAGGAACCGCCCCGGCTCCAGCAGCAGTTTGATGTCCCGGTTGCGCAGCCGCGCATAAAGCTCATCGGCCAGCTGTTTGGGTGTCGGCGGCTTTTCATCCCGATAGCGGATGCCGAGGCCCCCGCCCAGATCAATATAACGCAGGGAGACGCCTTCCGTTTCCAACCGGTCGACCAGGTCCAGGATTTTGTGCAGGGTCGCCGTGTACGGACGGGTGCTGGTAATCTGGGAACCAATGTGCGCATGCACCCCCATGAGGCTGATCCGCGGGAGCTTCCCGGCCAGCCGGAAGACCGGCAAGGCTTTGGAGAGCGGGATGCCAAACTTATTTTCTTTTTTGCCGGTGGTGATATGGTCATGCGTCAAGGCGTCCACATCCGGGTTCACGCGGATGGAAACCGGCGCCGCTTTGTGGGACGCCGCGGCGACACGGTCGATCATCTGCAGCTCTTCCACCGATTCGATGTTGAAAAAAAGAATCCCTGCCTCCAGAGCCATGCGGATTTCATCCGGGCGCTTGCCCACGCCGGAAAAAACAATGCGGTCCGCCGGGATCCCCGCGCGGCGCGCGCGGAAGAGCTCTCCGGCCGATACGATGTCCGCGCCAGAACCGGCTTTCCCTAGAAGGGACAAAATAGCGCCATTCGAATTGGCCTTCATGGCGAAAAGGACCTGATGATTGAGCGCCTTGAAAGCGTCATCGAACCGGTGATAATTCTCCAGCAAACGGGCCCGGCTGTAAACGTAGGACGGCGTTCCTGTTTCGGCCATCAGCCGGTCCAGGGACACCTCTTCGAAATGAAGATGATGGGCGCGATATGTAAGCTCGGGCGGCAGGGACACTGTTTTTGTCGTCATGAGGGTTTCCGTATCTGCGATAAAAGAAGTTCCGTATAGTGCGCGACCACTTCTGTCGGGGTCAGTTGTTCGACCCGGAGCGCCTCTTCGCGCGCCGCGGATTTTTCGCCGCGCTCGAGGAGAACCAGCGCCCTGAAATAATGAACCAGAGGCGATTGGGGGTAGGCGGCGAGGAGCTGCCGGAAGAGACGATCCGTATCCGCCTGCCGATGGAGCTGATCGTAAATGAGCGTCAGTTTCAGCCGGACATCGTCGCGACGGGGATCGGCTTTGAGCGCCTCTTCCCATGCCGCACCGGCATGCGCCGGATCCCCCAGGCTCTGATAGATTTCGCCCAGACGGACATCATAGTCGGCGCTGGGGAGGCGCGATTTGGCTTGACCGAGCACCTGAATCGCCTGCGTAATATTTTTCAGATGCACATAGCAGTCCGCCATGTGCAGATAAACTTCTGATTTCGGCTCACGAGCCAGGGCCTGTTGATACATGGAAAGGGCTTTCCCCAAAAATCCCTGCCGCTCATAGACCTGCCCCAGCTCCTCGTATGGCCCCTCTTCCGTCGGCCTCAGGCGGATGCACCGCTGATACGATTCAATGGCGCGCGGGTTCAGATCGATCGCCGTAAAGGCGCGGGCCCGGGAGAGATTGGCCTCCCAGTCTTTCGGGCTGTCATGAAGCGCGTCATCGAAAGAGGCAATGGCCCGGCTGTAATCCTGAAGCGCCATGCGCATTTTCCCGAGCTGCGTGAAAAACCGGACACGGTCCCTGCGCCGAGGACGCGTGGCCAGGAGAAGCTCGTACTGCCGGGCCGCCAAATCGTACCGTCCAGCGGCCGCCGCATAATCGGCCAGCTTCGTCCGTAAATCCTGGACCGTGTCCAGATCGCCTTTTTCCGAAGACCGATCAATCCGGTTCAGCCACGCGTTGATCTTCGGATCTTCCGGCGCCGGAGCCGCGAAAACAAGTCGAGCTGTCAATAATGCCGTCATACCGGCGAAAGCCGGTACCCAGAACCATCTCGATATACTGGGCCCCGTCCCATTCCTTCGAGGATATAGGACGGGACTGTCCCCCGGTAGTAAGGGGGACGGCTTCCGCCGGGGTGACGTCAACAAACTCTTCATGACTTCACCCGGCTGGCCGCGAGGAGCTGTTCAAAACGTTTATCCAGAATCAGCCGCTTGATCTCGGAAACCGCGCGGCGCCCCGCCAGCGTTCCGGCGTCAATACAGTCGTCCGACCGGGACAGATCCATCATCGTGACGTCGTTCAATCGCGGACGAATGACCACCTGCGCGCGGGATAATTCATCCTGGGCCAGCCGCTCGCTCTGGATATAAATCGCCTGATTGAGAGTCTCCAGAATGCTTCTCGGTTGAGCGTGAACGAAATCCGCCGTCACGTCCACCGCCACAATGGGATCGGCTCCCATGAGCGTGAGCAGATCCGTCGGGAGATTACTCACCAGTCCGCCATCCACGAGGAAACGGTGGCGGAACGGCACCGGCTCGAACATCCCCGGAATCGTCGCGGAGGCCCGTGCCGCCAGAGCCACGGACCCCTCCCGGAACACCAGCTTTTCCCCGGTCTGGAGGTCCGTCGCGACACAGGCAAAAGGAATCTTGAGTTGATCAAAGCGGGTGTCGCCGATATGCCGGCGCAGATACACTTCCATATTCTCCGTCGAAAGCTTCTGCCCGGTCATCATCAGCCGGAAGACGGTGAAGCGCGAATAATTAGTCAGGGCAGACCACCCGATTTCCTGAGTCATCTGTTCCATCTGAGAGGTCGTGACGCCGGCGGCGTAAAGCCCGCCGATCAAGGCGCCCACCGAGGTCCCGGCAATCGCTCCGATCGGAACATCCTCTTCCTCAAGAGCCTTCAGAACCCCGATATGGGCAAGGCCGCGCGCCCCACCGCCCCCGAGAGCGATGCCGACTTTGATGTCATCTTTGGGCAGTAGCGCCCGGTAGCGGTTCCAAAGCGTGTCTACAAGAAAAGCATCTTCATTCGCCACCGGGCTGGACGCTCCATGGACCAGAGTCGTAAACAATACGCCGAGGATGAAAACAGATTTTTTCATCGTTACTCGTCCAATGGTTTTCCGACGGCGCGTTCCAGAGACGCGAGCGCCGCCAGGTGACCATGCACCGCTTCCAGGAAGCGGATCTTCGCTTCCATCACGATCCGCTCCGCCTCCAGGCGCTCGGAGGGCCGGGTCTTCTGCTGATGCATGGCCGACAGGAGGTCCTGCAGGTGCATGAGCGACTGCTGCCTGGGAGAAAGCTCTCCCTGCCAGAATTGATAGCTGTCATAGGCCTGCCGGACCTGCAGCTGGATTTGATCTTCCACTTCAGCATGCTTCAAGGTGGCCTGGCGGTATTGGGCCCGCCGCTCACGAACTTTCGCCCACCCATACACCAGATCGGAAATGGAAACCGGGAGATTGACGTTCAACGTTCCCGCCCAGTTGAACACAGGAAGGTCCAGATCGTTTCCCGTCCGCTCATAGCTGGCGCCGAACCCGACCGTCGGCTGGCGTTCCGAAAGAGACAGGCTGATGCCGAGGGCGTCGAGTTCCTGCTGATATTCGGTCTGCCGGAGCTCCGTGCGGTATTGCGCGGACCAGGCGAGGAGCTTGGCCAGGTCGAGACTGACGGGATGCGTCTCAAGGTCTCCTTTCAGGGCCACGGTCGTATTCAACTCCAGATTGAGCGCCTGAAGGTAAGCGCGCTGCGCCTCTTGCTCGCCCTGAGCCGCCTCGGACGCGCGCGTCCGGATCAGCGCCAGCTCGCTTTCCAGGCGCAGATGCTCGATCAGCGTCCCCCCCTCGGCAGACGAGGGCAGGCCGCTTTTATCGAGGAGATCTCTGAGATAGCGCCTTTTTTCCTGCGCGAATAAAAGATCATAGAAAGCCTGCTTGGCTCCAGCCGACACCTGAGTCTGGAGGGCTTCGTTGGCGCTCTTCGCGCGCTCATAAGAAATCCGCGCCTGCTGCCAGAGGTTCTTCGAACGGCCGCCTTCATAAACAGACTGATATATATTGGCCCGCGCGGTGTAGAAATTCTGCCGGGGGCTCGAGGGGACCAGGGTCGGTCCCAGGGCGGGCTGGAGCTGCATGGGCGTTCCGTTGTCGACACGGAATTTGCTCCAGTTCGCGTTCAGGTCAAGGCTCGGGAAAAAGAGAGACTCGGCCTCCCGGACGCGCTGGAGGGCGATATTGACGTCCTCGCGGGAACTCAGGAGCGCCTGAGAATTGTTGACCGCCAGCCTGACGCTGTCATTGAGCGAGAGAACGCGGTCTTCAAGCGCCGCGTCCCGGGAATAGGACGGTGACGTTCCCAAAAAAACGCTCGTGACGAGGAGAATGAAAGCCGTTCTTCGCATGGGTCATTATGGCCGAATGAGTTTTTTGAGCTTGACCAGCTGTTCACGGACCCGTCGAGGAGAGGTCCCGCCGTAGGAATCCTTCACATGCACCACCTGGTCAATCGACAGGACACGCTGGGCGCCTGTGTCAAAATGAGCGTCGAAGCGCCGGAGCTCCTCGAGCGTCAGTTCATCGAGGCGGATGTGCTGAGTTTCGCAATAAGCCACGACGCGTTTGACGACCCCGTGGGCGGTGCGGAACGGGATCCCTTTTTCCGTCAGGTAATCCGCCAGCTCCGTCGCCGCCAGGAATCCGCGGTCGCACAGGGATCGCATGCGGTCGGCGCGGATGACCATGGTCCCGATCATGGGTCCGGCCACCGCCAGACAGCCCTGGAGCGTATCCACGGTATCGAAAAAGGGCGGCTTGTCCTCCTGCAAGTCCCGATTATAGGAGAGCGGCAGCCCCTTGAGAATCGTGAGGAGCGCCATCAGATTGCCATAGATGCGGCCGCTTTCGCCGCGGATGATTTCCGCGACATCGGGATTGCGCTTCTGCGGCATGATCGATGAACCCGACGTGAATTCGTTCTGGAGGCGGATCATATTGAATTCGCTCGAGGACCAGAGGATCAATTCCTCGGCCAGGCGCGACAGGTGCGTCATGACGAGCGCCGCCGCGGACACAAACTCGACCAGAAAATCGCGGTCGGAAACCGTATCGATGGAATTCGGCGTGACGCTGCTGAATTCAAGGAGTTTCGCGACATAGGCGCGGTCAATCGGAAACGATGTTCCGGCCAACGCGGCGCTTCCCAGAGGCATCTCGTCCGCGCGCTTCCAGGCGTCCGCCAGACGTCCTTTGTCGCGTTCCAGCATCCAGGCGTAAGCCAGGAGGTGATGGCTGAACAGGATCGGCTGGGCATGCTGGACGTGCGTAAACCCGGGCATCACAACATCCATATTGTGTTCGGCCACCGAGACGATCGCCCGCTGGAGCCGGACAATTTCGAGCCGGATCAGGTCCACCTGATCGCGCAGATAGAGCTTCAAGTCGAGAGCGATCTGGTCGTTGCGGCTGCGCGCCGTATGCAGCTTTCCACCGACGGGCCCGATGCGCCGGATCAGTTCCCGCTCAATCGCGAAATGGATGTCTTCTTCCTGAGGGAGGCGCTTGCCGCGAGTGAGATCCCTGGCAATGGCTTCCAGCCCCTTGATGATGCGCCGGGCATCGCGCGCGGGGATGATTCTGCATCGGGAAAGCATGCGCGCATGCGCGATACTCCCGATGATGTCATAGGGAGCCAGGCGGATGTCAAACGATAAGGAGGCGATGAAGGCCTGTGGGTTCATTTTTGTGTTCCTTGCAGGAGAGCCTGCACTTTGATCGGCAAGCCGTAGAGGTTGATGAACCCCTCGGCGTCCCGCTGGTTGTAAACGGCATCCGCGCCAAAAGTCGCCAGGTCTTCCCAGTAAAGGGAATGCGGTGAGGTCCGCCCATCAACCATGACGTTGCCCTTGTAGAGCCTCAACCGCACCGATCCCGTGACGCGCTTCTGGGTCTGCGTCACAAAGGCTGTGATGGCTTCACGCAGCGGCGTAAACCAGAGGCCGTTGTAAATCATTTCCGCCACTTTGGGCGCCAGGACGTGCTTGGCATGGAACGTATCACGATCGAGGACCAGAGATTCCAGTTCCCGGTGCGCGGCGTAAAGAATCGTGGCCCCGGGCGCCTCATAGACACCGCGCGACTTCATGCCGACGAGGCGGTTTTCCACGATATCCACCCGTCCGATCCCATGCTTTCCGCCGAGTATATTTGCCGTCTCTACGAGTTTAATCGGATCGAGCTTTCGGCCATTGATCCGAACAGGACAGCCCTTTTCAAAATCGATCGTGACCAGTTCCGCCCGGTCCGGCGCCTTTTCCGGAGATCGGGTGAGCACGAACATATCTTCGCGCGGAGGATTGTCCGGATTCTCCAGAATGCCCCCCTCGAAACTCATATGCCAGAGGTTGCGGTCGGATGAATAGGGTTTGGATTTAGTCACCGTCACCGGGATTTTATGCCGTTGCGCGTAGGCAATTTCGTCTTCCCGGGACTTCAAGTCCCATTCCCGCCAGGGCGCGATCACTTTCACATGGGGCATGAGAGCTTTAAATGTCAGCTCAAAGCGAACCTGATCATTGCCCTTCCCCGTCGCGCCATGACACACAGCATCGGCGCCTTCTTTTCTGGCGATCTCAATGACCTTCTTGGCGATGATCGGCCGGGCAATCGAAGTTCCCAGAAGATAGCGTCCTTCATAGATGGCCTGCGACTGCAGGGTCGGCCAGAGGTACTCGACCACAAACTCCTTGCGGGCGTCGATGAGATAGGCCTTGGAGGCCCCGGTCGATAAAGCGCGCTCTTTGATGCCTTTGGTCTCAGAGGCCTGCCCGACGTCGATGGCGCAGGCGATCACTTCGCAGTGATACTTCTCTTTGACCCAGCGCAGAATGACGGAAGTATCCAGGCCTCCGGAATAGGCGACGACAACTTTTTTGACACCCATAGCTTTAAATCCTTTATAGATGAAGTTTCGGAAGAAACGTCCCGAGGAGGACGATACGCCCGCCACACTACAGGCGGGCGAGCGCCTGACATGTGACGCTCGGATTATAATTTATATGGATTTATAGAGTCAAAACCGTGAAAAATGATTTAATAACCCCATGACCGATACCCGATTGTCCTTCCGCCCTGCCGTCGCCGCCGACAAAAACGCGATTCTCTCGATGGTGAACGCCATGGCCGACATCGATAAAATGCCCCGGCTGGACGACGATGCCCAGAAGCGTCTGATCCGGGATGCTTTTGAGCGCCGGCGCTTTGAGATGATTTTGTCCGAATGGGAAGGAAAACCCGTCGGATACGTCGCATTCTATGAAGCCTATTCCACCTTCGAGGCGCGGCCCACCTTTTTCATAGACGATCTTTTTGTCCTGCCGGAATACCGCGGCCGGCACGTGGGATATGAACTCTTTCGGACCTGCATCCGCGAAGCCAAACGCCGAGACTGCGGCCGGATGGAGTGGCTGGTGCTCGAAGGCAACCAGCCCGCCTTCGGTTTTTACGACCATCTGAACGCCAAAAAACTGAAGAACTGGGTTCCCTACCGCCTCAACCGCGCCGACATCGAAAAGATGGCTTGACGATGGCAGGCATCTGAACACCTCCACACAGGGAGGTCCCTTTCCTTATCGTCATCCCCCGCGGTCACAGGCGGGGGACCCAGACAGCCATCATCGTCTGCCCGAATGGTTTCTAAATGACGATTCATGGGCGGTTCATCATAGAAGATCCTGATACAAGTCTCTCCACCCCGGGTTTGTCTTGTTGATCAACCTCTTCTTCCAGGCTCTGTTCCAATCTTTGAGCGCTTTCTCGCGGCGAATGGCAGACTCCATCGTAGCGTGAGGCTCGTACCAGACTAAATCGTGAACATGGTAACGCTCGGTAAAACCAGGAATGATTTGGTTCTTATGCTGCCAAACGCGTTTCACCAGATCGGAAGTCACTCCGATGTAGAGCGTTCCATTTTTCCCGCTTGAAAGAATATAGACGCAGGGTGATCGTTCCACAATAGTTAGAGGCAGGAAGGCGGGGAAATATTCATCGGGACGGCTGATTGGGTCCCCCGCCAGTAGCCCAGATAATCCGATAAGCCGTCCCCAACGTCATCCCCCGCGGTCACAGGCGGGGGACCCATCGTCTGTTAAGCAAATATGTTTACGTACGTAACCGAGGAAGATGGGGGTGACTATTTTTCA
>Ga0182027_10002483_pt1 | contig 29849 bp, 31 predicted proteins | sample 712E1DmetaG_FD_121300 | JGI IMG/M metagenome (GOLD analysis project Ga0182027, IMG submission 121300) | Permafrost microbial communities from Stordalen Mire, Sweden - 712E1D metaG (Illumina Assembly) | ecosystem: Environmental > Terrestrial > Soil > Wetlands > Permafrost | place: Sweden...
TATCTTTATAGTAGGGGACTATATAGGGGACTAAGTAGGGGAGTGAAGCCTAATAGTTACTCCCCCTATTTGTAGAGGAAAAGTACGACAATGAGCAAATATGGAGCTAAGCACAACATGCCGGGATACGATGCTTTTAGTACCGGACTCTGCTATAAGGACGTGTGGGAGATGCTACGTGATGATAGTGAAGACAGAACTAAATGGCGTTACAAAAGCAGAGGCGTCGTACTAGGTAAGTGGCATGAATTGAAGTTGCAACTGTATGAGCAAGCAGTGGACTGTGGGTACATGAACAAAAGAGAAAGCAGCAAATGAGCAAACAGAAATGCAAACTGTGCGCGTGCGCAGGCGTGGACAACACCGTACTGTGCCGGGAGCACTTAGACGGCTACGAATACACCTACAACTATTTACCTGGTTCAACTGTCACACAGTTGTCGAAGCTAATTACTCAGCAACCAAAGGAGTCAGACGGCAATGGCAAAAGCAAATAGAGACAAAGGCGCACACGACGCCAACTGTGATACGCTACAAGTAGGTCCAGATCTAGGACCTTCAATGAAGCCGTGCAATTGCTCTAAGCTAACCCGCTCAAAGCGCGGACGCGGCAGCAAGCGCAAAGGCGCACGCGGCGAGCGCGAAGTAATCGACCTGTTGCAGCCCATTGTGGACACTGCCTACAAAGAAGCTGGCAGGGAGTCACCGCAGCTCAAGCGCACGTCAAGCATGCAAGCAGACGACGGCGGCTGCGACGTCCACGGCTTGCCTTGGCTAGCCTTGGAGGTAAAGCGCTGCGAGACGCTGCAAATCGAAAGCTGGTGGCGACAGTGCGTAGAGCAGGCGAAGGGTGGGCAGCTTCCGGCGTTAGTATATCGCCAAAACAAGCGAACGTGGCGCGCACGCGTTTGTTTGCAAGAGGTAATCGACGGTCAGCGTTCCACAGTAGTAGACATAGCTATTGTTGATTTTCTAGTCTATTTCAAAAGCATGCTAGAACTGGCTGTTTGCTACGAAACTGGGCGTATTGTTCCGGCGCTGGGACGTGTGCTATGAGAAACTGTAGAGTCTGCTACGTTGTTGTTGGCAAGTATGAAAGATGCTGTGCAGCTTGCGGCAGTACACAAGTTATCCGCACGACTGCCGGCCCTAAGACCTTGCGTAAGTACGCCGCGTGCGCGCGCATGCTTGCAGGCATGCGCGGCCCTGCTTGTGTGTGCGGACTGCACGGGCCGCATACGTGCACGCGCAGCGAGGAGTGGCGCAAGCAGACGCTTTCGATGCTGGCAATGAGGCAACTGTAAATGGCACGAGGGCGCGCATCTCGGGCGATGCGCGTCGCTGTTACACAATGGTGAGGTGAAGGCGCCGTTGGACGGCGCAGACTGTGCACAGTTTTCTACTAGTTTGCGGCCAACGTGCTCTACTTGTGATCGCGTCGATTGCGATGCAGACTTCACAGGCACGTGCCCCCTCGTAAACACGGAGATTTGACAGCGGCACCTTGCACAGCGTAGTCTTGCAGGTTGTATGCCTCGTCGCACCGTTAACCAGCGCGTGAAGCTGCCCCGCTCGCAAGGCGGGGTAGATCCGCGCGTGCGTGCGCAGTTGGATCGTTTTGTCGAGGGGCTGTTGATGGGACTCGGTAGCACACAAGCTGCTGTGTTCGCTGGCGTGACGTCGCGTTCTGCTGCGCGTACGGGGTACAGGTATAAGACCGACGCCTACGTGCAGGAGCGCTTCGCAAAGCTGCGCGCGAAGCTCGACCGCGATCAAATCTGCGACTTCGCCGAGCTGGCGCTGAACGTTAAATCGATGGCCTTTGATGAGCTGGCAGCGTACAAGGATCGCATACGCGCGTCGGCACTTATGGCCAATCTCATGGGTCACAACGCGCCCACGCGCGTAGCGACGACGGTAAACGGCGGCGTGCTGCTGTTGCCCGTCGCCGACAGCATGGAACAATGGGAAAGTCAAGCAGTAGCAGCGCAGGCGGCGTTGCAGAAAGAAGTGGAACAAGATGCTAACCGATAGCGATCCGAAAGTATTGACTCCTGCACAGGCGCTCGGTGTTGCGCTGTCGATTCCGATGAGCGAATTAGTCATGTCGGATTGTCAAGTAGTCATGTCGGATTGTCAAGCCTACGCAGTTGCGATGCTCGAACACTTGCACAAGATGGGATTTGATGTTGTTGCATTGGTGCAAGAGTGCTGACAGACGACGAGTTTAATCAAGTATGCGACGTGCTCACGAAGCACGAAGGCTTGATTGCTTGGCTCTATTGTGACAGCAAAGGCTTTGTTACCGTCGGCGTCGGCGACAAGGTTTCGCAGGCGTCCGTGCTGACAATGCCTTTCGTGCATCTGCTTGACGGCAGCGCCGCAGATGCTGAGGAAAAGCAGACGGCCTACACCCGCGTGCTTGGACTTTTTGTGAAGGGCCTTACGGCTAGTGCGTACCGTGCTTGCTCTGACTTGCGCTTGCCCGCTGACTTTTGCAGGCGTCGGCTAAAGTACAGAGTAACAAGCGAGTTTGTGCCTGCTATTGAAAAGCAGTGCCCGCAGTTCGCAGACTTCCCGACGCCAGCGAAGCTAGTCCTTGTGGACATCGCATACAACACAGGAACAGCAGGCTTCGCTGCTTTTCAGCAGCTAATTGCAGACTGCAATGCGGGACATTTTGCAAATGCTGCTGAGCAAGTGCATACACAGCAAGACGGCGAAGATCCGCGCAATCCCGAAACGTGGGGTACACGTAATATGTGGCGGCACGATACAATGCGTGACGCTGCTTTGGCTGTTGGTTGGCGGGATCACGGCTGATGGAAACAGCAATCAAAGAGCTTGCAAGCTCGGGCACACTCGGTGCCGTGCTTGCGTCCGTGTTCGCGCTGCTTGCCATTGTGATCGGCGTGCTTGTTTGGGCGCTGAAGCGCTTTGTTGATTCGTCGATTGACGACAAAAAGGATTTCAGTGCGTTTATGCAAGCGCTGACGACATCGCTTAATGGGCTTGGGCTGAACTTCGCAGCGACACGCGCGGACACGTTGGCCGAAGTGCGCGACATGGGCGACAAGATCAACAACGTGACGTGGGCTGCACACGAGAAGATGGTAACTGTATTTCGTGACTCATTGACGGGCGCCGCAAACTCCATACGTGAAGGCAACAATAAGCTAGTGCAGGACTTAGAGACGCAGCGGTTGCGCGACGCAAATGCAGAACTGAGCCGCCCGCAAAATGTAGGAGACGGGACTGTGCGGCGGTGAGTGATATTTCTCGCAAAACCGTTTGTGAGCCTAATACACAAGAAGGCTGCCAATTGCGTATCACATCCTTGGAAAAGGCTGTGAGCGACTTGAAGGAAAGTAACAGGCGCTTAGAGCAGAGCAATCGTGAATTGAGCGACGACGTGCGCGCCGCAATGGCTGAATCAAAACGCCGTAGTGAATCGCTCGACAACTTGGCCAAGATACTATTGGCGAGCAATGAGGGTATTGAATTGTCGGGAGTAGTGCAGCCGTCAAGCACAACAGACACAACCAAGATCGTCAAACCACGGAAGGACACAAGCAAATGATGCAAGACACGCGAGTTATCAGACAAGGTTTGCAAACACTGTTGGGGCTGGCAATGATTGTGCTGCCTGTTGCAATGGCGACGCCTTTTGATTGGCGCGCGTTGGTCAGCGCTACACTTGGCGGGATCATGACGTTGCTCACGAATCCGCGCCTGGTGCCTGGCCTTAAGGTTGTGATGCCTGATGCCGGTAGCTCAATTGCCGTGCCGCCTTCTGCGCGTGATGGCAGCAAAGGACATGCGACGCCTACCATTCTGCTTGTGCTTGTGCTTGCTTTTGCTGTGCTTGCTGTTAGTGCTGTGCTGCTGATTTCGTTGCCTGCTGACGCCGCCGAGACAGCAGTGATGCCGTCTCAGTCCACCCCGGTTGCCGCCACCGCAACCCCTGCGCATTGGGAGGGGCTCAGCTATGTCATCTCGGCTACGTGGACGTGCAGCCCCGTGGCCGCGCTGACCGGGTATCAGCTCAACGTTAAGACGACGATCTTTCAGCAGGGTGTGAGCCTCGGGGCCGGAGCTGGCTGCCGCTACACGGGCTGGTCTGTCCCACTATCGATCGAGGCCGTGGGAGGATTCGCGGCCAACAGCAACGCTCCGAACGCCGGCCAGGGAAATCTGATTTTCGTCGTGGCCGACAATTTTGGAGTTGGGCCTGGGATGCAAGTTTTCAAGGACCCGACGATCGGAAGCTACACCGAGCAGATGTTGGTTTCGTTCTTCCTCACAGGGTCTTGGGCATCTACCATTCATCAACTCAAGCAAGAGAAATCTAAGTCAGCGATGGATGGCGCCGGTTTTAGACTCAAGAGTGAGGCGCCGTCGCTGGAAAGTATTAGCCAATGACCCGCGCACTCGGCTGGACGCCGCCAACCCTGGCCCAGCAGGTCCGCGCCCTGCGCAGATCTTCACCGGAAGCTGGGGATAGCGTCCTGGCCGGCATTGATCCAGCGCCAGCCAGCGACATCAGTGGCCGGACCTGTGATCTCGACCAAGGTTCGATCGGCAGTTGCCAGTCGAACGCCACGGCGCAAGCGCTCTACGTGGCGATGGTGACTGCCGCCATGGCTGCATTCGTGCTGGCGCGATTGTGGCTCTACCGATCGCTTCGGTACATCGAGAATACCCTCGACCAGGACGCAGGCGGGAACATCGGCGACGCGTTCGCCATGCTGGCCGCGAAGGGTGTTCCGCCCGAGACGGCGTGGCCCTACGACGTGGCGAAGTTCAAAGACGACCCAGGGCCAGCGGTGGACCGACTCGCATACGATTCGCGTGGCACCGTGGGGCTGAACTACCATCCCATCAGCACGACCGGAGAGTCGCTTCTCGCCGATGTGGAGAGAGCCTTGACAGGCGGTTTCGCCGTGGTGTTTGGCTGCACGGTCAGCGAGGCATTCTGTTCAACGCAGCCGAGCGGAACCGTGCAGGCGCCTGGACCGAAGGATAAGATCGCAGGGAGACACGCGCTGACGGTAGTTGGGCACGACCGCGCGGGCCGGCGGCTCAAGATCAAGAACAGTTGGAGCGATTTGTGGGGCGACCCTGACGCCGGGCCGGGCTGCTTTTGGATGGATTATTCGTACTTCTCCGATTCGATGTACGGCGCGAGCGACATATGGATCGTCACCGTACTGCCTGGAGGTATCGGACAATGAAGCGCATCACCCTGATTCTCGCCATCGCCCTCGCCGGCTGCGCGACGACCCAGTGCCCGACCAGCGCCACGCCGTGCCCAGCGCCGGCGGATTGCTCATCTGCTTGCCTCCATGGGAGCAACCTCGGCTGCGAGTGGGCGACACCGACGCCGGCCGGAGGCACGTGCTTGCAAGTGTGCGAGAACGCGACTGCGAGCGGCGTACCGTGGAACGTGATCGATCTGACGGCTGTTACATCCTGTCAGCCATGATAGCAATTTGGCGCCGCTTCATTTGCTGGTTTCTCGGGCATCGTCAGCCCAAGTGCCCGCCTGTGTGGTGCTCAAGCTGTCGCATGCGCTGTCCGCACTGCGGAGGCTGCTAGACTCGTGCAACAAGTAGTCGCTTGGAAGCCGCTTGGTACCGTTGCTGTGCAAGGCAGTGACGGTGCTTGGCGTCTGCAAATCAAGCGTGTGACAGGCCAACTGCTGGCCATTCAGTGCCAGTGCAACCACGTCTTCTTCCACGGTGCGCGCGGGCGAGGCTCGACCGAAGCGCAGTTGATGGCGTATCGTCGCTACGTCGGCGCAGGCTACGGCTCGCACTGGCGCGGCGTTGTGTTTGATCGCGAGTACAAGAACCTTGACGACTTGATAGCGAAGTCTCACCGCTTGTTCAACGGACGCGGCGACGGCGCGGAGTTTCTTGCAAGCCGTAGTGACTACAAATGGCGCTGGCCTACTGGCGAAGAACTGATGATTCGCCAAATCAAGAAGGAATCTGACTACTGGCTGTATCACGGCCAAGAGTTTCCGTTTATCGGATGGAATGAGCTTCCAAAATATCCGACGCCTTCACTGTACGACGCAATGGGAAGCTGCAACCGTAGCGGCTTTACGTCAGCAGAGCACTACGCGTGCACAGGCTTGATTCTGCCTTCAATTCCGTTGCACACGTTTGCAACAGGCAACCCGTTTGGTCCTGGCCATACTTGGGTGAAGAAGCGCTTTATTGATGCCGCGCCTGCGGGCAAAATCACGTACACGACAACGCTAGTCTTCAATCCGCAGACGCAACAGCGCGAGCCCGTTACGACGTCGCAGGTTGCGATCTTCGGTAGTTGGCGTGAGAATGAGCATCTAGATCCGCAGTACGTCGCCGGGCTCGAGCGCATGACTGACAAGGATAAGCAAAAGGCTTGGCGCGACGGCAACTGGAATATCCTCAGCGGCGGCTCCTACGCTGTCGGTGATTTGTGGAAACCGTCTGTCCATGTGCGCCCGCGCTTCCGTGTTCCCGTCGGCTGTCGCGTGTTTCGCGCGCTCGATTGGGGCACTACTAAACCGTTTTCTGTCGGTTGGTGGATGCGCGCAAACGGTGAAGACATCAAATTGCTTGACGGCTCTACTTGGTGCCCGCAGCCGGGATCGCTTGTGCGCATTGCCGAATGGTATGGTAGTGAAGATGTAGGAACCAACATCGGCTTGCGCATGACAGGCGGTGCAGCCGGGCGCGGGATTGCAGAGCGTGAAGCGGCGCTATTAGCAAATGGTTGGATCTCCGCGCCAGTGTGGGCCGGTCCCGCTGACAACAACATTTTTAGCACAGGTGACAATCTAGCCGCTGACTCAATTGCGAAGCAAATGGAAGTGGAAGGCGTCACCTGGACACGCGCCAACAAGTCGCCGGGCTCGCGCAAGCTCGGCCTTGACCTGATCCGCACGCGTCTAGAGAATTCTTTGCGGGGTGAGGGGCCAAGCCTGTACTATACCGACAACTGCCGCGCGGCGATTGCGCTTAACCCAACACTTCCGCGCGACGAAGAAAAGACCGACGAAGTAGATAAAGAATGCGAAGATCACATGCACGACGAAGAACGCTATATGGTGCTTGATAGCGGCGATTCTGCGGCGACTTCAATCAACATCCAATTTGCGAGGTAGACTGATGGCAACAGCCCCGATTGTGCAGAATCCAGATCAGCCGACGCCTAATGTCGCGTATGTGTTGCCAGAAGTGCAGGCGAAGGCGCCGCAGTGGCAAATAATCCGTGACTGTATTGCAGGGCAGGACGCTATCAAGGCGGCGACAACTACCTATCTGCCGATGCCGAACGCTGACGACCAAAGCGAGCAAAATCGCGCACGGTATGTTTCCTATTTGGAGCGCGCTGTTTTTTACGGTGTGACAGGGCGCACGCACAAGGGCCTAGTAAGCCTCGCTTTTGCCGAGGAGCCTACAGTTGAGCTTGCACCGCAGTTGCAGGGCTTGCTCACAAATGTTGATGGCGCGGGTATCAGCCTTGAACAGCAGGCACGTGCAACGCTCGGCGAAGTTGCAGCGACAGGGCGCTGCGGTCTGCTGGTTGACTATCCGCCTGTAGTTACGCCCGTTAGTAAAGCGCAATTGGCTACATTCGGATTGCAGCCAACAATCAGAAGCTATCAGCCGCAAGACATCATCAATTGGCGCGTCGCTTTTATCGGCGGCTTGCGTGTGCTCACGCTTGTTGTTTTGCAAGAGGCTGTTGCTGTTCCAACAGATCCTTTTATCTCGCAGATTGTGAAGCAGTGGCGCGTGCTTCGCTTGGTTCCCAATGAAGCGGGCGTGTTTCGCTACGTCGTGACTGTTTACCAGATGCCCACAAATGCAAGCCAGATGGGATACACGGCAATTACTGCGCTCGAACAGTATGAACCTCTGGACTTTCAAGGTCGACCGTGGTCATTCATTCCATTTCAAGCGCTCGGTGCCGAGAACAACGAAATTACAATTGATCCCGCGCCACTGTTGGATCTTGCTAACATAAATATTGCGCACTATCGCAATAGTGCCGACTACGAAGAATCAGTATTTATGTGTGGACAGTCAACGCCAACACTTACCGGCATGACAAAGGATTGGTGGGAAAACGTACTGAACAAGACTGTGCGGCTCGGATCGCGATCTGCTGTGGCGTTGCCTGTCGGCGCTGCTTTGCAACTCATACAGGCGGCGCCTAACGGACTCGTGCGCGAGGCGATGCAGGACAAAGAAAGGCAGATGGTTGCACTCGGTGCGCGACTCATTCAGACGAACACCGTACAGCGCACAGCAACCGAGGCAAAGATTGAGTCTGCAAGTGAGCTATCAGTGCTTAGCACTTGCGCGAACAACGTGGCCGCAGGCTACACGAAGGCGCTACAATGGGCAGGCATGTTTGCAGGCACAAAGCAGGAAAGCACGTTCACGATGCATCCCAACGCGGATCTTGATAGCCTGTCTATCGAAGAACGCGCGCAACTCATGGCTGAATTGCAAGACGGAGGTATCTCGTGGACCGAGTATCGCGAGCATTTGCACGCATCGGGCGTTGCCACGCAAGATGATGCCAAAGCGAAGGCAGAGATCGCAGCGGACAAGCCGAAGCCGCCTGTTGCGCCGCCTGTTCCACCGCAAGTTACCGATTCCATCATAGGCAAAGTGAAGTAAACCGAAGGAGGCTCCCATCATGAAAGCAATTGTAGACAAGATCGAAGACGTGGCAGAAGGCTTGCGCGGCGAGTACGTTGCAGGCGAAGGCGGCAAGTTCTACCTCAAGATCGAAGGGCTTGAAGCAGGCAGCGGCAGCAAACACCCTGCTGTAACTGAGTTGCTAAATGCAAAGCAACACAGCAACACTGAACTGCAAACAGTCAAGCAAGAGTTGCAAGACGCAAAGAAGGCAACCAAGGATGCGCAGGATGCACTGCACGCGCGCTTGAGTGGCAAGGTCGACAAAACCGATCTCGAGGCGCTTGAAAAGAGTTGGGGGCAGCGCCTTGCCGATGCGCAAAAAGCGCACGGCACAGAAAAAATGGCGCTTGAGTCGAGCTTGAAAGACGTACTTGTCACGCGCGAAGCTCTTGCGATGGCTTCGCGGATTGCAGTGGAAGGCTCTGCACCACTTTTGGCCAAGTCGATTGGCGAGCGCCTTTCAGCGGAGATCACAAGCGAAGGCAAGGCAATTACTCGTGTTTTAGGTGTTGATGGCAAGCCGTCTGCGGCTTCAATTGCAGACCTGGAAAAAGAAATAGTTGCAACGCCTATGTATCATCCGCTATTGTTAGGATCGAAGGCGTCCGGAAGCGGTGCTTCGGGAAGCCAGGGCGCTAGCGGTGCTAGCAACGGTGGCACGGTCAATTGGATGAACGGCAATCCGACCGAGCTTGCAGCAACAGCCGCAAAACAGTTTGCGCCCTAGAAGGTAACGCACCGACAGCGGAAGCCTCCTGGGCATTACACCACGCTCAGGAGGTTTTTTCATGCCCGCATCGAATCTCACGAACCTGCAAGTTTTCCAGCGCACGCTGGAAACTGTCAACACGCAGATCATCGCACAGTATGTGAACGCGTTCAATGCTGCCAGCCGTGGCGGTATCGTTCTGCGTGGCGGGAACAATCCCGGCGACTACAACCGCGAGACGCTGTACAACCTGCTGGATGCTGTGCAGTTGCGCGACATCAACGTCGACGACGATCAGACGTCCATTGCGCTTGCTCGCAGCGTGATCGGCGGCGTCAAGGTCGGCTACGGCACCAAGCCGATCCGCATGGACGAAGCGCTGCAAAACTGGATCGGGCGCGCACCTGGCGAGGCTGGCGTTGTCACTGCTCAGCAGCTTGCGCCCGCCTTCTTGGCGCAGAAGTTGAACGTGTCCATTGGGGCAGCCGTCGCAGCACTCGGCACGATTGGCGCGACTGTCGTCAATGACATTTTGGCCGCTACGATGTCGCTGCCTGCGCTTGTGGACACTGCCGGTTTGTTCGGCGACCGCGCGCAGGCTGTCACTTGTTGGGTCATGCACAGCCATGTGCATACGCAACTTGTGAAGGCGAATCTTGCGCAGGCTGCGGCGTTCCTCTTCACGTTCGGCACCGTCAACATCGGGCAGGATGTTTCCGGGCGCACGTTCGTTGTCACGGACTCGCCCGATCTGATCGCCGAGGACGGCGACTACTTCACGCTGGGCCTCGTGCCAGGCGGCATCGTGATCGAGGAGAACCCTGGTTTCCGCACGAACATGGACACCCGCAACGGCGGGACGAGCATCCGCGACACGTGGCAGGCGGAAGGCACTTTCAACTTGACGTTGAAGGGGCTCAAGTGGGACGAAGCCAACGGTGGCCCGTCGCCTCTGTCGGACGCGCTGATCATGGGGACCAACTGGGATCAGATCGTCACGTCCATCAAAGACGGCATGGGTGTGATGGTTCGTTCGGCTGCGGCCTAACAGCGACCTTGCAAGCTGGCGCTGCTAACTAAGTGGTGCCAGTTTGCAGCTTGTTTCCACAATTTCACCAACCATTTGCAAAAGGCTTTTACCATGAAACTTCGATTTGGATTTGCAACGATTCTCGCTTGTTTGCTTGCTTTCACGTTCGGCGTTGGTGTCGCACACGCCGCAAAGAAGATCCTGTATTTCACTGCCGGACCTGTGCCGACCACGACCGAGAAGGCGGCAATCGCCAAGCTGAACGCGCAGGCCGCCGCGCCCTACGTGGTGCGCGTGCGCAACAGCATCGAGGCTAGAAATCGCGCGCGTGAGGCGACGGACTATGTTGCGGGCGCGGCAATCCCACCAAATTACCGCGACGGCGGCGTTGACAGCGGCTCATCGATTTACACCGTGTACAATCCCAGCAGTCCGATCAAGCCTGACGCTTTCAACTAACAAGCGCAACCGGCGATCATAACAAACAGAAGAGGCCCGATCATGCAGAAAGCAGAACAATCCCGAAATATCTTCTTCGCCGCAGGAGCAATCCCGACGAAGGAAGAGCTCGCACAAGCGAAGGCGCTCGGAATGACCGCATTTCGCAACGCCAAGAAGCACGGCGCGCTGCCCGTGGGCGAATGCACGCTGGCGGGCGCTGTGCCTGAGCGCTACCGCAAACTGCCCAACGTCAAGCTCGTTTCGGCGCCTGAACAGCCTGCGCAGCCGAGCAAGAAGTAACAGGAGGATTTGCGCGTGTCACTGACGGTAGAAGATGGAAGCCTCCCAAACGGAGCGAATAGCTACGTTTCCGTCAGTGACACGCGCGCTTTTGCAGTTGCGCGTGGTATTACGCTGCCCGCGCTTACTGGCGATGTCGAAGTGCTGCTGACTAAGGCGCTCGACTATATCGAAGGACTACGCGCGGAGTTTCAAGGCAGCAAGTTGTCCGTCGCGCAGTCGCTACAATGGCCGCGCAGTGGCGTCACCGTTGACGGTTTCCCCGTGGCCACGAACGCGATCCCGGACGTGCTGCCGAAGGCGCAGGCGCAACTTGCTTGCGACGCCTACACGCTCGGGACACTGACACCAATTGGCGACGGACGTGTCGTCATTGAGTCGCGTGTAGAAGGCGCCGTTGATACGAAGTGGGCGGATCACGGCGACAACAATCCACAGCCGCAGTTGACAGCCGCGCGCAAGCTGCTTGCGCCGCTGTTGCTTGGCGGTGAGTCGATGGGCTTTGGTATTGCGGTGCGCGTATGAACTACGCCGAAATGGCAACGCGCGCGCAAGGCCAGCTAAAGGATGCGGGGCGCGCGATCACGATCAATCGCTACGCGGCTTCGCGCAATAGTAGCACAGGCGAAATCACAAAAGGCGATCCTGTGCTAACAGCTTCGCCTTACGCGGTGGAGTTGCCCGCTGCGAAGGGTTTGCAAATGTTTGAGGCGCAAATCAAAGCGGAGTCGCTTGTCATACAGCAACTGCGCTTCTTTGTGCTTGAAGCTGTGGGGCAGACATTTGCACCGATGCCGCAAGACGAAGCCGTGATTGACAGCGCAGTATGGCCGATCAAAGGCGTCAACGGTTACACGCCCGCAACTGTTGCGCTTACCTATAACATCATGGTGGCAAAGTGAGTTTCGCGCTCGACATAGAGAAGTTTGCCGACGAGGCAATCGCAGCCGTCGAAAACACGCGGCGGATCTTCATTGGCAATCTGTGCCTGCGAATCATTGACAGAACGCCTGTACTCAGCGGCCACCTCAAAGGCAACTGGCAGCCAAGCGTCGGCGCGGCTGAATACGACGAGGTAGCGCGCGCATCGAAAGACGGCGCTTTCGTCAAGAAGCTGTCCCTTGACGTGCTGGCGACGTTGAAAGGCGACGAGACGTTTTACTTCAGCAACAACGCGCCTTATGTGCTTGTCATTGAGTACGAAGGTCACAGCAGCGTAAAAGCGCCTGACGGTATGGTGCGCGTGAGCATGGCCGAGGTTGGCCAGTTGATCAACCAAGCGGTGCGCGACGGGGGCTTGTGAGCTACGCAGCGGCACAACTCGCACTTGAAGTGCAGCTTGCAACTCCGCTTGCCGCGTGGCTTGTGCAGTGGCCGAATGGTCCCGCAATCAAGCCTGATGGCGCACCCTACGCAGAAGTGTTCCACTTGCCTGCAAGCACGTTTGTGGACACGCTTGGACAGCACGGACGCGACGTCACGCCTGGAATCACGCAAATTGATTTGTATTTTGCGCTCGAAACAGGCAACAATGCGGCGGCGGCAGCCGTCGATACTTTTCGCGCGTCTTTTGTTGCGGGTACGTGGCTGATCAACAATGAACAAGCGGTGCTTGTTCGCTCTTGCGGGCCTGGACCGTCGCGCAAAGATGGCAGCTATTTCAAATCAATAATCACAATCGAATGGGAAGCGCGGATCACGCGCTGAAAGGATCACAATGGCGACAGGTGCAGCACGCAGACTTGCTTTGGTGGCCGAGGCGTCGTATGGAGCGGGTGCGCCGGCAACGCCCGCATGGGACACGATTCTCGTCAAGTCGGGCGGACCGAAACTCGACGTCGATATCCTCGAGGATGATCGAATCCGCGGCGACTTCAATCGCCCTGGAATTCGGCACGGCTCGCGGAAGGGTACTTTTTCGATCCCCACGCTGCTTGCCTATGGTGCCTATGACACCTACTTGCAAGCGCTGCTTGGAGGCACGTGGACTGCTGACGTGCTCAAAACGGGCATGACCAGGCGGTCATTCTGCTGCGAAGAATTCTATGCAGACTTGGCGAATGCGGACAAGCCCTATCACCGTTGGACAGGCTTGGAATTTTCTAAGATGGCAATGTCTATTGCAAACAATCAGCTTGTTTCGCTGACTTTTGACGGACTTTGCAAAGACGTTGCCTGCGACACTGTAATCGTGACAGGCGCAACTTACGGCGCGCCAAACACAGCGCAGGCCATGGCGTGTAAGGATGCGACGTTCACCGTCGGCGGATCAAGTCTCGGCATCATCACCTCTCTTTCGCTGTCGGTTGATCGCCAGCTTCAGCCGCGCTACGTCACCAACGGCACGACGACGCTGCGGCCTGATAGCCGTAACATCAAGGTAAACGGTACCCTTGAAATCTGGCTCGACACTGGCGCGGGCACGATGATCGATGCTTTCTTGGGTGAGACTGAAAAGACACTCGGTGCAGCCTTCGTAGATCCGGCTGGCAATTCGCTCGCGTTCGCGCTGCCTGCGCTCAAGTTCACTTCGGGTATGCCTGACGTGAAGGGTGATACCTCGGTGCCCGTGTCGCTCAACTATGAAGCGTACTACGATGCCACAGCAACGTCACAACTGACGATCACGCGCACACCGCACGCGTAGTCCACAAGCAACGGGAGGCTTCCAATGCAAATCAAAGAACTGTTCACACGCAAGCGGCACAACGAAGGTATCAAACTCGACATCAAAGACGAATCCGGCGCGGTTGTCGGCTGGGTTCGTGTCAGGGGCTTGGACTCGGACGCGTACCGAAGCGCGCACGATGCCGCCAATCAGGCAATGGTGCGGCTTGCGGGAGCGGTACGCGCAAAGGCCGACGCCACGCTGTTGGTTGCCACGCAGGAAGAGAAGGACGCGGCCAAGCTGGCCGAGCACGTGGCGCTTGTTGCGGAGTGGAGTTTCGACGACGAATGCACCGTCGCAAACGCGACAGAGCTATTCAAAGAAGCGCCATACTTGAGCGATCAAGTCTACTATGTGGCTTGCGACCGTGATCGTTTTTTAGGAATCAGCTCGCCAGCTTCTTCCGCTGGTCCGAGTATCAACTCGGACTCAACAAGCCCGCAACAGCCGGATCAGCTCACAGCCTCGCCGAATCCATAGCCTTCTACCAGAAGCGCACAGGCAAACTTCCGCCCGGTCATACGGAAGCGCCTGCGCCGCCCGAAGAGCTGCTGTATTTGTGGACATTGTTTTGCGACTTAGCAACAGGAGAGGATCTTACTTACCGGGAAATCGAGGCTTGCGCGAAGTTGACCGGGCGGCAGCTAGCAACATGGGAAGCCGAAGCATTGCACGCACTGGATAAGTTACGCAGAAAGGTTGCAAATGGCCAGCACAGCACATCTTGAAGTAGTTGTCACAAGTAGCGGCGTGCAAAGTGCTGACAAGGATCTCAAGCAACTAACTGCCACGTCAAAGGAGACAGAGAAGCAACACCAGCACATGGCGGCTGTGTTTGCTGAAATTGCGGCGGCAGAAGCGCGCGAGACTGCGAAGGCTGTTGCCGCTTCTGAACAGAAAGCCGTTGCGACTGAGAAGGCGGCGCAGCGGGCAGCGGCAGCGGCAGCACACCAGGCACAGCAGGCGGCATCGGCAGCGGCACGCGAGGATGCGGCGTGGAACGACGCCAAGCAGAAGGCGCTAGCCTATGCCGACCGCAAAGCAGAAGCCGCAGAGAAGGCAGCTTCGCGCCAAATGGCGGCGGCAGACAAGGCGGCGAAGCGCGAAGATGAACACTGGACCAATGCCATTCAGCGTGCGAAGGCTGGCCTCGATGGCGTGCTGCCTATTCGCCCGTCGCTGCAACGGATAGAGGCGAAGACAAACGAGTCGCGCGGATTAGTAGGCGGCGCCCTGGAAGGGATTCAAGGGGCCATTCCTGGATTTGGGACGCTGACCGCTGCTAACGCCACAGCGCTGGTAGGCGTAAAGATCGCCGAGGGCATGGTAGAGGCTGTGCACGCCACAATCGAAGCGGCTGTTGAGATGGAGAATCTCAAGGCGAGGATTTCAGGCGTTACAGGCAGCACTGACTCTGCTACTGAAAAGTTCGAAGAGCTGGAGAAGTTGACGAACGGGAAACTTCCTTTCGCGGTAAAGGCCGTCACTGAAGCGTTCATTCAACTAGAAAACAGTGGGTTAGACGGCTCTGCGGAAGCGCTGAAGGCTTACGCCAATATGGCGGCTCAAACAGGCAGTAGCATTAACGACGTGGCGTCAGCCGTTCAAGCGGCTACTTTAGGAAACTATCGCTCACTGCGTAGCTACGGCATCAAGGTAACCGAAGAAGGCAACAATCTGAATGTTACCTTCCGTGGGCACACGGAAACAATTCACAAAGGATCTGAAGAAATTCAGCACTACTTGCAGCAACTCGGCGAAGTTGACTTTGCGGGGGCAGCTGATCGGCAGATGGAGACGGTAGGCGGGTCAATCATCAAGGCCAAGCAGGCATGGGAGGAACTAGCTGACACTGTAGCGAAGGGACCTGTTGGGGAGTTTATTGCAACAGGCATGAAAGAGGCCGCGAAGGGGATAACTCTCGCGTCTGAAGCCTTCGAGTCGTTCTTGCAGGTTGTTACCTCAGGCGCCCCAAAGATGGCTGAGGAGGCGCAGAGAAGCTTAGCACACTTCATGGATCCTAAATGGGGCAAAGAAGGCAAAGACACGACCCAGAAAGACTGGGAGGCTATGTTTGCCGACCTCGCCGACAAGGCAAAATCCTCGCAGGACAAGCGGCTTGCAGCGTACAGCGCGGCTTCGCAGAGGATCGACGACCTTGCGAAGAAGGCCTTGGAACAAGGTAAGGTCTTTGACTCTGCAACTGCACATGCGAACTTGTACACCGCGTACAATCGCGAAGAGGGTGGCGATACGAAGACGTCCAAAGGAAAAACATCAACCAAAGGAAAAACATCAACAGTTAAGGACGACTTTCAATACTCAGACATTGCTTATGCTAGTCAGCTTAGCCGCAACAAGGCGCTAGAAAAGGAGCAAGAAGATTACGAGGCTGCGCAAGCTAAGGAGTACGAAACGTTGCGCGAGTCTCTTGCTGACAAGGAAGATGCGGAACTGGCTAGCTATAAGAAGCGTAGGGATCAGCTTGTTACTTACTTGGGCGATGATCGCGAGGAGTTGATCGCTAAGAACGAAAAGAAAGGGCAAGCTCGTCTTGAGGCGCTTGCCATGGCAAATGCAGAAAAGCAGATTGCTTTGCAGCGCAAGCTGCAAAGTATTGGCATCGGCCCGCAGTCGCAGCTTCAGCTAATCAACAGCAAGACAGCAGGCGACCGTCACGAGCTTGGCGCAGCACTGGCGGACAATCTCAGCGGCAAGAACGGCGAAGCGCTGAAGCTGGAAGCCGAGCGCACCTATGCCGCCAAGTCAACTGCAATTGAGAAGGCGCGCACGGAAGAAATCAAGAAGCTGAACATGGAACTGGCGGCGCAGTCCACACAGAACGCCGCTGCGATGTTCGGCAGCCTTGCGACTGTGATGAAGAACGCGCACGGCGAGCAGAGCAAAGAATACCGCACAATGTTTGAGGTACAGCGCGCGTTTGGTATCGCGTCGGCTGAGATTGCGATGTTGCAGTCAATGGCAGAAGCGAGCAAGCAGCCTTTTCCCGAGAACATCCCATTGTACTTGAAAGCAGCGGCGCAAGGCGCGGGCATTGTCGCGCAGATTTCAAACACTGCCTACAGCGGCTCTTACGATGCAGGAGGCAGCATCTACGACGGTAGCAGCGGCGACGTTGCCGAGCGCAGGCCAGAGCTTGTGATGCTTCATGGGCGCTCGCGTGTCCAGGGGCCTGCTACCGTGATCGGCGGCGCAGACACGGCGGCACTGCTTGGCGGCGGCAAGAGTGCTGCGCCTAACATCTCTGTGCATTTGCACGACGACATCAATGGCGCTTTCGATCACTACATGGGTAGTACGCGCGGTAGCCGCGCAATGAACCTGCATATTAAGCGCAACGGTGCGCTGATAAGGTCGATCACGGGGTAGCACTTGGAACTGTGGCCACATAGACCGCAAGGCAACGTTATTGAAAGCCTGGAATGGCTGACGGACGTTATCCCGTGCAAGTCGACAGAGCGGCGCCAGAGCTTGCGCCCGCTGCCGCGACAAACGCTGACTTTCGATCATCAGATGGGCGCACAGGAATATGGGCTTGCGCGCGAGAAGGCGCGCCTGATTGGCGGCGATCCGATGCTCGTTCCTGACTGGCACTGCCTTGTGGACATACCGGGATTGAGCGCGGGGACAGTCTCTATTCCTATCGACGCTTCGCACGCGCCTGCATACAAGCTCGGCGGCTCGCTGTTGTTGTGGGACGCTTACGATCACTGTGAAGCCTGCACAATTTCTGCAATCGGTTCAGGTACGATTACAATCAGCGCAACGGTCAACAGCTATTCGCGGCCAACTGTTGCGCCTTTGCGTGTCGGCACGTTCGCTCAGCCATTTTCAGGTAAGCGACCGCCTGCACACTACAACACAGCACAAGTTGTGTTTGTAGTGACTGCCACCGAAAGCATGATCGACAGCGGCGCAACGGCGTATCAGACCTACGCGGGAAAGCCGCTTGTGACGTCGATGCGTGAGGAAATCAACGCCGACGAAGACAAGCTAGCACGTGAGCTTGACACGCTAGATTCCAAAATAGGACCGTTGGTCAACTTCCCACTGCGTAACGCCGCTACGTTGGGAATGAACCTGTCAATCACGGCGCAGACAGCGGCGGAACTGATCAACTTGCGTTCTTTCCTCGCGTCGCTGCGCGGGCGCTGGCAGTCGTTTTGGTTGCCTAGCTGGAATGCTGACTTTGTAATGACTGCCAGCATTGCGCCAGGGAACGATTATGTGCAAGTCGCCGCTGTTGATTTTGTCAATACCTACGGAATCGGCGCGCATATTGTGGTTATTACCACTGTGGGCGGCTTTACTCCGTTGCAGATTACCAGTGTGTCCACAGAAGTAGCGGGAAGCGAGCGCTTGCACTTCGCAGGCGCGTTCAGCGGCGCGCTTGATCTCGCATACGTTGACCGCGTTTGCCTGCTGACACTATCGCGCCTTGATTCCGATCTTGTAGAATTCCAGTATTTGCCGGGATTGGCTGTAACCGTTGTTGCGCCAACTGTCGAGGTTCCAGCGTGAGTTACGACAGCATCGATCAATCAGTGCAAGATGCAGATCCTGTGCTGCTGTTTCAATTCGTGCGCGGCGCGACGACTTGGCGCTACTGTGCCTTGCCTGTCGACTTCGCAGCACGCGGGCAAACGTGGCTGTCTGAAGTGATCGGGCTTGCGGGCAATATCAAGAATGGGAGCGATATTTCCAAGAACGATCTCGGCGTCACACTGCCGAGCACCAACGCAATGGCCGCTGCATTTTTGGCCTACGCGCCCGATGCCGTCACCACACTGACGATCTTTCGCACGCTGTACTCAAACCCAACGCTGGGTGGTGCTGTGTGGAAAGGACGTGTATTGCACACGCCGACAGCGATTGCGACAGTTACGCTCAATTGTGAAAGTATTTTTTCGTCGATGCGCCGAATGGGACTGCGCCAGGTCTACACGCGCAAGTGCCGCCACATGCTATTTAAGGCAGGCTGCAACCTGAACGCAGCCGACTACGCGTTGACGGTGACGGTTTCCAATGTCGTTGCGAACGTCGTTACGCTGAGCACAAGCGGCTTGGCTCAGTACCTCGGCGGCAACATCAAAGCGCCCGACGGAACACTACGCAAGATAATTGAGCAGGCAGGCTCAGTGCTGACGCTCATGCGTCCGGTGCAGAGCTTGATACAGCAATTCGCCGCGCATCCTGGCGGCTTTACTGCAACGCTGTATCCAGGCTGCGACAAGTCCACAGCCACTTGCCGCGCAACCTTTGGCAATATCGGCAATCATGGCGGGTTTGCCGGAATGAACGGAATCAACCCGATGGATTGGTCGACAAATGCGTTCTAGTGGGGGCAGCTAAATGGGACCTTGGATTATTGTTGGACTCACGCTAGCCGCCTACGGTTATGCGCTTTACAAGCAATCGCATATCGCAAGCCCGAAGCCTGAACGCTGGAAAGAGCCGACGGCTGAAGAAGGTGTCGCGATTCCTGTTGTGTTTGGCTCGGCGATTGTTCGCAACGTGAGTATCAATGGCTTCTACGACAGGGAAATTCGCGCCGATAGCGTTGGCACGTTTAACGACGCTGGCGAGCTAATTGTCAACGAAAGCGCAAACAAGGGATCGGCGCTGTATATCGCGACGCTACATCTAGGGATATGTCAAGGGAAGATCGATCGGTTGCTCGAAGTATATGCATCGGACAAGAGTTGCCTTGTATCGCAGGAGAATGTCGCAACGGGCGCGACTCGCGCACGCCTGGCAATTGGCCGCGACACTGATCACAGCAGTAATTGGGGCGGGTTTGCAACTGTTTATGACGGCGCTGCAAACTTGTCCACGGTGGACGCAGGCGTCAGCAATTACCTAGCTAAGACGTCAGGCATGCCGGGCGGAATTGGCTCGCAATATTTCGGGATTGTTACCGCGCTGCTTGTTAAATTTGCTTGGGGCGCTGCGCCTGCTATCTCGCCGCTTGCCTTTGCTGTCAAGCGAATCTATACGCGGCTCGGTGGCACAGCGGTGCAATGGTACTATGAAAAAGCCGAGATTTCAGAAGGCGTTCGCGGGCGCGAAGATGTTTGGAAATGGAAGCTGGCCGCTAAGTCAGACAATACAGACTATTCTGGCGCGAGCTACGACGACTCTGGCTGGAATCAAAATGCAGGCGGCTTTGGCAATGCGCCTGTCGGACACGTCATGGCGAAGGACTTGACCAATTACACGACAGTGCCGCCTGTGTTGACGTGTATTGCTGGAACAACGCTCGCAGGCGCCTTGATCGGCGGCTACCCTAACTACAGCGTTCCCGAAGGCATGAAGCTGTGGCTTCGTTGGAACATGGGACCGATGCCCGCCTTTACGACTGCTGTGCAGTGCTGGCACGATGACAGCGCAACATTGTGGTTTAACGGCAATGAAATTGCATTAACGCCTGCAAATGTCGACTTGTCGGAAGAACACTTTACATCGACGGCGCTTATTCCTGCTGAATACATCAACGAATCCGGCCCCAACATTGTTGCCTATCGCGTGCGCGACAGCTATTCAGCAGACGGTGCGACACGCCTTGGAACAAACATGCTCATTTATGCGGGATTGCAGATAGGCGCTGCAATCAACGCAGAGCCGCCGCCTGGCATGGGCTGCATGAATCCTGCCCACATGATTAGAGAGGCGCTAACAGACACTGTTTGGGGTATGGGTTACCCTGACGCCGACATCGATGACACTTCTTTTACGGCGGCGGCGGACACGCTGTATGCCGAAGGCTTGGGGCTGTCTTTCGAGTGGGCGCAGCAATCTCCCATTGAAGACTTGATCAACGAAATCAAACGCCACATTTCAGCCGTCGTCTACATTGCACCGGACACCGGGCTCTATACGATCAAGCTGATCCGCGAGGATTTCACAGTTGGCGATCTTCCTGTGCTTGACGAATCGCACATAGTCGAAATATCGGAAGCGAGCCGCAAGCAGCCCGGCGAGTTGACCAACTGCGTGACTGTCACGTACACCGCAAGCCTACGCGGCGACAAGGGCAGCACAGAGCCGATATTTGATGACAACCTTGTGGAAATTCAAGGCGGCATCGTCAGCGCCCAAGTCGACTATCCAGGCGTCACGACGCCCGTCAATGCGGCTAAGTTGGCTTTGCGTGACTTGCGCATTCTGTCCGCACCGCTTCTCACTTGTCGTATTGTTGCAGATCGCTTTGCTGCTAGCTTCTACCCAAGCAAGCCGTTTGTGCTCAATTGGCCCGCACTTGGTTTTGATAACGTCGTCATGCGTGTTGACGAAATGGATAGCGGCAACGGCATTGACAACAAGGTTACGCTGACTTGCATTGAAGACGTGTTTGCATTTCCGTCGCAGGCGCTTGTGATGCCGAATGATCCTGTTGGCTTGTCACCTGTTGTTGCTCCGACAGCTACGACGTCCACGGACAGCTATCGCACGGCACTCACCGTGGACACGCGCAATCGCGGGATGGTTGAATTCGTATTCTGTCCGACAACGCACTTTGGCGACGCAGGAAGTCCGTTCATCGACAACGGAGGATTGGTCGGATGGACCATGACGGAGCCAGGCGTGATGGTGTGTGATGCCATCGGGCCGGAGGCGTTCAGTGGGCGCAGCGATGGTGTTAACGTGTTTGAAGGTGACAGTGGTACGCAACCCTACACCAGTTGGATGATCGGGCGGATCGTCTGGGTTGGAAAGCCGGAGAATGAGGTCTACAACGACCAAGAGAAAGCAGGCCCTTACGTTGTTGATGACGTTGGTGGATATCGCAACGAATCGAATGCGTTCGTTGCCACGTATGCGCGCATGCACCGCGCGCCTGGATTCAGCGCAAGCGGAGACTTTGCGAAGGATATGGTTGTGCAGGTTCGCAACGGCACGACCTACGGCGGACACTTCTTGCAACTTGGGACCGCCAACGTCGTACTAGGCGCAACAGCACAAGAATGGTCAGACGTCGGAACGTCGTTTACATTTGTGGACACTTACGATCTGCTGCGCAGTGATCAATTTGCAACACGACAGACGTCACCTGATTCATCGTTGGTGGTAATAGGAACATATCCAAACGGAACAATCCCTTTGTCGGAAGGGTTTAAAACACTTAGTTCAACACCTAACGCGACGTCGATACCGGCAGGCTTGTGGACAATTCAGGCAAGCGCTTGCATAGTTAGTGGCGGCGACGTCGATGCGGTAACTACCTTGGGGTTTGCTCTATATCGCGAAACAGATTCGGCATCGATACTGCTTTTTGAATTGCAGACGGCTGCCCTTGTGGCGGGATTCAACGTAATTGACGATCCTCTTACGTACCAAGCGCCCGCGTTTCCCATGGCGCCTACTGATCGCCTTCGCATTCAACCGACCTTGCATACAACGTCGAGCACACCTGTTACATTAGCGGCATCGTTCAATGCCGCCAACGCAATCACGCTGCAAATGCCGAAGGCGCAGACGTTCACGCTTGCACCGACTGATGCGTGGTTTGACGTGACGATAGTCGACGGCGTGATTGCAGACTTCGGCACGCATAGGCACTTGCGCGTGCATGGCGCAGGTCCGCTTGTCGGCATTGATACCAGCACTTGCAGCGGTGCAGACGCGCTCACACTGTTTTTCACGGATGATGCGAGCATCACAGGCGCGGGAACACCAAGCAGCGGCGCGCCTGTCTACACAGAGCAACAGGGGACAGGAACCTATCAATCCGTCGGTTGTCCAGTAAATTCTATTGTGTTTGTGACGCTTATGCCTGATGATGGCACCACGACGTTTTGGAAGTATTCAGGAGGATCTACGGGATGAAAAAACTAGCGCTGCTGTTTCTGTTGTTCGGCTGCTCAACAGCCGTCGCCGCAGGCATCTGTGGATACACGCCAAACGACTGCACCACACAGCAAGCATGGTGTTCAAAAGTGCCAGGCGTGACGCTGAACTTGCCCAATGCAACGAAAACCGAAACAAGCCTCTGCACGGCGATCACGATTACCAATGCTGATTTGAATGATCTAGCAAGACCTTCTTCAGTATGTACCTCTGGTCAAGTGTTGACCAGTTTATCATCTGGTGTCACCTCGTGTGTTACTGGCACAGCGTCTGGTGTGGGGTGTAGCGGTACGTGTTCATCCCCCTCTTGGGCCGTGTTCTCTGACTCCACACACGTGACCAACGCTTCGTTTACGCCAATGGACTCGTTGGTGACACATTTATCAGGAGATGTTGCCACCAGCACGACAGTTTGTGGTCACGCACTCACAAGCAATGTGTCTTGTACTTATGCCGATGTTGGCGCCGACATCGTGGGCGCCGCAGCAGCCAGAGCCGCGCCGGGTACCTGTCCCGGCGGCCAGTACGCATCGGCGACGACGACGAGCGGAGTCACCTGTTCCACGCCGTCAGGTAGTAGCTACACCCTCCCCGCCGCCACCTCCAGCGCCCTCGGCGGCGTCAAGTGCGGTTCAGGCACGACATGCGCGGGCGACGGAACCATGTCGGTATCGACGAGCTACGACGCATCCGGGGCAGCTACCTCGGCGGTCAACGCGGCGGTGAGCGGTTCAGCCAACGTCGTTCCGAAGTTCACTTCGGCGCACGTCGTTGGAAATTCGCAAATCTCCGATGACGGCACCACGATGACCCTCGGGAACACCACAAATGCGCTCACCAAAATCACAGGCGGGACTGGCTACCTACTCTGCGGGCAGCTCTCCGACGCTACCGCCTACGGTGGATGCGCGTTCGATCAGTCGACGCTGAACACCGGCACCTTTGGGATCGCAGGCAACGTCACGACCGGGACTATCCTTAATGCCAATGCTGGCAAGACAGTGCTCTTCAACGTCGGGAACGTCAACTATGCCAGCGTGACCAGCGCTGGAATCTCGGCTAGCAATATCTCGGCGACCCCGACAGCATCCGCGATACCAAAGGCGGATGGAAGCGGAACACTCAATAGTTGGGTCACAGGGAGAGTAATTTCTAGTGGGGTTGCGCAGTTCACCAGCGGGTTAGTGATAAACCCGGACGACGCCTGGCATGATATTGTGTCTACTTCATTTACTTACGCTACGGGAGAACAGATTGTCCTGGACGCTTCCGCGTTGATGACATGCTCATACGCAAATTCTCCAGCAGGTATTTCTATCTTCATTTCTGCAAACGGTGGCTCTTACACGCAGTTCGGTGTTCCTGGCTGGTCGGGGTTGACAATGAACAACGGCTCAGCGTATTTCGCTACGCTGTTCAGTCACGCCATACTAACGGGGGCCGCACCAGGGACGATGATTGTAGTTGTTAGGGGTCAGGTGTACAGCAATTCGGCACAGGTACTGGCAGGTAACAATACAGCAGAACTTCGCGTTCAGGTCATCAAATGATGCTACCGGCAGCCATAGGCAGCGGCGCAGTCGGCATGCTCGACCGCGCAACCGAGCGAGGCGGACACGAGGCGAGCATCGCTTCCAGGTTCGCACGCGGATGCGTCCAGCGTGACCGTGCGGCCTCGGTATCCGGCGCCCCGCTGTCCACCTGGGCAGCGACGCTGAAGGTGCAAATCATCGGTACCAATAGCTACACTTGCAAAACATTCACTGGTAGCTCAATGGTAACCATTCGCGACTACGGACCGCTACAGTAAACAGAAGAGGATCAGTATGCCAACAACAAGATTGATTGCTTCATTCAGCTCAACGATTCAGCAGAACTGCGCTTGGGCGCTGGCGATCTCTTTCACGAACGCCGACGGATCGCCATTTGACCTGACAGGGATCACGCTGACAGGACAATTCCGGGAAACGGCGACGCCGACGGCAACGCCGCTCGCGTCTGCAACATTCACTGTCGCTAGTCCCACAAGCGGTGTTGCTGTTGCGGGTTTGTCGGCACATGATGCAGGATTGCTGCCTGCGCAAGAAAACAAGTTCAGTCGCGTAACGTCGATTGTGATGGAAATTGACGGAGCACATGCTGGCGATCCGAACAATCCGTTTCGCCTTGGCGAAGGCGCGATAGGTGTTTCGCCTGGCGGAAATGCGTCGCCTAGCGCGTCTTCTGCGCCAACGGTACCACTGGATTCAATTTCGCTTGTTGTCGGTGCGGTAAGCGCGCCAGCAGCGCGCAAGTTGATCGGGGTGAATGACGATGCTGGATTGATTCCTATCGCACAACTTCCGCCCGCCACCGCCGTCTCGCCGGGGGTGATGAGCGCGGAGCAGTACAGCAAGCTTAAGTCGCTGGGCTTTGGTGGATGGGTCGATTTCGCAGCTCTGTCCGCAGGTCCGCACGCCACCGGCGCGGTGGCACCTCGGCGCCTCGCTCTGTCGACTCTGCCGCCTGCTCTGAATTTGGGCGCGAAAGTACAATCCGCTCCTATCGAGGGTGGTGGAATTTGGCCTGTGGGGATGGCCGGATGGACGGAGCTCTCGCAGGCAATAATCCAAACTCCTACTCAGAAGTCGTGGATTGCGGCGTTCGATATGGTGATGCCTGTCCCCGTGGCAGGGGCGAGCGGGTATGTGGGCCTGAAAAACGCTTCCGGGAGCTTCTATTTCATGCTGGCGCACGCCTATGACAGCTCTGTTGCGGCTCGCACGTGTCTGCTGGTGGCACCCAGTGCGGGCACAGTAGTGTTAGGTCCCGTGTTGGATGGGCTGCGTCACACGTTCGCGCTTTGTTTCGACGCTGTTACGGGGCTATTGGCGCTGATGCGGGACGGACTGTTGGCTCTTACCTGGAATATCGTCAATGTGCAAAATCTGCCGCTCATGGTGGCAGTCAATGCGTCCACTGCGCCCATGGTGGCGCTCTCTCGTTATGTGGTGTTGACGACCCAATGATTTGTGAGGACGCCAATGATTTGTGAAGACGTTGTGCCCGTGCCTGTGTGGCAACTAGTTGCTCATGGCAATTCGCTGACCCACGGGTCGGGCGCGGTACCCTACACCGCTTCGCTGGCTCCCCTGATTTCGTCGCGGGTACCACTGATCTACAACTGCGGCGTGGACGGGGCGACTACGCCGCGTTTGGTGACGGGCGACTACCTGTGCGCAGCATCTCCTGTCTTGCCGCAGGGATTGGAAACGTGTGTGCCCCGTCTCGTGGTCGTGTTGTGGGAAATCTCGAACGATATCATCACGAACGATCCGGGGGCTGAGCAGCTCTTGGCCAATGTCCGGAAGTGGGTGTCTCTCTATCGTGAGCGAGGCGCGCGGGTTGTCGTTTTGAACTGTCTGCCTCGCGCGGATTGTACTGGGGAGAAAGAGGCGTCTCGTGTGGAGTGCAACGCGCGCCTGTCCGCCGAGTGGGCGGACTTTTGCGATGCGATTTTGGACGTGGCGGAAATGTTCCCCGATCCTCATGATGCCGACAACTACCAGGTAGATGGTATCCATTTGAAGACTGCGGCCTATGCGCGAATCGCCGCCGCGCTGGCGCCCGTGGTGCTGTCACTGGTGGGTGACTGATGACCGTATCCGAATACACCGCCGTGATGACCTGTATCGACGCCGTCGGCGCCGAGAACCGATAGGCAATCCGCGAGGAGTAGCTAGGCAACAGCGGTAAGCTTCCCCCAATTGGCGCCGCGTTCTTCTTCCGCCATTACAGGCACACGGAGCGGGAGCGCGGTTTCCGTTATAGCGCGTGCGTACTGCCCCAGTTAATGCCAGTTGTGCATTCCGCACGAACAGGAACACGTAACATAATTGCAGTTTCCATCGTGTGTTTTACTTCGCGGAAGGCTTCCGCACAACTACCAGGATCAGAAAAACCAAACTCGTCATGTACTATTACGTGCGGATAGCCTGTTACAGCAAGCACGCCAGAGCGGTGGAGCAACAACAAGGTACGCTTCATGATGGCAGCTTCAAGCGCCTGTAGATTGTAGTTCAGTGCTCTGTAGGTCCATGCGCGCTTGATGCCAGATCCATACACACGCAGCGCTTGATCATAAGGCAATGCGGGCGGCGGTTCTTTATCCCGTTCGCGTCGTGCAGGCTCCCACATGTCGAAACGAAACCTACGCCCGTCAATAGCTGTCACGTAACCCACCTGTTGAGCTTGCTCACTGATAGCCGCCAGCGTAGGGCGCGCGAAAGGCACACCTTTGTGGTAAGCAGCAAGCAAGGGGCGCGCTTTACTTAGCGCCATGTGCAGGATTTCGGCTGTGTGTGCCTCGCCCATTCCGAAGATAAAGCCAAAATTAACATTCTTAATTACGGTACTACGCCAATGCTTGCGCGCCTCTGGTGTGGACAGATCCCAATCCGCAACAGGACCTACAAGATCAAGAGTCATGTTGTGATAATCAGTTGTAGGATCGTCTACGTATTTCGCCCGAGCGACATCACTTCCTGGACCTACAGCGTAATGCACCAAGCCCCTGTACTGAATTTGACTAAGGTCTGCGCCAAACCAGGCACAGTCGCTATTAGGCAAGAACAAGCTGCGCAATTTAGGACCCCACACCTTATCTCGCTTAGGTATGTTAGTCAGGTTAGGATCACTAGAACTGAAACGGCCTGTCTTAGTTCCGCCTTCCGTGTTACGTAGTGGATGAAATTGACAATGAATTCTTCCATTGACGTGGGAGTTAAGTAAGTAGTTTTCCACAAATGTGGTGCGCAGCTTGTCTAGCTTGCGGATCTCATTGATCGCGTCTGCAACTGGATTCTTGCACGCGGTTAGGAAGTCCTTGTCAAACGACGGCGCACCCCTCGGCGTGCGTTCATACGGATAACCAAACTTGTCGAACGCCTTCGCAATGCTCGCGGCTGCGTTCACATTGATCTCAAAGCCGACAATTACGCGCAGCTTTGCTTGTTCTTCAAGCGAAGCCGTCAGCAACGCTGCGCGGGTTTCCTCTGCCGCTGCAAGGTCAACGGATACGCCAGCAAAGCGCATTTCGATAAGCAGCGGTATCAAGTCGCATTCCATGCGGAACAGATCCGCGAGTCCTTCCGCCTGCAATCGCGGCCACTGCTTGTCCAGCACGCGGAAGGGTAGATCAACGTCGCCTTCCGCGTACGGCCCCACAAGGCGCGGCGGCGCGCGGTAGATGTTCGCGCGTTGGTCAATCCCGCCGCCGTACCAGGCGCGGCACCAATCGTAAAGCGCTGACGACGTTTTACCTGTGCCTAGATAGCGCTGTCCGAGATCGTCTAGATTGACCGTCGCGGCTTCATCGAGCAACGCTTCTGCAAACTCAACGTCGAACAGATCGCCAGCAACGCGCACGCCTTCTTGCCGAAGCCAACCGACATCATAGATCAGATTGGCGCCTACCTTCGGCTGTGTCGGCCTTGCAAGCTCAACAGCCGCCCAAGCCAGCACGCGCGCAGGATCTAGATTGTCTTGCGGCTCGACTGTGTGACGAATCGGAAAGTACCAGCGGTGTCCGTCGTCTGTGCCTACAACAACGCCGACGATGTGCCCCTTGCCACGTGCCCATCCCGGCCCGTGTTCCAATAAATCGGGATCGTATGTTTCGACGTCGATTGACAGCGCGTGCGCCGCTGCCAGGTTCGGAAAGTCGCGCGGAGGCTTCCAGCCGGTGTCAGGGATCGGCGGCATCAACCGCGTGACGGCTGGCGCGCTGTCTTGCCAGAAAAGGCCACTCATTAGCGCACGGCTTGGATCAACGAAATCAGTGGCACGCTGGCGTCGCTCGCGTAGACCGGGTGTAGCTGCTCTGTCATTGACAAGCCTCCACAGAACGGCTCTATCAGCGTGCGTCCTTTTGCAAGCTCAAGAATGATTGGCGCTAGCTTCTTAGCAATGCGAAATTTGCCGCCTAAGTATCGCATCGATCACACGCACCCGAGTATCACACCACGAGCGCTACCGCCAACAAAGCGGCACGGCTGCGGGTAGTCGCTGAAATTGATCGCCGTGGCGATGTCCGCTAGCTTGCTCAGTTGCTTGACGTCAAAGCGGGAACCGTCAGGCAGGCCAGGCAGCGCGACTTGCGCGCATGAGGTAGCCAGCCCTTCACGTGTCAGAAGCACGTCGCCGAAGAGATCGAAGCCTTCTAGCTGCGCAAGCGCTGCGAAGAAGCCTTCCGGCAGTGGCGTTGCTTTGGTGTGGCTTAATAGTGACGTAAGCGATTGTGGCCAGGCCGTAGGGTAAAGCTGTGTCCGCATCCATCGTCCGTCGGCGAAGTGGAACGTCGCGGACTTCTCTGTCAGTTGTAGGCGCGTCGGTTCTTCATTAAGGTGGACAAGTGCACGCACAGCGGACAGCGGGATATTCACGTCAACAGGCAGCAAATGACCAAGCCAATACTCAATTAGAATTGTGTTATTGGTTGCGTAGGCAGCAGACCCCCGCAGCAGGATGCCGTTGCTCCATTGCCTGGTGGTATCTGTGGACACAAACGGCAGCAAGGCTTTGAGCGCAGGAAGAAAGATTCCGCCAATCGGCATATCAAAGCCGCTCGGGAATATGCGCAGGAATGTGTCTTGCGTGCAAGGCACTGTAACACGCAAGGCGCCTGATTGAACCACCAAGCCTTGCTCCGTCAAGTGAAGCTGTGCAGGCTCAGTGCAGGCGGCGATTGCCTTGGCGAAGATGTCCGCACGCGGACACGCCGCCAGGTCGAGCGTGATCGGTGCGCACAGCGCGACGGTGCCGTTGAAACTGACGACGCAGCCGCCGCCGATTGCAACATGCTGTAACGCTGGCAAATAGTCGCTTTTGGCGACTGCGCCAGCTACAAACTTCAAAGCCGCTAGCAATTCCATCGTGCCTCCCAGGGTGCTCGCGTCCTGTGACGTGAGCACGAACGAAGCGCGATCTAGGCGGGAACGCTACGCAGCCACGGAGGCAGCGACGTAGCCGGTACAGCTTGCGGCGCAATCACAGACGGCACAGACGCCGCAGGCATCGGCAACGGCTGCTGACTAACAGCCATTTGCGCAGGCTGCACTTGCGGCATGTTGATTGGCGGTGCTGCGA
>Ga0182027_10002484_pt1 | contig 29832 bp, 13 predicted proteins | sample 712E1DmetaG_FD_121300 | JGI IMG/M metagenome (GOLD analysis project Ga0182027, IMG submission 121300) | Permafrost microbial communities from Stordalen Mire, Sweden - 712E1D metaG (Illumina Assembly) | ecosystem: Environmental > Terrestrial > Soil > Wetlands > Permafrost | place: Sweden...
GGCTGGTCACCTTTACCACCTTCCTGGCCGGTATTGCTTCATTATCACCGGACAACATTTCTTCGCTAAATTTGTAAAGCTGCTATGTCCACTTTTTTAGATCTTTTGAACCGTGCCGAATTTATTTACAGAAATCAAAGCTTGAAATTGTTTCCCAAAGTATCCAGCTATCGAATCCCGGAGCAAGAATTTCGTTTGAGTCTTCTAACACTGAGAGGCTCTTAAAAGATCATGTTCTATCGTCATCTGGAATGTCACCAGGTGATAAAAATAGGTTTTTTCGAGAATTTTGGGAAGTTGCTAAGATGGGTCTTGATTGGGAGTTTTGTCAAAGCTCAGTCAGCAATACCATAGCTTATGGAGGGCGAAACCAAATTGTTCTTTATCAACAAGGAACTGGCGACCTCTATGAATTAGCCCAGAGCGTGAAGCACCTGAATCATGCAGCCCAAAACTGGCAAAGGGGTCAGGAAGTTTGGGGAAGGCAAGGGGTCGCTATTAGCTCAATGGCAAATTTGCCTTGTAGTTTATATTTAGGGAATATGTTTGATAACAATGTTAAAGTTATTTGCCCTATTAAACCAAGCGATTTACCCGCCATTTGGCACTTTTGTTCCTCTACAGAATTTCAAAAGACAGTTAGAAAATTTAATCAAAAAGTAAGTGTTGATCCGACATATTTAGTTAGTATTCCTTTTGATATAGAAAAATGGCAAAAAGTAGCTGAGGAAGCCGGGCCGCTGCCCGAGCCGTACTCCGATGATCCCACTCAGTGGCTATTCAATGGTCACCCGGTCGGCTCCACGGCTCTTTTACAGGTGGCAGTAGCGCGCCTGCTGGGCTACCACTGGCCACAGCAAGCCAAGGATGAATTGGAAGGCTTGGCTGATGAAGATGGCATCGTGTGCCTGCCATCTGCAGCCGGGGAAGCAGCGCTTGTGGAACGCTTGCGTGGCTTGCTGGTGCGGGCCTACGGCAATGCCTGGATTTCTGAGCACACCGAACCAGAGTTGTTGGCAGCCGCCGGCGCCGCGGGTAAGAGTCTTGATGAATGGCTGCGGGAGGATTTCTTCGCCCAGCATTGCCGGATGTTCCACAACCGTCCATTCTTGTGGCATATCTGGGATGGACGCAAGGACGGTTTCTCGGCCTTGGTCAACTACCACAAACTGGATGCCGCCCGACTCGACAAACTCATCTTCACCTATTTGGGCGACTGGATCCGTTTCCAGCGTGCCCGGCGTGATCATGGTGAGCCTGGGTCGGATGGGCGGCTTGTAGCTGCATTGGAACTGGAGAAGAAACTCAAATTGATCAAGGAAGGCGAACCGCCTTACGATATCTACGTGCGCTGGAAGCCACTCGGCAAACAACCCTTGGGCTGGAATCCGGATTTGAACGATGGCGTGCGACTGAATATCCGTCCGTTTGTCACAGCGGGGGTGCTGCGCAGCCGGTTCACCATCAACTGGAACAAAGACCGCGGCAAAAACCCGGATGGGTCCGAGCGGCTGAATGATCTACATTACACGCTGGCGGAGAAACGATCCGCAAGAGAGGCAAGTTGACTTGGTAATGGAAACTTTCTACGAAACTCTAGTTAAAGCCCTGGATACGGCTGGCGAATATAACTCTGCCGATCAGGTTGCTCCGGCTGGGATCCTTTGGACGGATAAAGACCGGCAATGGGAGAAATTGATCCCACTGTTGGCGGAAAGACTGCCGATCTTCTCTCTTGGTGAGTACAACCTTGAAACAAGTTCCGGACCAGCCTACTGGTTGCGTTGCGTCATTGCGGGAGCTTTTCCCAAACTTTTTAGTCCACATGAGAAAATCCCAATACTTTACCTGCCAGGTGTTAGCCGGCAGGAGATACGTGCCGTCGAAGAGTGCCCGCGTGCGCTGCAGCCGCTGGCCGAACTTCAGTATCGCGGTATCCTGTGGAGTCAGAAGAACGGCAAAGACTGGACGGTGGCTGCCTTCCTGCAATCCCACGAAGGAGGACTTGGGATCGAGGTCAGCGCTGACCAGGCCACACGGGAAGCACTGCTGCGCGCGCTCCCAAAATTAGCCTTTGAACCGGTCGAACGCTTGCTCCAAAATGCGCCCCTGAAAGCGGCCTTCTTTGACGCCTTGCTAAACCCGGATGAAGCACGCAGCTTGCTGATCTGGCTGAACAATCCAGCAAGCTACAAACAAGGCCTAAATGAACAGGAATGGCAGGCCTTTTGCAGTATCTGCCAGCAAAAATATAAATTTCATCCTGATAAAGATGGCCAACTCAACGCTGCCTCCCTGCTAGGTGAGCGGAACGAGGCCTGGGCAACTGTATGGGAGCGATATAAAGAAGCGCCATTCGCATATACTGTCATCCCGCAATTACTCAACCAGGTTCAACCACCCCAAAGCGAACTATTGGGAAGATCCGAAACCTGGCCGCAGGAGAACGAAGCCGCTGAGGAAGAACTGCGTGACGGGTTGGCGGGTCTCTCCAATACGTTGGAAGATGAGGCCCGGAAAAGGGTTCGCGAACTGGAAAAGCAGCACAGCGGGCGACGTTACTGGGTCTGGGCATTCCTGGGCAAGTCTCCGCTGGCTATGGCGCTGGAGCATTTATCGAACCTAGCCAGCCTGACGAGCAAATCCCTTACAGGAGCAAAAGCAGAACAAATAGCCTCTGCCTACCTGGACTGGGGCTGGCAAGTTGACTTGGCAGCCATCTGTTCATTGGCAATTGTCACCATCTCCGGCAACCCGGAAAATGAAAAAGCCGTCAAGACAGCAATCAAAGCGCTCTACCAGGGCTGGCTGGAAAAAGCTGCGAACAGCTTTCAGTCCGCGGTTAGAACAACGGGGTATCCTTATCAGTCTCTCTCGCGGCCACAAGCCGGTTGTTGCATCCTATTCAGCGATGCCCTGCGCATGGATTTGGCCCACCTGCTAATTCAAGAGTTGCAGGAAACTGGGCATGTTGCGACAGTTGGATACCATCTTTCTGCTCTGCCACCGGTCACTTCCACATCCAAACCAGCCTTGGTTGCCCCGCTGGGAAAAATCACCGGCGATGGATCGTTGGATTTAAATCCTGTCCAAGCTGAAAGGGTAACTCCACTCACCGCTGATCTCTATCGCAAGATCCTGGCAGCGGAAGGGATCCAAATTCTCACCGGTGATGAACTTGGGGATCCCTCAGGGATTGCCTGGACTGAGATTGGCGAGATCGATGCTTACGGCCACCAGCATGGGACGCGGGTGGCGGTGCATGCTCAGGATGAACTCAAGGTGATCAAGAGCCGCGTCCTGGCTTTACTCGACCACGGTTGGAAGCAAGTAATGATCATTACCGACCATGGCTGGCTGCTGCTGCCGGGTGGATTGCCAAAGGCGTATCTCCCTGAACACCTGACGCAGATTCGAAAAGGACGGTGCGCCCGACTCAAGCCGGCGGCGGCCACAGACCAACAAACTCTCCCCTGGTTTTGGGATATAAATGTTTCAATCGCCTATGCTCCCGGTATTGGTTGCTACGAAGCTGCCAAAGAGTACGAGCATGGAGGCCTGAGCCCACAGGAATGTGTCACACCGGTCATCACAGTTCGAACCGGCCATACCCAGCCCGCGGTCAAAATAGCAGAAATTAAGTGGAAAGGTCTCCGCTGTATTGTCGAAGTGGATGGCTCTTCCCCCGAGGTGCGTGTGGATCTACGCTCCAGAGCTGGCGAAGCATCGAGCTCACTTCTCCCAGCGACGAAATCCCTGGATGATATGGTCGCTTCCCTGCTGGTGGAAGACGACGAAAAAGCAGGTAGTCCTGCTTATATCGTTATTCTGGATAAAGACGGCAAGTTACTGACGCAAGCATCAACAATTATTGGAGGTTGATATGGCTCTTGATCACCTTGACCAGCTGGCAGCACAGGCTTTTGATGGATTTATCGTCCGCAAGGACCTGGCCCTGCGGTTTCGCGGCCAATACCCTGTTCCCACCTATGTTGGGGAATTCCTAATTGGCAGATATTGCGCTACAACAGACGAGAAAGAAATTGCTGAAGGCCTGCAAACTGTCGAACGGCAGATGCGCGAACGCACCGTCAGGCCGGGTGAGGAAGAACTTTTCAAATCCAGGGCACGCGAGCGCGGTTCGGTCAAGTTAATCGATCTAATTACGACACGACTGGATGCCAGTAGCGATTCCTACCTTGCCACCCTGCCCAGCTTGCATCTGTCAGACGTCCGCATTGATGCTGAAATGGTAGCAGCCCACGAACGCATGTTAACCGGCGGTTTCTATGCGGAAATCACACTTGAGTACGATGCAGCGATCGCGGAGGAAAAATCCGGCAGACCCTTTGGGGTAACCCAGATCCGCCCCATCCAGTTGTCGAAAAAGGGTGCGATGGAAAGCATGGCTGAGGGGCGCAAAGCATTTACCACAGAGGAATGGCGCCACTTCCTGCTGCGGAGCATTGGTTTCGAACCGGAGCAGCTTTCTCCGCGTGCACAAGACATCATGTTCCTGCGCATGGTACCGTTCGTTGAGCGAAATTACAACATGGTCGAGTTGGGGCCGCGAGGAACCGGCAAATCGCATCTCTACCAGCAAGTCTCGCCCTATTCACACCTGGTCTCGGGTGGTAAAGCTACGGTTGCGCGCATGTTTGTCAATAATGCCAGCGGTCAACGCGGCCTGGTGTGCCTGTATGATGTGGTTTGTTTTGACGAAATTTCCGGCATCTCATTTGACCAAAAAGACGGTGTGAATATCATGAAAGGTTACATGGAGTCTGGGGAATTCAGCCGTGGCCGCGAAAGTATTAGAGCTTTTGGGAGCCTGGTCTTTCTGGGAAACTTTGAAGTGGATGTGGAGCATCAACAACGGATCGGTCATTTGTTTGGCCCGCTTCCCCAGGAAATGCGAAACGATACAGCCTTCATGGATCGCATTCACTCCTTTGTGCCGGGTTGGGATGTACCTAAAATGGAAAAGTCCCTCTTTTCGGATCATTTCGGCCTAGTCAGTGATTTCCTGGCAGAATGTTTTGTGCAACTGAGAGTGGAAAGTCGGTTAGCGGTTTTACAGAACCGGATTAGTTATGGCAGTGCACTAAGTGGGAGAGACACGAACGCCGTCAACCATACCGTGAATGGGTTGCTGAAGTTACTATACCCCAACCACGATATGCCAATCCCCGATGAAGATATCGAGTGGGCCTTGAACCTGGCTATGGAATGCCGGCGGCGTGTGAAGGAACAACAGAAGCGCATCGGGAGTGCTGAGTTCCGGAATACACATTTCAGCTATCTTTCTTTGAATGATGGTGTGGAAAAGTTTGTAGTCACCCCCGAGTTACACAGCGAAAAAACCATTGGGAGCGATCCCTTATCGGCTGGCCAGGTCTGGACGATCAGTCCAGGCGGGCAGGATGAAAATGCCGGGCTGTACCGTGTGGAGGTTAAAGCTGGCTCCGGGAATGGCGTTCGCATTGTGAACGTGCCGGCTCCCGGGCCATTTCGCGAGAGTGTCCGCTGCGGAGAACAAAATCTGATTGCACGTTCCCAGGAACTTGTTGGCGACCGGGATCCACGCCAGCATGAATTCCATATCCAGCTTCTGGCATTCGATTCAGCCAAAACCGGATCATCCCTGGGATTAGCAGTGCTCCTTTCCATGGCAAGCGGGTTGCTTAACAAAAGTCTGAAAGGCGGCCTGATTGTTGTCGGTAACCTAAATCTAGGCGGCGGTATTGACCCTATTTATAATGCCATCAACGTGGCAGAACTGGCCATTGAAAAAGGAGCGACAACCTTGCTTATCCCAGTTTCAGCGCGACGCCAGATGAATGAGCTGACCGATGAAATGGCAACGAAGTTGGTTATCCTATACTTTGCAGATGCGCGGGAAGCATTGGTCAAAGCGCTGATCGAATAAATATCCCTATCAGGCTGAGGATAAGAGAGACCTCACCTTTGACTCCTCCCTAAAAGTGAAGGGTAAGCGTGAAAGAGGAACGCGGAAGGAGGCATTCACATTTTGGCCGCGAGCAATTTGATTACTATCTTTGAGCATCAGGCTATTCCCTATCATTCTCTGGGCTTGTCTATCAATGATCCCCTACTGGATACATTAGAACGGCTTAACCAGAACGCCGGGAAGGAAATAATTCAGCTGCAGCGTAATGGGTTGCGGACCACTCAATATGTGGGCGTAATCCAAGCGGGCGCGCGCTTAATTCAGATTTTGCCGAAAATTGATTGTGATCCAGATGGCCGAGCCGAAGCGCCGGATGGCTCGATGGCGCATGATCTAGCGGCCAATTCTGCAGCCCGGAACTTCATGCACTTGCTGAGTCTTGCGTACCGCATGAAGGTGGATCCTCAAGCTGTAGCGAGCCTGCGCGCCAGTCGCGGCTCCTGGTTGGAAATGCTCACACATTTATTTGCAATTGAGCTGCAAAAAGAGCTTCAACAGGGTTTTCACCAAGATTACGTGCGTCGTGAGGAAATGTTACCTTACATACGAGGGCGTTGGAACATTGCCCGCCAGTTTATACACCAACCAAACCTGGCCCAGGGGTTGGATGTTTCTTATGATGATTATTCACCAGATACGCTCCTCAATCGTGTCTTCCATATAGCAGTGGAACGTTTGAAGTATGTTGCTCGGAATCCACGAACCCGCCAGATGCTGGCCAACCTGAAAACCTGGCTCCTGCCGGTTCAACTCCCCACCCAGATTACAACCGAAGATCTCGACCGGATCGAATTTACTCGTTTAAATGAACGTTTCCAACCAGCTTTTCGATTGGCGCGCTTATTTTTGGAAGGTCAAACGGTGCAATTATTAGCTGGCGGGCAGCGAGCCTATGCGTTTGTTTTTGACATGAACATCTTGTTTGAGCAGTTTGTCGCCAGCTTGCTGCAAACCCAAGCGCGACGGATTTTGCCGGAGGCATGGGCAGGCAGCCAGATTGAGTTGCAAGGTGGCAAACAAAATAAATTTCTGATTCAATCCCCCAATCCTGCCGAAGATCCCCTCTTCCATCTCAAACCAGATATTCTGTTGAAGTTAATAGGATCGCCGTATCTCCTCATTGACACTAAGAACAAGGCGCTTCCGCTCAAGCAGCCTTATCGGGCGGTGGCTGAGGCCGATGCCTATCAAATGTTGGCGTATGCAATTCAATTCCGGTGCTCGGATATTTTACTACTCTACCCGCGCACATATGGCGCCTCGCAATCCGACCCTTATACTCTTTCAATTGTGGGGGCATCCGTACGATTTTTTGTTGCCACCCTGGATCTTCACCAGCCGTTAGAGCACCTCGACCCGCTAATCCGGGAATTTCGCGGTATTCTGGAATATATTACCCTGCATGAAAGAACTCGTTTGGAGGCAGTATGGCCCGCATGAAAGAATATCAACCGCTCTATGATGCATTTCGTATGTTCAAGGAACGATGTTTGCTACAGGATCGGTCACTTCTCTGGCCGGATCAGCCAATCTGGACGCTGGCGAACCTGCAGGACTGGAAAACACAGGTGATAGATCAACCGAATATAGAAGGCGACCTTAATTTCAACGAGAAACTGGAACAGCAACTTACTGGCGTTCCGCCACTATTGTGGGGAATGGCAGCCGATCTGCATTATGTTTATTATTTGCCCTCTTTTAATATAACTTTGCCTTATCGCATGCGTAACCTTGGCTGGGCAGCGAAGCTCGGAGGATTGACGTTACCACCTGAAAACGATCTGATCTGGACGCTATTCAAACACGGTTTTACACAAACTGCTATCAGGTATCATTTTCGTTTTGCTCAATTACATCTCTTGGTGATTTTTGCATTACAGCTAAAAGAAAAAAAGGATGCGGATCAGATTTTGACGGATCCGGATCGGGTTCAAAATATGCTCGATGAGATTTTAGATGGAATTCCTGCAAAAAGTGAACGTGCTTATGATATGAGGCATGCCATTTTATACTTGATGTTCCCTGACAAATATGAACGAATCATCAGTAGTGGGCACAAAGAAAAAATCGCAGAGTATTATTCGGGGTTGATTTCTTCTCCAGAAACGGATCTGGATGCCCGGTTGCGTCAAATTCGTGAGGCGCTTGAAAAGAAACATACCGAAATTGAAGAGTTGGATTATTACAATAATCTACGATCTGAGTGGAACCCTGAAGAAACTCCACAGTCTACCAAGATTGCCGAAATAAAAGTATTAGAGGATATTCCAGTAGATTCCAAAACTACTATCAACGCGCTGAGGTTGATAACGCGATTCAAGAATTTAATTATCTATGGACCTCCCGGGACGGGTAAAACCTATTGGGCTGGCATAATTGCCAATCGTCTTATATCTCCTCAACTCAAACGAGCTCAATCCAAAGCTGCCTTTTTGCAAAGCGTAATTGAAGATCTGCCTTTCTATGACACCCTTGCTCTTGGGATATATGCGGCCAAACCGGATCAAAAATACACTGTGCCCGAGATTGTTAAGATGGAATTAGTGCAGGCGCGATTCCGGCAAAACCCAGTGAAGCATCCAACAAATCAGATTTGGGGTTATTTACAGGCACATACTATCCTAGAGAGCACAACGGTAAAATTTACTTCGCGTACAGAACCATATCTCTTCGACAAGACTTCAGATGCCCGTTGGTTCTTGTCCGATTCTGGCAAAGAATATGTGCAGGATATATTAGCCGACCGGTTGAAATTAATCAAGCAAGGACCTCCAGCCACCAACCAACCGGAAGATTTTATCCGTTGGATCACATTTCACCAGACATACGCCTACGAAGATTTTGTGGAAGGTTTACGGCCGATGACAGATCAGGGAGATTCTGGGGTTCTAACTTTTGAAATAAAGCCTGGAATATTCCGTACTTTGTGCGCCCGTGCCCAGGATGATCCATATAACCAATATGTTCTGGTCATCGATGAGATCAATCGGGGCAATATTGCCAAGGTTTTTGGCGAACTGATGACCCTGGTAGAGTCTGACAAGCGCGGGAACTTATCGGTTGAGCTTCCTTATAGCAAGGAGATATTTAAGATACCCGCCAATTTGGTAATTATCGGCACCATGAATACTGCCGATCGCAGCATTGCTTTGCTCGACGTAGCTCTGCGCCGCCGGTTTGCTTTTCTGGAATTACTTCCAGAACCAGAATTGCTTAATTCAATCGAGATAGATGCAGTCGAAGAAGATCCCCTGAATTTGGGCAAATGCCTGAGAATAATCAATCAACGCATTGTTGAACTGCGCGGTTCTGATTACCAGATTGGGCACAGCTATTTTTTGCCTATCCAACGAATGGATGGGAATGATGAAAAGCTGGCTTGTTTGGATGATATCTGGAATTACCAGATTGTATCATTACTGAAAGAGTACTTCTACGGTCAGCCCGACCTGCTTCGTCAGGTGCTTCCTAGCTTTTTCATCCAAGATGATGAGCAGGAACGATCAGTCAGCTGTCCATCTATATTGCATGGAGAAGAGTTGGTTACCGCATTGAATAGATTATGACTCATCCACTCTATATCGGAGTGATTAATAGCTACAAATGCCGCTTACTGATCTCGGTAGACTCATAAAATATTCAACCTATGGAATTACGCAGTACTCCCCTTTGTTTTTTGAAACCATCAGAGGGCTTGATAACCTAATGTATGACCTCGATTTGCTTTTTTTTACAGAAGATCTAGATTGCTACCTCGATCATGACCCTCGTACAATGAAGGCGTTATGTTTTCCTAGAAAACACCTCCCGGGAAATTGATTTATTGATGTTTGACTTATGTAGAGGGTAGAGAAAATTAAACGACAATTCTACATGCCAACAATATTGTGTGTTAGCGCAATATTGTGAGCGCGACTTCATTGAATGAAGTTATACTAGAGAAGAATATCTTCATTTTGGTTCCTAATATTAGGGCGACCATGGTATCCAAATTTCGGGAATGTTTTTTACCATGCCTACGCGATGAAGATTTTAATATTTTTTAGTGATGTAGCCATGGCTCATCCATCTACCACTCCCAAAAATTGGTTCCAACTATTCGGAATACTTGGACTACTAGGGTTCTTTGATTCGGATGATGAAAATCAAAACGAAGGGTAAGACGATGGGGAAGATGACAATGATCTTGGCGAATACGATTTGGAATCTGAAGATTAATATGAATATTCTATGTTCGACATAAGGTATTAAAGTTATAAATACAATGAATAGCGGTAATCATCTTATTAGGCAGGGTTTAGATTTAGGATTAACTCGCATATTTTCATAGGGGTACTAGTCTATCTTTAGAATTTAAAAAACAGTTTTTCACTAGGGGACGATTTACACGAAAGTAATTTTCTTTTATGTGTGAAAGGTGTAAGCCGAAAATCTCTCATGGGCAAAAGGAGTAATATGGTCGATTGGTGTCTGTATGGCGAAGCTCTTGATAAAAATGGTAACAGTTTTTCAATGGCCCCTAATATTGTTATTGTGAATGTACCAGAAAAGATAAGCTTGAATAGGAGAAGTTTTTTCCACTTCTTGAAGAATAAAGTAACAGAAAAAGATCTCGCGATGCTGAAAGGAATTAAAACGAGTCAGGGGTATCGGCTAAATTTGATTTCTCTTGCAGGCGAAATACCGCAGGAGCTCAAACGGGGTTTTGATGCTTTTGGAATCGGGGCTCTTGTAGGATTCTATGATTGGCTTGAGAGCACTGAACGATATCAAATTGGGATGGAATTTGCAGGAAGACATCCGGATCTGATTGATATTCTCAAAGATTATCCATTCAAAATAAACGAACTCAACGAAACATTCGTTAGATGCGAAAAAAATGAAATAATAGAAATAAAATAATTAATCGGAAGTAAAGAATAACCAGTTTATTCGTGGATAAACAGCAATATTGTTCTTGCTATAAAAATATAACTCGATAGAAGAGGATAGATAATGACCGTTGAGCTGTGGATGGGTGAGGAATTTGAGTTCGGGAAAGAAATGAATGCCCTGGCTGTCTTCCTTCAAAACATGCAGGATACATACGGATCAGACGAAGATCTTTACTTGATCCTTGCCAATTTTCAGCTCAATTCCAACCCAATTGATTTGGCTGTCATCAAGCGTAACAGAGTATTTGTAATCGATCTAAAGGAGGTTGGAGGATCAGTATCTGGCAGTGACAATGGTTCTTGGACTGTAGCATCACAAGGCAACTCACAGGTGGAACTAAAAGGTGGTTCGCATGGCAGTCCTTATTTTCAAGTGAAGAATTACCGCATTGCCATGATTCACTTTCTTAGTGATAACCAGAGTAAATTCCTCAAGCCACACGCTGGTGAAGAGCTAGATTGGGGTCGAGCGATAGGGGCAGTCGTCGCACTTTCCCCCAAAATATTACCAGGTTCCAAAATCGAAATACCGAAAAATATACTTTGGTTCCGTGCTGTGGGATTGGATGAACTGCATCTAACTGTATACCGAGATCGCAACCCAGGAATAAATATTTCCAAAGAGGAAATGGGGAAACTTGTTCAGACAGTACTTCACCTGAAGAAAATTCCTCTCGAACGAATCATTAAAACAAAACCAATCTCTGTCCAATCTTCTCAACCAACGTCAACCAATCCAGCGAAGAATGTTGAAATTATCCTAACTGAGCCAATCAATTTGCCGGACATTACTCAGATTTCACCTTCGGTCGCAGAATCTTGTATCGTATGCAAAATCGTTGGATCACATTGTGATGTTCCACACGTGAAGGGGAAACTTCAAGGATTGAAGACTGAAGGTGATCACCAGATCATTGTTCTTAACATCAGTGAAAATGTTGTTGAAGAAATTCAGGCTAAAGACGATTGGGGAAATAAAATTGACCGTCTGGTAAAGTCCTTGCCAACTGCGAGCGAGGTGACCATCGCATTTCATCATCTTAGTCGGGTTAACAAGAGGCTTTTACCGGAACCAAATAGTCTGATGATCTTGGAACCAGATTGGTTGATAAATGTAACCGACCTTACCAAAGTGGAATACTGCAAACGGCAGCTTCTTCTGGATCGATTTATCTCAAATCCATCCAATGAGGCTATGATCCGAGGCAATGTTGTGCATCAACTATTCCCAGCAATCTGGGATGACCCCAATCCTCAAAACCTGGTATCGAAAAAAACAGAAGCTATGCAAGCCCAAATCAATAGCATGGCAATCTCCGGAACCGATCCAGAGAAAATCAGTACAGCTGTCGACCCACACATAGTACACCTGTCCAATTGGGCCAAAGGTCAGACTCGGAAAAGCAAATTGCGAAGCGAAACCTTCGTACTATCTCCAGCCGTCGGTATGAAGGGTCGAATTGATTCCTTATGGGAGCAAAATAAACGGCCAGTAATCCTTGGCGAACTCAAGACCGGCAAGAGCCAGGGAGCGGCTCCCAAACCAGAACATGAATTGCAACTCACATCCTATGCTCTCATGTTATTTGCCCGAGGCGAAGTTGATGTATTTACCCTAAAAGCATTCCTCTTTTACAGTGGTAACGCGCCCTTAGGGGGAGATGGCAGAAATGTACCACGGCTGGTTGATCTTACTATTGATAAATTCAAGAAAACGGTAGAAGTCCGAAATGAACTTGTCATTATTGATTACACAGGGAACGCGGATTTCGAAACGAATATTAACAAGTGCAGACCCTGCTCATTAAATTTCAATTGTGCCAGGTTAGCTATCCTCAAAGAGCAACACGATCCAAGACCAGTAGTAACCCAAAGTTGGATTCGGGATGGGATAAGAGAATTTTCACCACCAGAAAAACAATTCTTTTCGCATTTTTCTGAATTATTGGTGAATGAACTCAGGCAAGTCAAGAACAACCATGCCAGTCTTTGGATTTCGACGAAAGAAGAACGCGAGCGGGATGGAAAGGCTTTTAGGATCAGTTCAACCACATTATCCCTGAACGCTAACAAAAAAAAGTTCCAGTACTGCTTCCAAGCAAACAACAACAAAAACACGAGCGAGTTTAGAGTCGGAGATGGTGTAATTATCAGCGGCATTGAAGGCCCATCCTCCGGGCGAATTTCATTGGGAAGTGTTGTTGAAACTACTGCAAAAGCACTTGAAGTATCCACAAATGAAGAATTGCAATTTACACCTGGGTGGCTTGATTTATACACAGACGAAAACTTGACAGAGCGCCTTTTTACCGGGCTCTACCAATGGATGATCGGACCTGACCGCCAACGAAAACTGATCATCGAGGAAATACAGCCTTCATTTACAAACACAACACAGAGCCCTAAGATCATGCAGAATATGGGAGATCATCCCCTCAATGCCAAGCAAAACGAAGCAGTGGAAATGTCGGTAAAAGCCAATGACTACCTTCTTGTCCTTGGCCCTCCGGGATCAGGAAAAACAACATTAATCGAAAATATCATACGAACCCACCTTGCATTAGGGCGCCGGATATTAATTGCAGCCGGAACGAATCGGGCGATTGATGAAGTTCTCAAGAAACTTAATAAACCAGAGTTCTGCGATCAAATCATCCGCCTCGGCAGTGAAATGACCACAAGCCCTGAGCTTGCATTTTATACACTTACCCAGCTCATGGAAACGAGTGGAAGTCTTTCGGATAGAGTAAGAATTGGCCGAGAGGCAATTGAAAAGAAGCGCGTGGTCGGCTCAACGATTAGCACGTTAATTTCTGGAAATTACGATGCGGCACTAGGACGATTTGACCTAATCATTGTTGACGAGGCGGCTCAATTAACTATACCAGCCATCTTAGGAGCTCTTCGTTTTGCTGATAAATTCATACTGATTGGGGATAACCACCAACTGCCGGCGGTTGTGCAAAGCGAAACAAGAAATAATAAATCGCAGGAACCAGAAAACTCACCCATTGCCAAAGCTCCATTATCCCGTTCTTTATTCGATATATTGCGTTTTCGCCTCAAAGTGAACAACTGGGATGGCCTTGTAGTTTTGACCGACCAATACCGCATGAATAAATCTATCTGTGATATTCCAAGTATTATGTGGTATGGAACGGACCTAAAACCAGCCAATCACAATATTGCCAATGCCACTCTGCAAATCCTAAAACCAGTTGAAGGACATCCGTTGGAAAATATCTTATCAATCCATAAACCAGTCATATTTATCGATGTGGCTTCCGATGAGACAGGAGGACCACGGACCAATGTTTTAGAGGCAAAATGGGTCAGTAAAATAATCAAGAATTACTTAGATCTAGGGATGAAAATTAGTACACAAAATGGGGAAGGGAGCGGGCAGATCGGAGTGATCGCGCCTTTTCGGGCACAGGTGGCTAGAATTCGCAGTGAACTCGAAGAAGCATTCCAAGGGAGATTATCGCCTGATGTAATACGTAAATGTGTCGACACTGTGGATCGTTTTCAAGGCAGCGAGCGTGAACTCATCATATTGTCACTTGCCACCAGCAATGAGCCACTTAATGATCTGTTGAAAGATGAGCGTAGACTAAATGTTGCAATCACGCGTGCCAAACACAAGCTAATTATTTTGGGGAACTACCAATCCCTTAATCAAAATCCAACCTATTATGATCTACTTAAAACCATTGAGGAGAATGTTGGGTATGAAGGCTGGCTTGTGCCAGGATAGATGTGGTTCTGGAACCATTTGATTCATTTGCAATTGTAATTGAATTTTCAATTTCTCAAGGAAATAATAAGAAAAACGGGAATAAAAGCGGCCCTTCCAAGTGCCGATTTATCTACCTGACTTTAACAACAGAAAGCAAGATGAAAGGTCAAGTGAGAAAATAATATATGTTGGTTGAACAATTCCATGACTTAATAGATCAGGTTATATTAAATAAAGGTGGACTCTTCATGGATTACTGCAATAATCATGGGATAAGGAGTCTACGAGTTGTTGAACCGCGCCGTTGGGAAAATTACAACGTTTTTACTGCATACTGCCATCTTCGAAAAGAAGAAAGACAATTCAAACTGAGCAATATTCTAAGCTGTCAATCCTTCACTTCAGTCGAAGCTGCTCTGGATTATTTGGCGAAAAAGCAAAACAACGGTGATACGATTAATTCTTCACCCAAATCCGAAGTTAAAGTGGAAGAAAAAGCAGTAGAAGTCAATCGTATAGATTCAAATAATCAGTTTATTCAACAGACTGAAAATGAAAAAGGGGAGCAAGAACTTATACAGGGCAGAGTAAACCTAACCCTCAATCATAATAATGAGGAATTATTGAATTCCCATGTAAAAGCGCCCAAGAGATATGTGGGAATGACTTTCAAACAAATCATTATTCTTTATTTATTGATTTTATTGTTACTCATATTAGTTGGAATTGGTGGTTTTTACTTATACCAAGATCCCGCCTGGGACTCAATATTATTGCCAGCAATTACGCAGGTATTGGAAAATAATGCTCTAGTTATAGTAACAGTAATTATTATTTCGGTTGTTCTTCTTTCTAGTGTTTTCTTTGTAATCATGGGCATTCTTGGAATTTCTCGAAAAAATAAAACAAGAGTAACAATAAAGCCGGGAGAAGATAAATCTTCTCCCAGTTTCTCATATAATAATTCTATGATTAACCAGAAAGAACCATTCAAATTATGCCATTGGTTGGGAATAAGTGATGGTACACAAGGATACTCAAAATATAACTATCCTCCCCTAAATCATGGAAAACCAATTCGGGTCAGATCTTATCGAAAAAGAGACGGAACCTATGTACGAACACATACAAGGAATTATAGACGTTGGTGATGTTTTATCGCGCATTACCACCCAAGAAACGCGGGATAATAAAGCCATATTCTATAACGTTTCCGATTATCATTCCACTGTATGCAAGAATAGGCAATGCAAGGTGGATCTCATGCGTGTAGACGATGTGGAAAACCTTACCGCGTCCTCTTGTCTTGCGACCTACCTGAGTAGTTTGGGGACGGTTTGAAATGACAATTAACCAATCCTCTATCGCACGCTTCAAAAATATTCTTAAGGAATATTATGCCATAAAAAGGGGGGAGAATCTACTAGAATTTTTACGAGGTGTAAAAATTGAGGATTTGGGCCTGCCAGACCAAATCAGCCAGAAGCTGCGAGATCAAAACTTGACCGAATTTCAAAAAATTTACGTGTCGATTCAATCTTATCGGGCTTTCGGTAAAAGCAGTATCAAAGAGCTGACCGATGAAGAAATGCAAATCCTCGACCAGAAGAACACTGATTTGTTGGTAGCGAATGGTCTGATTAACCCCAAAGATTTACCAGTTCGTTCTGTAATCGAGGCGACATCTTCATTACTCCCTCCGGTGAACCAAACTGCAACACCAAACAATACGAGACAAGCAGCCTCCATAATTCGGCCTGTGCAAGAAGAAATCAGACCCGGCAATGAGCTTACTGCGCAGCCTGCAAAACGTTCTGTACATAAAACAACTCCTTCCCAAATTCTTTCTTCTCCTCTATGCGACTGGGAAAATCGATTTTTGCCTCAGCTCAAAAAATACGAACTCGTTGGGGAAATCCTCATTTCCAAAGAAGAACTTGATGAAATTTCGCTGCATTTCAGTCACTTGTTCGACACTCGCTCTGAACATACTGTCTTTAGCGTCATCGAACGGTATTTTCCAGCAACTTTTTTGGTCTTTATGGTTGGGCAGGGCATCCATGGATACAACGGCGGGGATTTCTGGCAGGCTTATGAACAATCTCTACGCAAACCCATAAACCATACCGATTTTGGCAGACTCTTTGAAAAGCTTCTAAAACGCTTTGGTAAACCTCAGTTTCGTGATTTGCAAGAAAGGTCAATGCGTTACGTCAGCTTGATCTTGGCCCACGGTGGTATCCCGGTCTATTGTTTGAAGGACTTTTTTAGCAATATTGTGCTTAACTGCGCGATCCGTCCGCAGCTTTTTGCGCTGGATGGCGAAGAGCTGGTTGAAGAAGTGCTCAAACATATCACCTATACCGCCAATACAGATAAGCCGGTGCTTCATTTTCTTGAATATGGCGGTAGCACGGCAGCTAACTTATTAGATCGTTCACGAAAAATGCTGCTCACTTGGCAGCAGAATCAAACCCTGCTATCGGCTGAAGATGCCGGTCTGCCTGCTCATCTGATCCAATATTTTGCTGAATGGACGCGTGAAAATGTTACCCTCACATTGGAACGTGAATCTCGAAATAGGCTGAAACGCCCGCAACTAGCTCTGGATCCATGGGGATTGGGCATATTCCTGCGTCTACCTTCCCAGCACGTTTCAGCTCTGAGTATGAGTGACGTCTACTGGAAGGTTGATGCCGGGGATTATCATGAAGAAATCAAAGCCCGCACCCAGCGGAAGGGCGATCAGATCGAAACCCGGGAGATCACCCTCCGATTGAATGAGGTGTCTGAAACAATCACGGTTCGATTTTCCCAAGGCGAAGATGACTTTGACTGGCCTCCAATAATCGGTTATTCCCCTGATCATCTAATCCTGGCATTTGATCCGATCACAGGGCAACTTCAAAACCATATTCTGGCGAGAGAGACATGGTTGGTGTACCCGCATAAGTTCACCTTATCCATCTTGACGGGCGAAGGAAATATGCTTGAAGTATTACCAGATTTGCCAGGTGAATGGTCAAAGTTGAATCTGGAATGCTGGGATCTCACGCAAACCGTGCGGTTGGGCTTGAGCCAAAACAACGAAGTGTTTCGCGATGTTTTCGTGCGCAGCCAGGAGAAAGTGTTGCAGCCCTCTTTGGATGGGGGAAGAATTGTCCCGACTAATTTTGAGGAAAATCCTATGCCTGTCTACGCAGGAAGTCCGCCAGTGCTTCGAATTCCTTTAACCCATTCGGATGATTTGCAAGCCGAATTAAGCCGCTGGCAAATCCGGGTAGAGAGTATTGGTACAGCAGCCCCCGAGATTTCCTTCCAGAAAACTTTAGTAGATCTACCAGAGACTGTTTGCACTGTCTTAGATAATATTGCAGGGATTCCATTAGGAACACCTCAAATTTTGGATTCCAGACCCACTGGGACTTATCAGATTAGCATCAAAGGTCCCTTAGGTCGAGATGCTACTCTTTCTCTGCAAATATTACCGGAATGTGAAGTGACCGATTTGAAAGAGTTGTATATTCCAGATCGCGGGCGCGGCCCGGAAGATGTGTCTTTCTCCATCCAAACTTCATTGTTGGATGGTGTCGATAGTTTGAATGGTGCGGATGGGATCAAGGTCAAAACCGAGAAATCGGGCTTGCATCATGTTCTGGTTCCTGCTGATATTAGCTCGGTTGGGCTTCTCATCCGGAGGGAAACCGTCAACCATCAGTTCGTTCGAGTGCCAATCTATTTTCGCATCAAGCGGCTTCGCTGGCGACTGGTGGGTGATAATGACCTGGTAGAAAACTGGCTGCAAAAATATTCCACTCTATCCGTTCAGGAATTGCTGCAAGAGGAATCGCCCCTTCTGATCGTTGATTTACCAGGAAACGATGGGGGAGTATTGAGCCTGCAACTGAATTTGTCGGATATTCAAGGGAATATCATCCAGCAGTTAAAGCCCGCGGATCGTTCCGTAAAACGGGTGAACCGTTTTTGGCGTTTTGATCTTTCCAAGATCAAACATATGATGGAAATGAACGATAGCCCTATCTTTCGATTGGATCTGATCGGCATCAAAGACTCAAAGGGAGAAGAAGAATTCGGCCTTCCGGTGCTGGTTTTCACCCAAGACATTCAGATCACGCAGTTATCTTCAGAAGTGCATTCCTCATCCGAGCAGCATTCGATTCTGGCGACCTGGGAAGAAAAGAAACAATTACGATCGCGAGCTCTAATTCTCTGGTCCCTCTTTCGTCCGTGGCAACCGCCAATTATCGAAAACATCCCCGATGCGGCATGTGGTGAGTATGAGTTTTCTGTTTCCAATAATGAGCATGTAGAAGGACTCTATCGCATGCAGATGGTTGTAGTTGATCCGTGGGTACCTTTGTTGCCACCGCCTTTACCCCCCGTTGCAGGCTCACCGGGCTGCCATGATGTGGAATTATCATCCCCCCATGACCGTTTGAAGAAGCTTGAAAGAGAGATCGCTGCTACGAATTCTCGTAAAACTACACAATTCAATAATCGCATTGAAATTTCACTCATCCGGCAGTATTTTGGTGAAATGGAAGCCAGCCGGTTAGATCTTGAAGCATGCTGTCATAATTTACAACCAGCGACATCTCGTGAAATTCTAACCTTGATGTCAATTCTATCTCTGACCAATTCGACAAATCTGGAAACTGAGTTTGGCGACCAAATTATCTTGCCTGAAATACTGGGCCGTTTGTACAAGGATATGTCAGCAGGCGAAATCTCCTTTTCGGATTTTACATCCATTTTAAAGTTGGCTCCACATTCTAAAAACTGGCCGGTGCAAACCTGCGAAACCCTTGTTCAATTGGAAGATCCCAAAATCCGCTTCAGAGCCTTGGTTCAGTTGGTTACTAAGGATATTGCAAAAGCAGTCATCTGGATTATTACTCTTTTACAGCAATCCAGGCTTTCGCTTGAGGATGCCGTTGAGCTTCTTTATGAAGAAAAACCTACCGCAATAGAACAGCTCAAAAAAATAAAAAGTGATCCAATTGCAGAACAACTATTGGAATTAATGAGTCGTTACAATCCATATTCAGGATTGCCTGTTTTACGGGCTGGTAGTTGGGTTCTTACTAACGCTGGTTGGGGGAGGATTGACGAAATCCTGGATCCCAGCACCCGAATTTCAGTTGACAGCTTCCTGGAAGGGCATGGAAAGTACATCCTGTCAGTGACAATGAACATCTATGAAAGTTATGATCTGACCGGAGAAAAAGCGCTTATCAATATGGTTAAGGGCGAAATAACATTTCCTCGGGCGAATCGCATATTCATTTGTCAACACTGTCAGGAATTCGCGACCGCGAAACGGGAGATGTTCAAAACTCATATGATAACATCTCATGGGAATGCCTTGATGTACCCAGGAGAACGGACAAATGTCGTCCGCTTAGCAAGCATTCAATTTAATATGAACCCGCAGCAAAAGAAAATGGAACTGTGAAATGACTTCTCACAAATCGATCCATCCAATTACCACAACCCAATTAGCGCGCGGAAGCTATTTACGGTATCTCAAGACTGCCTACCCCTTTCAAGATGACAATTTACGCCGACAGTTCTGGCAAGCATTAGAGCAGCCCGATTTATTAGTAAAAGGTCCGCTTCTTGAAGCAACGCCAGAATTTGCCAAGGGTTGCAGCATTAAAGACCTCGTAGATCAAGGTGTTCTAAACAGCAATTTCACTTATCTATGTGGCAGGGGATTGCCTTATGATCGCTCCCTTTATGTTCACCAAGAACAGGCGATACGCAAACTATGCCAGGACAATCGAAATCTGGTTATAACAACGGGTACCGGCTCGGGAAAGACTGAGGCATTTTTAATCCCTATCCTAAATCACCTTTTGGATGAGGAACAACAGGGAACATTAATTGAGCCGGGAGTCAGGGCGCTGTTGCTTTACCCGATGAATGCGCTGGCAAACGATCAGCTCAAACGATTACGCATGGTATTGGCTAACTATCCAACCATCACATTTGGAAGATATACTGGCGATACAGAACAGAGATATGAGAAAGCGGAAGAAAAATTCTACCGACAATTTCATGGAGAAACCCTACTCAAAAACGAGTTGATCTGCCGTGACCAGATGCAGCACATACCCCCTGATATTCTTCTTACAAACTACGCCATGCTGGAATACCTGCTGCTGCGGCCTGCGGATAACACCTTTTTTGGTGGCTCAACAGCAAAACAGTGGAAGTTCATCGTTCTGGATGAAGCTCACATCTACAATGGCGCCATTGGCATTGAAATCGCCATGCTGTTAAGACGGTTAAAAGATCGGGTAGTGAAAAGTGAACCAGGAAAACTCCAAATGATCGCCACCAGTGCCACGCTTGGTCGTGACGAACAAGATTTTCCGGCAGTAGTCGATTTTGCTTCCCATTTATTTGGCGAGAAATTTGAATGGATTGCGGACAATCCAGACCGGCAGGATGTGGTCAAGGCGACGCGGGCTCAGCGTTCAAATAGTATTGATCATCAGTATATGGTTGATTCCAGCTTGTTTCTCCAACTTCAAAGTTGCTTAGGAGTTTCTGCCGAGTCTGTCGATTTCGAATTGATTGAGGCAGTGTGCAGCAAGAATCATCTTCCCAGCCGAGTTATCGACGAAGCCAAACAAAACATTCAAAATATCTCAGAAGACGAGAAAATGTCCTGTTTTCTTTATTTCTTGCTTAAGGATTGTCAACCGCTCCACCTTCTTCAACAAAAACTCCTATCTTCTCCCTCCTTGCTATCTGAGATTGCGCCTGAGATTTTTCCTGATGATGAGTTCGCCGGTGACAAGGTAGTAGCACTGGTCGACCTGGCTGTTCGAGCGCGCCGGGATGCTGAAAGCGCGCCTCTTTTGCCTGCACGCTATCACGTGTTCATGAGGGCATTGGAAGGTGCCTATGTATGCTTGAATGCAGATGCACATACACCTGATCAACCTAGAGTTTTCTTGAATCGCCGGGAAAAATGTCCTCACTGTGGTTCGATGGTTTGGGAATTGCGTACCTGTCACCGCTGCGGCATGGGATATTTAACGGGACAAATTGGAAAAGAAGGCTCGCCAATCTATTTTTCTTCACACACTGCTCCAGATCAAGAAATAGAAGGTGAAACCTGCGGTTTTACTTTTACACAGCAGGTGGTATCGCTTGATGAAGATGAAGCTGTCAGCGAGGGAACGTCACTCGATGAAACACCAGACATTCTTGAAGACCCCTGGACTCTATGCTTATCGTGCGGCGCGATTGAACAAGGCGTCAACGTTTCAACAGGCTGTACGTGTAGCCCAAATTCCCCAAAAGTAGTTCTTAATCGTCTGTCAGACAAGTTGGTTGAAGGCCGAGGTCCGTATGTCACAATAAAACAGTGTGTTTCCTGTGGCGGTCGGAATAACCAAGGAATTGTGTTGCCGTTCTTAACAGGGCAAGATGCTCCTGTAAGTGTATTGGCGACATCTTTATATCAAAACTTGCCTGCTGCAGATGATGAGGAAATGCAGTTTCTGCCCGGGCAAGGCCGTAAACTTCTGGTTTTTTCTGATAGCCGCCAGGATGCCGCTTTCTTTGCCCCTTATTTGGAGCGTACATACCAGCAAATTTTACGCCGGCGGTTGATTTTACAGACAATTGAAGAAGATCAGGATGCAAAGGAGGGTGATTTACGCATGCAAGATATGGTGAGTCGGGTGAGAAAACGCGCAGAACGCTGTGGATGGTTCTTGCCAAATGACAGTCGTGATAAACGCAACAGCACTGTCTATAAATGGCTCATGCAGGAATTCGTTGCCTTAGACCGAAGGATCAGTCTAGAGGGATCGGGACTGATCCAATTTTGCCTGGTTAAACCCGAAGGTTGGCGTCCGCCTACGCCTCTGATCTCCGATCCGTGGAATCTAACCACCGAAGAAGCGTGGATTTTAACTGTTACCCTGTTTGACACGCTTCGCACGCAGGCGTGTATCAGATTTCCGGAAAGTGTAGATCCTAGAGATGAGGATTTTGCGCCTCGGAATCAAATGTTCTTCATCTCAGATAGCACCCCAGACCCAAGAAACCATATATTTTCTTGGCTGCCTGCACGCGGAAATAATCGCCGCTCGGACTTTTTGTTGAAATTATTAGCTCAATGTGCGCCAAATCTGGAACAAAAACAAAGAGAGCAGATAGCGAAACAAACTTTGGAAGGTGTCTGGAGAAGTATCACGAAAGACTCTTCTTGGCGATACCACTTTTTATCTGAAACTCGTCCAGGGCAAGGTTTGGTTTATCAGGCGAATCATGAAATGTGGGAAATTGCACCGATCTCATCAAATCAGCCGGTTTATCAATGCGCACGTTGCAAAAGCCTGACCACGCATAACCTAAAAGGCATCTGCCCTAACTTTCAATGTGATGGGGTTTTACAGCCTGTGGATTTCCAATCTGAAACTTGGCGTGAAAATCATTACCGCCGTTTGTATCAAACTATAATCCCTATCCCTCTATCTGCTGAAGAACATACCGCTCAATGGTCGGCAGACTCTGCGTTAGAAAAACAGCAAAATTTTGTTAATGGCGAAATCAATGTACTGAGTTGTTCTACGACATTTGAACTTGGCGTGGATGTGGGCGAATTGCAGGCGGTGTTAATGCGGAACATGCCCCCATCTACTGCTAACTATGTGCAACGCGCTGGACGAGCTGGCCGGCGTACTGATTCAGCAGCATTTGCGATGACCTTTGCTCAACGTAGATCGCATGATTTAGCTTACTTTTCTCGGCCAGAAAAAATGGTGGCAGGGTTGATCCATCCACCGATTATCAGTCTGGAGAACGACAAAATTATCCGCCGTCACATTCACTCCGTTCTATTTGCCAGTTTCTTTCGCTGGGCGAGCGAGAAGTACGGTGTTCTTTATAAAACAGGTGGTAATTTCTTCTGTGTAAACGCAGACATAAAAAGCGGTGCCTCACGATTAAGAGAATACATCCAAAGCTATCCAAGCGAAGTAAAAGAGGCCTTGAGCCGTCTTTTACCCGATACCGTGGTCGAGATTTTCGATATCGATCATTGGGGCTGGATAAATAGCCTGACAAACTTTGATGCTAATAGCGATCCACTCCAAGAAGACCCAGTAATGGATCGAGCGGAGGCGGAGATTAACGGGGACTTGCAGGAGATCGAAAATGCCTTACAAGAGATGCTGAATAGCGACTCGCGATTTAAATACGCACAGGCTGACCGATTAAGACAAATGGCGGAAACCATTAGCAATCGCGACCTTTTGGGTTATCTTGGATCTCATAATATTTTGCCAAAGTATGGCTTCCCAACTGATGTGGTCGAACTGCGGACGAATCATTTGCATATCCCAGAGGCAAAACAGATTGAACTGCAGCGTGATCTACGTATTGCAATCACTGAGTTTGCTCCTGGGGCAGAGGTTGTAGCAGCAAAACGTGTTTGGGTTAGCGGCGGCCTTCATAAACCACCCACGAAACAGTGGCCGGTTTATTCTTATTCAATTTGTTCCAAGTGCAATGGTATTTTTACTACTTTGGGAAGTGAAATTGATACCTGTCCTCGCTGTGGTGAAAATATAAAGGGCGCTAAATCCAATCGAACTTTGAAAGAATTTATCGAACCTGAATTTGGTTTTGTTGTAAAAAACCAGGAACCGCGCGCATCTGGGGAAAATAGACCGATCCGTATTTATGGATCCAAGGTCTATTTTGCGGAATATCGAATTCCAGGCAAAGAAGATCTGCCTACAAATGATCTTCAATATATGGAAAGCTTAGTTGCTTCGCAAATCAAGATCAGCCAGAGATATTCCCGGTATGGGTGGCTAGTAGTGATCAACGAAGGGAAGTCAAAAACTGGTTTTCGTGTTTGTCTCTCTTGTGGAGCTGCCGAATCGGCTCCTTCTCCTTGGGAGAAAAAGAATCGTGGCAAACCTGCTCCACATACAAATCCAATTACTGGGCGACAGTGTAATGGCTTTCTAGGCACATACGCGCTTGGGCACAAGTTTATGACAGATATTTTGGAACTTCGGTTTGACGGGATGATAGCCAAACAAGCAGACGAAAAAACCTGGCGATCCGTTTTATTTGCGTTATTGGAAGGAGCCAGCGAATCGTTGGGTATTCGACGTGAAGATTTGGATGGAACTCTTTACTATAATATTGGGAGTAATATTCCATCCCTAATCTTGTATGATGATGTGCCAGGTGGAGCTGGTCATGTGAAGCGAATTTTGAGCTATTTACCAGAAACGATACTGGCTGCCAGAGACAGAGTCAGTCTCGATTGTTGTGGCCCTGAGACGAGTTGCACGGAGTGTTTACGCAATTACCGAAATCAACCTTATCACGATGAACTGAAACGTGGGTTGGCAAAAACCTTCTTGGATAAACTCGTTCTAACTTTTAACTTGTAGACATATTTGTCGGATGATAGAGTTCTGTAAAAGTGGAATAACCTATATTAACCAGTCAAAATTATCAACAAGGGTCGTTAAAAAAACCGCCCCTGTGTACTTTAGCGATTGAAGAGCAAATCCCTGCGAGAACAGTTTTTCCAATATTGTCTAAAAGATAAGCATTTGAGACGTTTTCTCACCCAGTACACGGATGATGCGTTCAGCAGGCAAAATAAGAGTCCACTTTCTGCTGGTACTATTTTACGGGATGGGTTACCCTGCTATTCCTTTTGCATCGTGTTTGTCTGTGACCGCGCAACGCTTCTTCATTCTCGCATCCTCCCACCAATCTGCGTATGAATTATTGAATCAACATAACGGCCGAACACATGGTTCAACGACTTGAATGCAAATAATAAAATATGGAAATAACCAGGAGTTGTTTATGTCAAATGGAACTCTTACAACGCAGGTAGCCCGTTCGTTGCAACATGAGTTCGATCTACAAGGATTCGATCTTCTTCACGACCATGGAACAAAGGGTATTGATCCGCCAGATAGATTAGGAAAATTGCGATCGTGGTTCGGCCCCGTCCTAAAGTTCGAATCAGTATTAGCTGATTTAGATATAGCCATAGTATCCCACCATGACAAGAAAGTTTACGCACTCATTGAGATTGAAGAAACTACTGAAAAGCCGAAAGTGATTCTTGGAGATATCCTTGCCACTCTTATTGGAAAAGGAATTGCTTTTAAAGGCAAACATGATTTACAGGTTGGGGAATGGACAACTTTTTTTGTGATGGTTTATGTCACTCGCCAATCCCAAAACGACCGTTTAGTATTTATATCAGAGCATATAAATGAGATAAAAAAGCATCTTACGACTCCCAATTCATCAATTAGGCGAATAATCATTGACACCTTTTTGGACAATGTGCAGTTGGAGAGTAAGCTAAGGCAACACATTAATGAGGCAATCAACCAGCGCGGAATATAGTGATTGGGACGACAATGGGATTTTAAGAATGTGAGAAGTTCAACCACGCAATCATCCGGATACGTTTGCGCCGCTAATAGGATGCGCGTTTACCCAGAATTGGTGCGATAATCGAGAAGGCGCTTCGCGGATCCAAACCGTACTGACTCCATATCGATGGTGAGATGATATATAAGTGCTTTTAAAAGTGGTAAATTGCTATATAGCCAATGAGTATCAGGTTGAATAACTATGACCATCCATATTCTCGTGGCACCTCCAGCGACCGGAAAAACCCAGACTTGTTTAGATATTGTTAAACAGACGGTTCAACGGAATCCTCTAACGCAGGTTTGGATCCTGGTGCCTGACCAGATCCAGGCAAATGAAATGCGAAGCAGGCTTGTACGGATGGGTCTTGTCCTTCCCGCGCGGGTTGCAACGTTTGGCGATCTTTACCAGGAAATCCTAGAACAAAAAGGATGTAGTATACCGGTGGCGGGTACCATCATGCTTCGCCGGATGCTACAGCAAGTTATCCGCGACCTGTGTGCAGCAGGGCAGCTCCCGTATTATGGACAAATCTGCAGTATGCCCGGTTTCCAGCTGGAGATACGCGATCGCATTGCCGAATTGAAGAGAGCTTTGATCATGCCGGACCGTTTAACGGAGACGGCGCAGGCGCATTTGGATCCGGGTCTGATTGATTTAGCCACAATCTATACGGCCTATCAATCCAGCTTGCAGGATCTCGGTTGGGCTGACCCGGAAGGCTTGAGCTGGCTCGCCTTCGATGCCTTATCTGGGGATTCAGAGATAATGACCAACCTGTCAATGCTCGTGGTGGACGGGTTTGATAATTTCAATCCGACTCAACTACGCACGCTGTACATGCTGGCTAGACGGGTACCAGAAACCTGGATTACCCTGCCCGGAACGCCGGAAATGCCCAGGCTTGCACACAGGCGATTTGTACGCGGGTTGAAAAACCTGAGCACAGAATGGTCTGTTGAGGTACAGACCATTTCTGCACCACCCAGTTTGCCTCCTACGCTCTCCCAACTCGAAACGAGTTTATTTGAAACACAGACATCACCGTTTGGAGCGGGACCGGATTTAGCGTGCTTGGAAGCGCGCTCTCCAGCGGAGGAAGCCAGGGAAGCATTGCGCTGGCTCAAAGCACGCATCCTGCGAGATGGAATCTCCATTTTCTCCTGTGCCATCGCAGTGCCTCAATTAGATTCTTACCGCACCCTGCTGGAGGTTGCCGCTGATGAATTTGGCTTACCGATAAGCTTTTCCCAGGGACCTTTGCTGTTAACCACACCGGCTGCCACGGCAGTCTCGGAGTTGCTCGGCTTGGCGCTTAATAACTACCCGCTCCGCCCGCTCCTGGATACCATCCGTTCCCCCTATTTTGATCTCTCCGCCCTGGGACTTCCCCGCCTGGCTGCCAAGCCGCTTGAAATCGCCAGCCGGTATGGGCAGGTAGTTCAGGGAATGGAACAGTGGGAAGAAGCGCTGAACGGTCTAACCGCCCAAACCGGGGAGGAAGAGAATCCTGAGAGATTAGGCGAGGAAGGCAACCCTCTGCCGCAGTTGCCAAAAGGCGAACAGGCAAAACGACTCATGGATGGGTTACGTGCCCTAGCGAGCAAGCTGGCACCGCCGAGCGGGGAGATCCCTTATAAGGAATGGGCGTTGTGGTTGGAGAATCTCTTGGAATACCTGGGATTTTTTGAATGCATCCTCCAGGCAGACGAAGAAGATGCCGGCCAAACCATTGAACGCGTCCTGTTGGCCCTGGGGCGGAGTGAGGCGCTTACCGGTCCGTGCCCGGTCGATTACCCGACCTTTCTCAAGGAATGGCTGAGCTTGATCTCAACTACTCCTCTTCAAGAAGAGGAGAGCCAAGAATCGCTACCTGCCATCCGGATACTGCAACTATTCGAAGCGCGCGGGGTGCGGGTTCAGGCGTTAGCCTTGCTGGGACTGGCAGAAGGATCCTTTCCTGCCGTCGAGCGCCCCGATCCTTTTATTAATGAGGTGGTTCGCAGCGAACTGGGACTTGAGCCCCGCCTTGGACAGGAACAGTCCGGATTGTTCTACCAGATGGTCACGCGGGCAGACCGTTTTCTGCTGTTGACCCGGCCATACCTGGCCAAAGATGGTGAAACCTGGGAATCTTCCCCTTATTGGAATGCCGTTCAGGAGCTGCTGCAGGACAAGCCCAACCGCATCCGTCCGGACGATGCCCGCCCTCTGAATGAGGCAGCGTCAAGCGACGAATTGCTCTTTTGGGCTGCGCGCCGTCATTCTCAAGCTGGCCTGGATCTGCCAGGCTTTCTGAAAGATAATTATGCCTCGCGCTGGCGTTACCTGGCCGAGGCAGAACCTATCCTGGCTGCGCGTGTGCGGAAGGAAGCCAGCGGGCCATATGACGGAGGCCTGCAGGCGCTCGGCAAGGATCTGGACGAGCGCTATGGGGAGCGCGCCGGGTGGAGCGCCTCCCGCCTGGAGGAATATGCCTCCTGCCCGTTCCAATTTTTCTCCGCAAGTGCTTTGGGATTGGAATTGCTGGAAGCGCCCCAGATCGGCTACCAAGCCAATCAGCTCGGCACCATTTTACATGGGGTTCTGGAGCAGGTTTACCGGGAGGCCCCGGATCCTGCCAATAGTGCCGAGGTGCTTGCCCGTCTGCCGTTCGTTGCAGAACGTGTCTTTGCGGAGGCTCCCCAGAAATACCAATTCCGCCCATCTTTACTTTGGGAGATGCAGCAGGAAGAGTTGCTATTGGTGCTGGAGGCTGCCGTGCAGGGGATCGCCGATCTTGATCCTGAAGGCGGCTGGCGACCGCTGGCCTTCGAGTGCAAATTCGGGCTGGAAGGACAGCCTCCCTTGCGCCTTCCGAGCCAGGGAGGCGAGATACGCTTACATGGGATCGTGGACCGGGTTGATATTAACTCAAATGGAGAGCTGCGCGTGATCGACTACAAATCAGGCGGTTCCCATCTGACCCCAAGGGAACTGATCGAGGGGCAGCGTCTACAACTCCCAATTTATGCAATGGCAGCCAGCCAGGCGCTTTGCCTGGGCCAGCCGGTGGAAGGGTTCTATTGGAAGCTGTTCCAAGCGGCGCCAAGCAGCCTCAAGCTGAGTTCTTTTGAATATGAGGGCGGTGAAGGGCCGCAAGCAGCATTTAGCCTGGCAGCTTACCATGTCGAAGCGACCGTTTCGGCAATCCGACAGGGGACGTTTTCACCTCTGGCCCCACGAGATGGCTGCCCGGATTGGTGTACAGCCGCAGCCTGGTGCTGGCATTACCAAGCGGGGGGGTATTAATGGCTGCGCCTCTGGAACACATGCTCGATCTATTTGGTCTCACCGGCGGACAGCGCCTGGCGGCTTCAGAGCGCGCTAGTAACACGATCGTCACGGCCGGGGCCGGCAGCGGCAAGACCCGCACCCTGGTTGCACGTTACCTGGGATTGCTGAGCGAAGGGTTGCAGCCGCGCCAGATAGTGGCGGTCACCTTTACTGAAAAAGCGGCACGCGAGATGCGCAGCCGGACGCGCGAACTGCTGCACCAGGTTCTGCGTCAGGCAAGCTCCCCCGTAGAACAACAGAGCTGGGTGGGCTTGGATGCCCAGATGGACAGCGCCCGGATCGGCACCATTCACAGCTTATGTGCTGAGATCCTGCGCAGCCACCCGGCAGCGGCCGGCCTCGATCCTCGGTTCATTGTTGTGGAGGAGAATAAAACTGCTGCA
>Ga0182027_10002486_pt1 | contig 29815 bp, 25 predicted proteins | sample 712E1DmetaG_FD_121300 | JGI IMG/M metagenome (GOLD analysis project Ga0182027, IMG submission 121300) | Permafrost microbial communities from Stordalen Mire, Sweden - 712E1D metaG (Illumina Assembly) | ecosystem: Environmental > Terrestrial > Soil > Wetlands > Permafrost | place: Sweden...
GCCCACTCCGACACCCACACCTACCCCCACTCCAACACCGATGGTCGGCCTGAAATTCGTGCCGGTGACCCCCTGCCGGGTGGCAGACACGCGCAACCCCACCGGGCCGTTTGGCGGGCCGACCATGACAGCCGCCTCCACGCGCTCGTTTGTGATTCCCCAGAGCGCCTGCGGCATTTCCAGCACGGCGCAGGCGTATTCCCTGAACGTGACGGTGGTGCCCGAAGGGCCGCTCAGCTACCTCACCCTGTGGCCCACCGGCCAGGCTCAGCCCGGCGTCTCTACCCTGAACTCCTGGGACGGCATCGTGGTGGCGAATGCCGCCATCGTCCCGGCCGGTTCCGGCGGGGCCGTGAGCGTCTTCGTTACTAATCCGACCGATCTCATCCTGGACATCAACGGCTATTTCGACACCTCCAGCGGCCCGACTTCGTATTCGTTCTATCCTGCCACGCCGTGCCGCGTCGCCGACACGCGAGGCCCCACCGGTCAGTTTGGCGGGCCTTCCATGTTCGCTGACCAAAGCCGGGACTTCCCGATTCCCCTGAGTTCCTGCGGCATTCCGGCCACGGCCACGGCCACCGCGTACTCGTTGAACGTCACGGTGGTGCCCGGTGGGTATCTGGGCTATCTGACGACGTGGCCGACCGGAGCGGTGCAGCCGAATGTCTCGACGCTGAACTCCTGGACTGGAAAGGTGGCCGCGAATGCCGCTATCGTTCCGGTCGGAAACAACGAGTCGATCTCGGTTTTCGTCTCGAACCCGACCGACGTGATCCTCGATATCAACGGCTACTTCGGCCAGCCCGGAGGAGCAGGTGCGCTGACATTCTACCCGGTGACGCCATGCCGCGTTGCGGATACGCGGAATACCGCAGGCCCTTTCGGTGGCCCCGAGATGGGGCCGCAGAGCACGCGGTCGTTCGCGATTCCCGCCAGCGCCTGTGGCATTCCCTCGACGGCGGTGGCGTATTCGCTGAATGTGACGGTGGTGCCCGACGGGATGCTGTCATACCTTTCGGCCTGGCCGACGGGTTCGGCGCAGCCGCTGGTTTCCACGTTGAACTCCTTCGACGGCACGGTGGTGGCGAACGCGGCGATTGTGCCTGCGGGGACGAACGGTGCGATCAGCATCTACGTGACGAATCCGACCCACATGATCCTCGACATCAACGGGTATTTCGCGCCGTAGGGATCGCCACTCGCGATCCGCCGTCCGCTCCGGGTCATGACGTCGTGCGCTTGGAGTGTTCGCAATACGCGATCTCTTGGGTTTAGAAGCCGCTCCAGAGTACAAGATCCTGACGATGTTTCTTTGGCTTTCAGCGGTCCTGATGCTAATCGTTGGGTTCTCACTTGCGATGCTCGTTTTCTTTGTGACGGTGCCCGGCCCCAAAGCCCACCAGTAGCAACGGTGAACTGGTGCGTCACAGCGGTAGCGGCGCGCAAACGCTCGGAAGTTGCTCAGAGGAAGTTGGCGGGGACGACGGGGTTCGAACCCGCGACCTCCGACGTGACAGGCCGGCGTTCTAACCAAACTGAACTACGTCCCCGCAGTGTGTCGGCAGTTATCATCCTAGCACGTCCGATTCGTCATTTCCAAGCCTTCGAAGATCGAGACTTCGCGGCCCAGGCGCCGGCATGGCAGGCGCGACATGGCCAGCCGGAGGAACACGCGGCCTTCGAACACCCGCTCGTACATGCGGTGAACTTCCGGCATACGCTCGGCCTGCCATTGGCTCTTGTGGCACTGGACGGCGGCTAGCGCGGGGGCGAGGTGCTCGCGGCAGTCGATTTCGGTGGTGACGAACTCGTCGCTCACCGTGAGGAACAGCCGCCCCCGCTTCAGGGGATCGGGATCGGCCGCGAAGCGCGACTCCGGAAAGACGACGAAGTAGAGCTTGCTGGGCTTGTGCCTCAGGCGGCCCTGCTGGCCAAAGACGACCGAGGCGATGTTCGACGCCATGCGATGGTCGGGGTGGCCGGTGATGCCGTCTGGGCCCCAGGTCAGGAGGACGTCCGGCCTGGTTTCCTCGATGATCGCGCGCAGCCGCGCCGCGACTTCCTCGGCCACGGCGTGGGTGGAGATGCCCTGATCCTGAAATCCGAGCAGGAATGGCTCGTGAATGCCCAGCGCCCGTGCGGCGCATCCCAGTTCCTTCTCTCGCACGGCGCCGAGCTGGTCTCCAGCCGGCATGTTGAAGTGCGGGCGAAAGCCCTTCTGCCCCGAGGTGATGCTGGCCAGGTAGACGTCGTGTCCCTCGGTCGCCGAGCGGGCCAGGAGCGGCCCGACGCTGGTTTCGTCGTCCGGATGCGCGAAAAAGGCTAGAACGGAGTGCTTTCCCATGGCTACCTCCACGGTACACGTTTGGTTGTAATCGGGCACGCCTCGGGTGCATCCTGATAGACATGTGGACATCTGGGATTCCCGCGGGCGAGGTCACGCCCAAGTCGGTCTACCTGAACCGCCGCCGCTTTCTCGGCGCCATGGGGGGACTGGCGGCCGGGCGCGCCGCGTTCGCGGCCAAACTGACCGGCGCCAAGAGCCCCTACAGCACCAGCGAGAAGCAGACTTCGGCCAGCGACGTCACGCACTACAACAATTACTACGAGTTCGGCACGGAGAAGACGCAGCCGGCCGATCTGGCGAAGAACTTCAAGACCGTACCCTGGAGCGTTTCCGTGGAGGGCGAAGCGGGCAAGAAGCAGGTGTACAGCCTCGACGAAATCCTGAAGCTCGCCCCGCTCGAAGAGCGCATCTATCGCCATCGCTGCGTGGAGGGCTGGTCGATCGTGGTCCCCTGGATCGGCTTCCCGCTGAATGTGCTCCTACGGCGGGCCGAACCGACGGCGAAGGCGCACTTCGTGGCATTCGAGAGCTACTACGACCCGCGGCAGATGCCGCAAGGGAAATACGCGGGCATCCCGCTGCCGTACGTCGAGGGCCTGCGCATGGACGAGGCCCTGCATCCGCTGGCCATCCTGGCGGTGGGCATGTATGGAGAGACGCTGCCGAACCAGGACGGCGCGCCGATCCGCCTGGTGGTTCCCTGGAAATACGGCTTCAAGAGCATCAAGTCAATCGTCAAGATTCGCCTGGTGGAGAAGCAGCCGCCGACCACGTGGAACATCGCGAACGCGCACGAGTACGGGTTCTATTCCAACGTAAACCCGGAGGTCGATCACCCGCGCTGGAGCCAGGCCACCGAGCGCCGGCTGGGGGAATTCCTCAGGCGCAAGACGCTTAAGTTCAATGGCTATGGGAACGACGTCGCGCAACTCTACGCGGGCATGGACCTGAGGAAGAGCTTCTGAAAGCCGCAAAAGCCGTCCTTTTCGCGTTGTGCCTGATTCCGCTCGGGTTGCTGCTGTGGCGGGGCACGCACGATGGCCTGGGCGCCAACCCCATCGAGTTCATCACGCACGCGACCGGCGACTGGACGCTGCGTTTTCTGGTCCTGACGCTGGCGGTCACGCCGGTGCGCAAGCTGCTCGGGCGGCCGCAACTGGTGCGCTTCCGGCGCATGCTGGGCCTGTTTGCCTTCTTCTACGGCTGCCTGCACTTTCTGACCTACGTGTGGCTGGATAAGTTCTTCGACGTCCAGGCGATGCTCGCGGATGTGGCCAAGCGCCGGTTCATTACGATCGGTTTCACCGCGTTCGTGCTGCTGATCCCGCTGGCGCTGACTTCGACTGCAGGCTGGATCAGGCGCCTGGGCGGACGCAGGTGGCAGGCTCTGCACCGGCTGATCTACGTGAGCGCGGTGGCCGCGGTGGTGCACTATTACTGGCTGGTGAAATCCGACATACGCCTGCCGGTGTTCTACGGGGCGCTGGTCGGCATGCTGCTGCTGTGGCGTGCCGTGAACCGGCGGAAGGCGGCTCCGGCCAGCGCCTCCCGTACGACCCAGCCCGAACCCGCCGGCAACGGATGATGGCGGCAGACCCCGCTTTTGAACCGGGAGAAGTTGGTATGATAGCGGGGAACTCAGGGCCCGCATGAAATCCAGTCTTTCAAGCGCGGGGGTGCTCATCGTCGTCGTCGTGGCGCTGGCACTCACGGTGACGGCGCACTCTCTACTGGCCGGTCTGCCCTTCCCTGCCCGTCTGGCGATTTATTCGATAGCCACGCTGTTGCTGTTCCTGCTCGTCTACCGGCTGACGGCGGCGGTCGCTTACTGGCGCCGGACCGAGGAGGCGTACCGGCTGATTTTCGAGGACGCCTCGGACGCCATCGCGATTGCGAATCCAGCCTTCAAGATCCTCGAAGTCAATGGCCGGGCCACGGAGGTGTTCGGCTATTCGCGCGCCGATCTGCTGCGCATGAGTCTGAAGGACCTGCTGGCGCTGGAGGAGCGCGCGCCCGTTCCCGTGAAGCTGGAGCGGGTTCTCGGAAAAGGGGAAACCGCGCTGTACGAGCGCCGCTTCGAGCACCCCGGTGGAGAGACGGTCACGGCGGAGATCGGGGTGCGCGCGCTCCGCGACGGCCGGCTGATCGCGATAGGCCGGGATGTGACGGCGCGGCGGCGCGCCGAGGAGGCGTTACGAGCCAGCGAGGCGCTGACCCGCAGCGTGGTCTACACCGCCGCGGACGGGATCGTCACCGCGGATCAGAGCGGCACGATCCAGTCCTTTAACCCCGCGGCCGAACGGATGTTCGGCTACGCCGCCGAAGAAGTCATCGGGCAGAATCTCGCGATGCTCATGGCGCAACCCGACAGCGACCGGCACAATTCGTACATCCAGGCGTATCTGCAGACCGGCATCAAGAAGATCATCGGGATCGGCCGGGAGGCCCAGGCACTCCGTAAAGACGGCACGCGTTTCCCGATCGAGCTGGCAGTGAGCGAGATGCTGCTGCCCGGCCGCCGCATGTTCACGGGAATCCTGCACGACATCACCAACCGCAAAGCGGCCGAGGCGACGTTGAAGGACACCAACGCCAGGCTAGAGGCCATCATAGAGACCTCTCCTTTGGCGATCACGACTTTGGACCTGTCCGGCAGGGTGCTTGCCTGGAACCCGGCCGCCGAGCGCATGTTCGGCTGGAGTGGTGCCGAGGTGTTGGACCAGGTGCTGCCGGTAGTGCCGGAAGCCGAACGCACGGAGCTTCTGGACCGGATCCGTGGGGGCGAGCCGCTGCTGAGCGTCGAGAGACAGCGGTTGCGCAAGGACGGCTCGACCATCGAGGTGACTCTCTGGACGGCGCCGCTCTACGATCCGGCCGGCGAGGTCAGCGGCGTGACGGGCATTTATGCCGACGTTACCCAGAGCAAACTCCTCGAAGAGCAGTTCCGGCAAGCCCAGAAGATGGAGGCGGTGGGGCGCCTGGCGGGCGGTATCGCGCACGATTTCAACAACATTCTCACGGTGATCACGGGATATGGCGAAATGGTGGCGGAGCGGATCGCAAGCGACCCGCCCATGCTCGAAGAGGTGCAGGAGATTCTGAAGGCCGCCGACCATGCGACGGTGTTGACCAGACAATTGCTTATTTTCAGCCGGCGCCACGTGGTGAAGCAGGAAGCTCTCGACTTGAACACGGTTGTGGCGAAGCTCGAGCGAATGCTGCGCCGGATTATTGGCGAGGACGTGGAACTGGTTACGGCTCCCGGGGCGGGGCTGGCCCTGGTGCGTGCGGACACGGCACAGGTCGAACAGGTGGTGATGAATCTGGCGGTCAACGCGCGCGACGCCATGCCCGGAGGCGGCCGCCTGACCATCGAGACGGCCAATATCGAGCTCGGCGCAGAGTACGGCAAAGGCCACATCGGGGTCAAAGAGGGCGAGTATGTAATGCTGGCCGTCAGCGATACCGGCAAGGGAATTCCGCCGGAGGTGCGCAGCCGGCTCTTCGAGCCCTTCTTTACCACCAAGGAGCGGGGCAAAGGAACCGGCCTCGGTCTATCCACCGTCTACGGCATCGTCAAGCAGAGCGGAGGCGAGATCTGGGTCTATTCGGAGCTCGGCAAGGGCACGACCTTCAAGATCTATCTGCCTCAGGTGCTCGATGACGAACGGCGCCCCGCACAGGTGGCGGAGCCCTCTCCGGTCGAGCACGGAGAGGAGACCCTGCTGCTCGCCGAAGACGAGCCGGGCGTTCGGGCGCTGGCGCGCGACGTACTGCGCCAGCACGGATATCAGGTCCTCGAAGCCATGGATGTTCCGGACGCTCTGCGGATCTGCCGCGAGCATCCGGAGCGGATCGACCTGCTGTTGACCGACGTCGTGATGCCGGTGATGAGCGGCCGCGAACTGGCCGAGCGCGTGGCTGAGATCCGGCCCGAGATCAAGGTGCTCTACATGTCCGGCTACACGGACAACATTGTGGTGAGCCACGGCGTGACGTCGATCGACAAAGAGTTTCTGCAGAAGCCGTTCACGCCCCGTTCGCTGGCCCGCAAGGTGCGTGAATCGCTGGACCGGCGGCCGGAGTAGGGCCGGACCCCCGATTTGCCCGGACAGCGCATCTTGTCGCACAATGAGAATAGCGCTGGGTACGCCCTCCCTCTTCTGGGGCCCGAGAACCGGAAATGCTTCTTCGTGCGCCAAGACGCGCGGTGTGGAAACTGCGCGACCTGCCACTGTATGCCAAGGGGTTGGCGGTAGTCGCCCTGCCGCTGGCATGGCTCCTGGTTGTGGCCATCGCCTTCTACGTGGTGCAGCGGGAGAACGAGACTGCCGCGTTCTGGGTGAGGCACACCCAGGAAGTCCGGGGCGAGATTCAAAGCGTCCACACGCACGTCGAAGAGGCCGAGACGGGAGTGCTCGCGTACCTGCTGACGCATGACCGCGTGTGGCTCGCGCCTTACCATCGGGCGGAGCAGAGCCTTCCCGCCATCCTCGACCGGCTGCTAGCGATGGTAGGGGACAACTCGGAGCAGGCGGCTAGAGTGCGGCGAGTCAAAGCCCTGGTCACAGTCCAGATGCAGGGCCTGCAAAGGCTGCTCGGACGCGGTCCCGTGGGCTGGGGCCCGAACGCGGCGCTGATCGACAGCCGCAAGACGCTCGACGACGTCCGGCAGAGCCTTAGCGAGACGCTGACCCAGGAGGACGCCCTGTTAGCCGCGCGGCGGGCGAGGGCGCAGACCAGCCGAATCACCGGCTATGCCGTGATCGTAGCGGGGGTCCTGCTCACGCCGGTCTGCGCGGTTCTGGCGATGCTGGTGTTCACATCGGCGGTGGCCCGGCGCATCGAGGTGCTGGACCTGAACTCGCATCGGCTGGCGGATGGCCTCCCGATCGTGGCCATGCGGTCTGGAAACGACGAGATCGGGCGCCTGGAGCAGTCTCTGAGCGACGCGGCTTCGCTGCTCGCGAGCAGAGAGGCGGACCTGCGCCGTTCGGGCGAGGAACTGGAAGCGCGGGTGGCGGAGCGCACCTCGGAACTGGCCGTGGCCAATCGCGCCCTGGAAGGCGAGGTAGCGGAGCGGACCCATGCCGAGGAGGAACTGGCCGACCTGAACCGGCGCCTGGAGACGGTAATCGACGCGAGCCCGCTGGCCATCATCCGGCTGGACCTCCAGGGCTCGGTACAGGCGTGGAGCCGGGCCGCCGAGCGGATTTTCGGCTGGCGAGAGGAAGAGGTTCTCGGCAAGCCGCTCCCGACCGTCCCCCAGGACAAGGCCGAGGAGTTCCAGGGTCTGTTAGAGCGAACTGCCGGCGGGGAGGTTCTGTCCGGATACGCCACCCGGCGCCAGCGCAAGGATGGCACGGTGATCGATATCCGGCTCTGGGCTGCGCCCTTGTCTTGCAGGTCGGGTGAAATCCGGGGCAAAATCGCCGTCGTGGCCGATATCACGGAACAGGTGCGTCTGGAGCAGCAGCTTACCCATTCCCACAAGATGGAGGCGATCGGACGGCTGGCCGGCGCCGTCGCGCACGATTTCAACAATGTGATCACGGTGGTGTCCGGTTACGGCTACATGCTGCTCGACGGCGTTAAGGGCGATCCGGAACTGCTCGAGGCGACCGAAGAGATCCTCAAGGCCACCTCCCGCGCCGCGGCGCTGGCTAACCAGTTGCTCACCTTCAGCCGCCACCAGGTGACGCAGCCAACGGTGCTTGAGATCAACGCGCTGGTGTATGACATGGAGCGGATGCTGGGACGGGTACTCGGCGAGAACATGGAACTGCAGGTTGTGGCACGACCCGAGGTGGGATTGGTGCGCGCCGACGCCGGACAGATCGGACAAGTGCTGATGAACCTGGTGGTGAACGCCCGCGACGCGATGCCCGGGGGCGGAACGATCACGGTCGAGACCGCCAATGTGGTTCTGGACGAGCACAGCTCGCGCACCCAATCCGGCGTGGCCCCCGGAGACTACGTGATGCTGGCGGTGAGCGATACGGGAACCGGGATGGACGCCGAGACCAGGTCGCACATCTTCGAGCCCTTCTTCACCACGAAGGACCGCGAAAAAGGCACCGGCCTGGGGCTCTCGATCGTCTACGGCATCGTCAAGCAGCACGGCGGAGACATCTGGGTCTACAGCGAGCCAGGGAAGGGGACGACGTTCAAGATCTACCTGCCGCAAGCCGTGGCCGGCATGGCGGCGACGCCTCTGGATAGTCCCCCGCCGGAGCTCGTTTCAAGCGATGAAACGGTGCTTCTGGTCGAGGATGAGCCGGGGATGCGTAAGATGGTGCGGGGCATTCTGGAACACCACGGCTACCAGGTGCTGGAGGCTCAATCCGGCGCCCAGGCGCTGGAGATCGAAGCCTCCCATCAAGCCCGCATCGACCTTCTGCTCACCGATGTGGTATTGCCCGGAATGAGCGGCCGCGAGGTAGCGGAAGCGATGGTGGCGATCCGTCCCGGCCTTAAGGTGCTGTACCTTTCCGGCTACACCGACCACGTGGTGATCGACCGCGGCGTCCTGGTGCCGGGAGCGAGCTTCCTCGAAAAACCGTTCAGCCCGGAACTGCTGGCCCGAAAGATCCGTGAGGTTCTGGACAATCGATCGCAGGCGGCGTAGCGGGGGCTGCGGCCAACTTTGCGGGCCGAGTGCGTGCGCCACATACGAGGCAAAAGTGGTAGTACCCTGTGTGAGGAAGGAATCCGCCTCATGAGCACTAGAAGAGAAGACGCACTGGAATACCATTCCAGGCCTCCAGCCGGCAAGGTGGCCGTCACCCCGACCAAGCCCTGCCGCACGCAGCGCGACCTGAGTCTGGCGTACACGCCCGGGGTCGCGGTTCCATGCAAAGAGATCGAGCGCGACCCCAGCCTGGCCTACAAATACACCGCCAAGGGCAACCTGGTGGGCGTGGTTTCGAACGGCACGGCGGTTCTGGGCCTGGGCAATATCGGCGCTCTGGCCGGCAAGCCGGTCATGGAAGGCAAAGCCGTGCTGTTCAAACGCTTCGCCGACATTGACGTGTTCGACATCGAGCTGGCGAGCGAAGACCCCAAAGAAGTGATCCGCGCATGCCAGTTGCTCGAGCCCACCTTCGGGGGAATCAACCTCGAGGACATCAAGGCGCCCGAGTGCTTCGAGATCGAAGAGGAACTGAAGCGCACGATGAAGATCCCGGTGTTCCATGACGATCAGCATGGGACCGCGATCATCTCGGGCGCGGCGCTCATCAACGCCCTGGGCCTGGTGGGCAAACCGATTGGCCAGGTCAAACTGGTCTTCAGCGGAGCCGGGGCCAGCGCGGTTTCCTGCGCCGAGCACTACATCCGGCTGGGGCTCAAGCGCGAAAACATTACCATGTGCGACAGCAAGGGCGTGATTTACGCGGGTCGCACCGACGGCATGAACAAGTACAAGGCGCGCTTCGCCCGCCCGACCGAGCTCAGAACGCTGACCGAAGCGCTCGTGGGCGCCGACGTCTTCGTCGGCCTCTCCTGCGGAAACTGCGTGGCGCCGGAGATGCTGAAAGGGATGGCCCCGAATCCGGTGGTGTTCGCGCTGGCCAATCCCGATCCCGAGATTCCTTACGACGTGGCGGTGGCGGCCAGGCCGGATATCATCATGTGCACCGGCCGATCGGACTATCCCAACCAGGTCAACAACGTCCTCGGATTCCCGTTCATCTTCCGCGGCGCGCTGGATGTGCGGGCCACGGCGATCAACGATGAAATGAAGCTGGCGGCGACGATGGCGCTGGCCACGCTGGCCAAGGAAGACGTGCCGGATTCGGTGCGCGCGGCCTACGGAATCGATCGGATCGAGTTCGGCCGCGAGTACATCATCCCCAAGCCATTCGATCCCCGTGTGCTGATTTGGGAGGCCGCCGCGGTAGCCCAGGCAGCGATGGAGACCGGAGTGGCGCAGGTCACCGTCGACCTCGATCAATACAAGGAAGAGCTCGAGAAGCGGCTTGGCAAAGCCCGCGAGATCATGCGTGTGATGATCCACAAGGCGCAGCGGAAGCCGATGCGCGTGGTCTTTCCCGAAGGCGAGGAGACCAAAATCGTGCGAGCCTGCCAGGTGCTGCTGGAGGAAAAGATTGCGCAGCCCATCCTGCTGGGCCGAGAGCAGGTCATCTGCTCCCAGATCGAGGACTGCCATCTGCATCTGGAAGGGGCCGTGATCATCGACCCCGCGAAATCCCCGGACCGCGAGCGCTATGTGAACGAGCTATACCTGCTGCGGCAGCGCAAGGGGATCACCCAGCGAGAGGCGCGGGAGTGGATCGAGAACCGGAACACCTTCGCGGCCATGATGGTGCACACCGGCGATGCCGATGCGGTGGTGGGCGGGCTGACCGAGCACTATCCCGACGTGATCCGGCCCGCGTTGCAGGTGATCGCGGTGCGCGAGGGCCTGCACAAGGTGTCGGGCGTATACATGCTGATCACGCCGCGAGGCGACATTTACTTCCTGGCGGATTGCACGGTCAATATCGAGCCGAGCGCCGAGGATCTGGCCGAGATCGCCATGTCCACCGCAGAGATGGCTCGCCGGTTCAACGTCGTGCCGCGCGTGGCCATGCTGTCGTTCTCCAATTTCGGCAGCACGCGGCATCCGCTGGCGGAGAAGGTGCAGCGCGCGGTCGAGATCGTGCGGATGCGCGAGCCGTTGCTGATGATCGACGGCGAGATGCAGGCGGACACCGCGGTGACGCCTTCGATCATCGACGAGACCTATCCGTTCAGCACGCTCAAGGGCGGCGCCAACGTGCTGATCTTCCCCAACCTGGAGGCCGGCAACGTGGCCTACAAGCTGCTAGCGCGATTAGGCGGCGCCGAGATCATCGGCCCGATTCTGACCGGCACCTCGAAGCCCGTGCACGTGCTGCAGCGCGGCTCCGACGTGGAGGACGTGGTGAACATCGCCACCATCGCCGTGGTGGATGCGCAGGAGGCGGCGCAGCGAAGCGCGCCCTCGCTCGAAGACGCCCGTCAGCTCGGTGAGGTGGAGGCGAAGTACTGAACGCCAGACCGGAGGCGGGTCTGGAAATCCGCCGCAGGCGTGGACGCCTGCCCCACGGCCACGCTACCACTTCACGGTTTTCCCGGGCACGAGCGGCCAGATTTCGACGCCCGTCGGTTTTGCCAGTTCCGCCAGCTCTTCGGGCCGGCCGGTCAGGGCCGGGAAGGTGCCGAAGTGCATCGGGATCACCTTCTTCGGTTCGAGCAGGGAGCAGGCTAGGGCGGCCTCCTTGGGGCTCATGGTGAACAGATCGCCGATGGGCAAAAACGCCAGCTCGGGATGATAGAGCTGCTCGATGAGCGCCATGTCGGAGAACACGTTGGTGTCTCCCGCGAAGTAGAGGGAGCGGCCGTCGGGGAGGCGCAGCACGTAGCCGCAGGCCTCGCCGCCGTAGACGATGCTGCCGTCGTCCTCCTTGATGCCACAACTGTGGACCGCGTGGGTCATGGTCACCTTGACCGGTCCGGCCTGCTGCGAGCCGCCCTTATTCATCGCGGCCGTGTTGGCCACGCCTTTCGACGCCAGCCACTCGCAGGTCTCGTAAATCGCCACCACCTGCGGCTTGAACTTCTTGGCCAGCGGGATGGCGTCGTGAATGTGATCGAAGTGGCCGTGCGTGATGAGGATGGTGTCCACGCGGTCGAAGGCGTGTCCCTTGGGATAAGCGGGGTTGCCGTCAAGCCAGGGGTCCATCACGAGGACCTCGCCCGATTCCAAACGGAGTTGAAAGGTGCCGTGTCCAAGCCAGGTGATTTCGAGCATGCATCCCTCTGTAGACGATGATAGCTACTTGGCGGCGGGGGGAGCGGGAGGTGCGATGGCGGGGCGCGCCGCCAGCTGAATTCCATCGCCGTATTTCGCCAGTCCCGGAATGGTGACGGGCAGGCGGCCCTGGATGGCGATCTCGCCGAAGAGCGCCTCCACCGCGGCGGTTTCCGAGGGGGGCACGGTGCTGTAGGTGGCCAGGTATGCGGCGGCGGTGGGGAAGCTGCGCAGCAGGTACGGGCTGCCCAGCGCCACCAGGATCACAGGCTTGCCGCTATCGAGAACGCGGCTGAGAAACGCGGGATAGCCGCCCGCCAGCGCCACGCTACCGCGATAGGCGGCCACGGAGACGAAGGCAGCCACCACGGTTACCGCGGAGGCTTGGGCGCTCGTCGAAGCCTGCGCCAGTTCGGCCTCGCCCGCCGTGGGATCGAGCACGGTGATCGATGCGTTCGGAATCCGCTTGCGGACTTCGGCCGCCAGCAGGCGGCCTTGCTGCGAGCCCTTCGTCTCGGTCAACAGCAGGAACGAGACGGAGGCTGAGGGGTTGAGGGGGACCAGGCCGCCCTCGTTTCGCACCAGCGTCACGGCCCGATCGGCGATCTGTTGGACCCGGTCGACGTCTTCCGGCGTGTCGAGGTCATCCATCATCGTGTCCAGGTTCACCAGGTGATGGCGATTCAGGCCCAGGCGGGCTTTTGCGGTCAGGACCCTGACGACACTCTCGTCGAGACGCTGGCGGCTGATGGTGCCCCGGCGCACCGCATTGGCGATGGCCGTGACCGCCTCTTCGGGGTTGGCCGGCATCAGCAACACATCGGCGCCGGCCTCGATGGCTTTGACCGCGGCCTGCGCCGCATTCCAGTGCTGGGTGATGCCGCCCATGTCGAGGGCGTCGCTGGCGATGATCCCGTTGAATCCCATTTCCTTCCGAAGCAGATTGGTGAGGATAGGAGCCGAGAGGGTGGCGGGCGTGCCGGAGGGATCGAGGGCCGGAACGGAGATGTGGGCGGTCATCACGGCGTCCACTCCGGCGGCGATCGCGGCGCGGAAGGGCAGCAGGTCGATCTTCTCCAGGCGGGCGCGATCCTCGCTGGTCACGGCCAAGGCCACGTGGGAATCCACGGAAGCGTTGCCATGGCCGGGGAAATGTTTGACGGTTACCAGAACCGGCCCCGCCGAGTGCGCTCCTTCGACGAACGCGCGGACGTGGGCCGCCACCTCGTCGGGGTCCTCTCCATAAGAGCGGGTGTTGACGATGGGGTTGTCCGGGTTGCTATTCACGTCGGAGACCGGCGCCAGGATCCAGGGCACGCCCAGCGCGATTGCCTGCCGCGCGGTCACTTCGCCCTCAAACCGGCTCAGGCTGGGATCGCGGGTGGCGGCGAAGGCCATGGCGTGAGGGAACAGCGTCTTCGATTCCAGGCGCATGGAGTCCCCGCGTTCGAAATCGCCGGCGACCAGCAGGGGGATCTTGGAGATTTTCTGCATGCGATTGAGAAACGTCGCCATGGCATAGGGCTCGGTGGAGCGTACGCGGCCGTCCTGCACGCGATTGACCAGCACCAGCCCGCCGACGCCCAGGTTCCGCACCTGGCGGAGGTACTTCAGGTACTCCTCCGAGCGCGGATTCGGCGCGTCACCAAAAAAGGGGACCATGACCAGTTGCGCGGCCTTCTCATGAACCGTCATGGAGCGCATCCAACTTTTCACCACTCGGCTGTGGGTGTCCGTGGCGGGCGCGGGCCGCTTATGGGGAGCGCGGCTCGCGGCCATGGAAGTGGCGGCGGCAAGGATGAAGAGGGCGGGGATCGCTACTTTCGCGGGCAGGTTCAAACCTCTAGTATGCCATCTGGCTCAGAGCACTCCCTGACCCTTCGCCTTCGGGGCCGGCGGACGGTGCGATCGGGCCGGCTTCTTCGGAACTCCGCGCCGCAGCAGGCGGCTGACGGACCGCAAAAGCTGGGGAACCTCGGTGGCGCTCTTGGCGATGACCACGTCGGCGCCGGTGTTCTCTTCGGTCATGCCGAGAGCCTCGGCGTAGCCCGAGATCAGAATGATCGGCACGGTCTGGGTGCGCTCGCGGATGCGGCGGATCAGCTCCAGGCCGTTCATCCGGGGCATCTTGTAGTCGGTGATGACCAGCTCGAACTTCTCGCCCGCAAACTTCTCGAATGCTTCCTGGCCTTCGAGCGCGGTGGTGATACGGTGGCCGGCATCTTCGAGAACAGCCTTGCGGGCGATCAACCCCAGCCGGTTGTCGTCAACAAGCAGGATGCGTGCAACCGGTGCGATCTCTAGGGGCGTACCTTTCATAGAGGAGACTAGGCGAAGTTAGCAGAGCGAGGAGGGTGCTGTCAACGGATTTGTAACGACCTGAAAGAATGCCAGATCAGCGCCTTGACTTTCGCTATTCCACTTCCCTAGGAGCGGTATAGCCGGTCTTGGCGATGATCGTGTACTTGATGGGCTTGTTGTTCTCGGTGATTTTGAGCGGCTCGCCGTTGGCGGGATTGACCAATTCCACCTTGAGCTTGCGGAAAGAGCCGTCGCGGGCCTGGTTGGATGGATTGTAGGCCAGGCTGTACTGGTTGCGGAGGGCCTGCGCGATGGAGCGGAAGATGCCGGGGAACTCGCCTTCGAAACGCGGCAGAAACACCTGCCCGCCGGTCTCGCGCGTGAATGTGTTCAGGGTGTTATCGGCCTGCAGCCAGTCCATCTGGGTGATCGCCCCGACGCTGTTCTCCATCATGATGCGAATCGCCTGCCCAATACCGATGGCATAGATCGGAACTCCGGCGTTTTGAAGAATTTTGCGGGTCTTATCGAGGGTCAGCTTGCTGAACGTGTCAATGCCGGAGGTGATCACGACAATGGCCTTGCGGCCCTCGATGGCGCTCATTCGCTGGGCCGTGTCCGCCAGCGCGTCGTAGAGATTCGCTTCCGAGAAAGCCGGGATCTGGAGGCGCCGCATGGCTTCCATGGCCTCGCGCCGGTCCTGCGTGAAATCGCACAGAATCTCGGGCCGCATGTCGTAGGCGATGACTGCCGTATAGTCCTCCGGCTTCAGCGTCTGTAGAAAGCCGTAGGAAGCCTCGAGGGTTTCGTACCAGGTCCGGGTCCAGTAGGATTGCCAGCGGTTGCTGAACTCAACCACCATGGCCACGGTCATCGGCGCCTCGCCCATGCTGAAGTTGGTGACCTGCTGCGGCACTCCATCTTCGATCACGCGGAAGTTGCCGCGGGGAATGTTGGGAATGAACCGGCCCTTGTTGTCGAGAACCGCGACATCCACCGTGACGGCGGTGACGTTGCTCTTGAAGCTCGGCGTCCCGGCGGGAGGGATGTCCTTCTTATCGAATTTGGAGGGAATCTTCGGGCCTTCGGCCGGCTCTGTCGAGGTGGTGCTGTTGCGCGGGCGGGCAACCGTCTCGCTGCCTTCCTTCTGCGGTCCTTGATCCTGACCGGCCAGCGGTGCCAGACCGGCGGCCAAAACCATTGCCAGCGGAATGACGATACTCCTGGAGATTCTCATAGGACGCCCCACGCCCTGACTATAGCAAAGTCTATATGCCTCACCATTCCGTCAGACGCTCGGGGAGCCGGCGGCGTTACGCAAGGCGGGGTCGGATCCGCTTGCTGACGCGCGCGGTTCGGCAGGGTGGTAGGGTCCTCCCGGCGGGAGGCTAGTTCACGAAGCGGTCATTGCCCGGGCCGCGCTTGCGGAGATAGACCTGGAATCTGCGGCGGGCTCGTTCCATGCGCCAGTTCCGGTATTGGCGGCGCACCGCCCCAATGGGGTCAAACAGGTTCAGCTTGAGCTGCGATTTCAGGTAGATGTAGCCGAAAAGCATCCCGCCCAGATGGGCCACATGGCTGACGCCGCCGCCCGGTTGCCAGGATCCCAGGAAGGCGATCGCGCCGCAGATCATCGCGAAGTACTTGGCCTTCATCGGGAAGATGAGCATGAACAGGATGATGCGGTCGGGGTAAAGCACGCCGTAAGCGAGCACCAGGCCTAGAATCGCGCCCGAAGCCCCGAGCGTGGGCACGTACATCTCGATCGGCCGCAGCAGCGCCACCAGCACGACGCAAAGGCCCGCGCCAATGCCGCACAGGAAGTAGTACCTCAGGAAGCGCCGGGTGCCCCAGTCCTGCTCCAGGTCCACCCCCAGGAACCACAGAAACAGCATGTTGAGCAGGACGTGGCCGACGCCGTCGTGCAGGAACATGTAGGTGACCAGCTCCCAGATCGCGCCGCGCACGACCAGGCCGGGGATGAGCTGGAAAAACTCGAACAGGTTCGCTCCGAACCAGACCTTGGCGAAGAAGTCCAGGACGAAGATGCCCACATTGACGATCAACAGCCACTTCACCGCCGGAGGGAGGCGATAGGTGGGAAACCCGATGTCTCGATACCCAGTGCGTCGCATGGAAGGCGTGGCCCGTCACCCGTCAGAATATCAGAAACGACGGGCTGTTTTCGTGTACGGGCTTGGGCTACACTGGTGCATGGTGACGCCAAGCCGCGGGCCTGCGCGAGCGCGCGGATGCGGTTCGGAATCACCTTCGCGACAGGGCCGCGGCCCAGGTTTGGCTCAAGGCGGACGCTTTTGATTCGCTGTTTTCTCGCACTTTTCATTCTGACAACTTGGAGCGTCTCCGGCGTGGCGCGGGCGCAGGAGCCGCCCCAGAGCAAGCCCGCCGAGAGCAAGACGACAAAGCCCGCCAGCCAGGGACAGCTCGACGCCAGCCCCGCTCTGTTCACCGTCATGGCGGCGATCAACGCGGTAGGCTACGACGCCGAACTGGACTCCGCTTCGAACTCGCCGCTACGTCTGGCGGCGCGGCGCTGGGTGGCCGCCAAGGCTCCGCCCTGCACGGCCGAGCTGCGGCGCTTCTTTCTCGGTCACCGTCAGGCCGATCCCGTGGCGGAGTTGAGCCAGTACGTCTCCTTCGCGCTGTCGGTCGGGGACCCGCCGGAGTTCCGCTGGCGGTACAGGCTCGCGGACCTGGCGCCGGACGTGCAATCGCTCGACGGGTTCCAGGAGTTGATGGTGAGGTTCTACCAGGAGGCGGACATCGCGGAGGCGTGGCGGCAATCGCAGCCGGCGATCGACCAGGCAATCGCGCACTATCATTGGCCGGTTACGAACGCCCTGACCCTGGTGAACGCCTACCTGCGCACTTCGAATAGCGAACAGCTCGGGGCGCACTTCCAGGTGTACGTAGACCTGCTCGCCGCCCCCAACCAGGTGCATACCCACAGCTTCCGCAACGACTATTTCGTGGTAGTGACGCCTTCGGCCGAGCTGCAGACCGAGAGCGTGCGACATGCCTACCTGCATTTCATGCTCGACCCGCTTCCGGTGAGATACGCCGACGAATTCGACAAGAAGAAGGGCCTGATCGATTACGCCCAGGCGGCGCCCTTTCTCGAGGACTACTACAAACACGATTTTTCACGGCTGGCGAACGAGTGTCTGATCAAGGCGGTGGAGGCGCGGCTGGCGCCACCGCTAGCCCGCGCGGGGATGATCGACCAGGCGCTGCGCCAGGGATACGTCATCACGCCGGCATGGGCCGACGCGCTGGCGGTGTACGAGAAGCAGGAGCAGTCGTTCCGCTTTTTCTTCCCCAGCCTGGTGGCGGCGATCGATTTGAAGCGGGAAGAACAGCGGCTGGACAAAATAGAATTCTTCACCGAACGGGCCGCTCCGAAGATCAGGCTGGCGGAGCACTCGGTTGAACCCACCGGTCCTATGAAGAGCCTCGAAGAAGCCGAGCGGCTGTACTTCGCCGACCCGCCGGATCTGGCGAACGCCAAAGCGGGCTACTCCCGGGTGCTGAACGAGACCGTGGACAAGACGCTGCAGGCGAAGGCGTATTATGGGCTGGCACGCGTCGCGCTTCGCCAGAACGATCCCGACGCGGCCGAGAAGCTGTTTGGGAAGACGCTCGAATCCGACCCCGACGCGCTGGTCAAGGCGTGGACCCAGGTATACCTGGGGCGGCTGGCGACCGCGGCCGGGGAACCCGAGCAAGCCATCGCGCGGTATCGGGCCGCGCTAGCGGTCGACGGCGCGTCGGAGAAGGCGCGACAGGCTGCGCGTGAGGGAATTGAAAAGGCCACGGGCCGACATGAGTAGGAGAGAAGGGAGTCACCGATGAAAAACGAATTCAAGATGTGCGCCCTGGCGTTGGTGTTGGCCGGCGGCGCGATGGCCGGAACGCTGGCGCCCGCGGGACAGACGCCAGCCAGGAAAGCGCCGGCGCCGAAATCGCAGGCCGAGTCGGATGCGCTGAAAACCATGTTCCAAGCCGCCACGCCGGATGCGCAAATCGCCGCCGCGGAAGATTTCGTCGTGAAGTTCCCTCAGTCCGACTACAAGGCGCTGGCCTACCTAGGGGAGGCGCAGAGCTACCAGCAGAAGAACGATTACGACCACCTGGTGGTCGCCGGCGAGCAGGCGCTGGAGTCTGACCCCGACGATGGCACCAAGGTGCAGACGCTGCTGATTCTGGCCCGGGCGATCGCCATCAAGACAGGCGAATTCGACCTGGACCGCGAAGAAAAGCTGACCAAGGTCGAGAAGTACGCCGGCACCGCAATCGAGATGCTGAGGACCATGCCGAAGCCGAACCCGGCCCTGCCCGACGCGCAGTGGGAGGCCGCCAAGGCCGACCTGACCGGCCAGGGACACGAGGCGCTTGGCCTCGACCAGATGGTGCGGAAAGACTACGACAAGGCGATCGTCGAGTTCAAGGCCGCTAGCGAGACGCCCAACGCCGATCCCTCGTTCGGGGTACGGCTGGCCGCCGCCTATGACAAAGCGGGGAAATACGACGAAGCCGTAGCCGCCTGCGACAAAGTGCTGGCGGCCGCCAACCTGCATCCCATGGTCAAGCGGGCCGCGGAGGCCGAAAAGGCCCAAGCCCTGAAGCTGAAGAGCAGCACCGCGCCGGTGGCCGCGAAGCCCTGATCGATCCCATGCGCGCGGATCTGGAGGCCCTCGAAGCCGCAACCGGCCACGAATTCCGTAACCGCGACCTACTGGTTCGCGCGCTCACGCATACCTCTCACGCCTACGAGAGGAGCCAGCCCGAGTTTCAGGACAACGAGCAACTGGAGTTTCTGGGCGACTCGATCCTGGGGTTCCTGGTCAGCGAGTCGCTGGTATGCCGCTATCCGGGGTACCGCGAGGGCCGGCTTTCGATCCTGAAGAACTACCTGGTGAGCGCCTCGCACCTGCACGAAGTGGCCCAGAAGATCGGGTTGGGCGAGTTCCTGCTGTTGGGGCGGGGCGAGGAATTGAGCGGCGGCCGGGTCAAGAAGGGACTGTTGGCGGACGCGGTCGAGGCGCTGATCGCGGCCATCTACCTGGACGCCGGAATCGAGGCGGCGCGGCAGTTCGTGGTGGGACACATCATGGGCGCCGCGCAGGAACTGGAGGAGAACAACGAGGCGCCGTTCACCAATTTCAAGGGCGCCCTCCAGGAGGTGGCGCGTTCCCTCAATCTGCCATCGCCGCGCTACACGGTGGTCCAGGAGCAGGGGCCGCCCCACGCGCGCCGGTTCACGGTCGAGGTGACGATCGGGAGTGACCTGGCCGCCCAGGCCGAGGGCGACTCCAAGAAGAGCGCCGGACAGAAGGCGGCCCAGATGGTGCTCAAGCGCCTCATGGAGCACGCGGGGTAAGGTGCACGGCAGGATTCGGGAACTCTACGAGCAACGCACCTCGCTGGACTGGCGCCGCCGCATCTGGCGCGTCATCCAGCCCCCGCCGCCGTTTCTCGCCAACCCGCATGAACCCACCGGTTTTCCTCTCGGCCGGTGGAATCTCTACATTGGCGGCGCCGGCCGCCGGCCGGACGGATACGTGAACCTCGACCTGTTTCCGGCTCCAGGCGTTAACGTAGCGGCGAATGCCGAACACCTTCCGTTTCCGCCGGACCTGTTCGCACGCGTCGAGTGCGACGCGGTGCTTGAGCACGCGCGCTGGCCGGAGCAGATTATGCGCGAGATCGAGCGCGTGCTCGCGCCGGGCGGCTACGCGCACATCGTCACGCCGTTCTGCCACCCGTTCCATGCCTACCCGGAGGACTATCGCCGGTTCACGCTGGACGGTCTCAAGCTGATGGCCGGCCACCTGGAGGTAGTGGATGAAGGGTGGAGGACCGGGCCCACCGCCACGATGATTCTTTTCGCGCTCGAGTACTTCAAGCTGTGGTTGCCATGGCGGGCCTGGCGCATCGGGGTTCATTTCCTCCTCGGCTGGATGCTGGCGCCGTTCCGCTATCTCGATCGCCTGCTGATGCGCACCCCTCGGGCGGGGCAAATCGGCAATAACTGTTACCTTTGGCTGCGGAAAACGGAACCGCGCGCGTAAGCAAGCGGCAGGTCCGCTCCCTCACGGTCGCGGTTCGGTACCCTGTTCACATGACCTATGTGGCGCTGTTGGCAATCGGCCTGGTGGCGGGGGTGTTCGCGGGCATGTTTGGCATTGGGGGCGGCCTCATCATCGTGCCGGCGCTGATTTTTCTGCTGAAGATGACCGAACTGGAGGCCATTGCGACCAGCCTTGCGGCGTTGATCCCGCCGGTCGGCCTCCTGGGCGCGGCCGAGTATTATAGCAAGGGATTCATTCACGTCCGCTACGCCGCCCTGATTGCGCTGGGGCTTTTTGTGGGCGCGTATTTCGGGGCCCGCATTATGATCGGCCTTCCGCCGTCCGTGATCCGGCGGATCTACGCAGGGTTCCTCGTGCTGATCGCAGCGCGGATGTTTTTGGCGGGGAAATAGGGCTGCGGCGGGTTGGGCAGCTCCCTCGATGCCGGAATCTCCCGGTCCACCCAGGGCGTCAGCGGAATGTTGCGGAACGAGACGCGCTCCTGCAGGAGCATCGTGCCACGGCTTTCGATCAGGAACCGCCGTTCATCGACGCGCACGTCCGCCAGGAACTCGTTGAGCGCCCTGCGCCGCGCCTCTTCCTCGGTCGCGCGGACGCGTTCCTCCATGGCCCGATGCTGAGTGGCCAGCAGGGCGCGGACTTCGGCGAGCGCCGCACGCTGGCAGGCCAGTGCCGCATCCGTGCGGGCGTTCATGAGGATGGCCGTGAGCAGCGCAGCCCCGGCGGCCACGACAAACGGCATCGCGATCCACACGTAGTCAGGGACAAACCCGGCCATGCCTCATCCATCGGCGGAAGGCCGGCAAAAGTTGAGTGCCCCTATTCCCACTCGATGGTGCCGGGGGGCTTGTGGGTGAGGTCGTAGAAAACCGCGCACACGCCGTCGATCTCGAGCAGCGCGCGCGCCATGGCCGCCTGCAGGCCGGCCTCCATGGGCACCGAGCGCGCCGTCATCCCGTCCACGGAATCCACCGGGCGTAGCGCCACCGAATCGGGCTGCCCTACGGTGCCGAGCGGGATCAGAATCACGGGAAATTGCCACACGGTGCGGTCGAAGCCGGAATCGTGCGAGAGGCGGCGAACAACGGCGTCGGCGCGGCGCAGGCGTTCCAGACGTTCCGGCGTGAGGGCGCTCGACCACACCCGGAGCGAATCGAGCGGCGCGCGGCTCTCGACCAGGCCCACCACGCGATTGATGCCGTCGATGCGATTGATGAGCTCGGTGGCCCGCTCGTGCAGGCTGCCATCGGGCGGCGGAGCCTCACCGAGCGCGAGCACGGGACGGTAGCTGCGCTCATCCCCCTGCACGCCCACCGAGTGGACCGGAAGCAGCCAGCCCTCCGCGACGCGGCGCACCGGCTCATCGGCCTCCGCGCACAGGCAGCGGATCGCGAGGCCAGGGCCAGGGAAAGGGTGGCGGTTGAGCAGCTCGGCGGGCAAGCCGAGTTCCTCGCCGATCTCGCGGACCTCGTCCTTATAGAAGGAACTGAGCGGCTCGACGATGCGGCCCGCCTCGATCAGCCTCTGCACCCCTTCGACGCGATTGTGATGAGTTTTGATGAGCGCCGCGTTCTTGGTGCCGCCGGATTCGATGGTGTCCGGGTAGATGGTGCCCTGCCCCAGGATCCAGTCGCCATCGGCAAAATGGCTGCTCTCGATGATGCGCTCCTGCACCCGCACGAACTCTTCTCCGATGATGCGGCGCTTCTGCTCCGGCTCGCGCACCCCTTCGAGCGCGCCGAGAAACTGCGCTTCGGCCGATTCGACCAGGACGGCGCCGGGAGCCAGGCGGTCGAAGGTGTCGCGGACGAAATCGGTCTCGCCTTCGCGCATCAGCCCGGTATCCACATAGCGGCCGCGAACCCGCTCGGGCCCCAGCGCGCGCAGGCACAGCGTGAAGGCCACCGTGGAATCCACGCCGCCCGAGACGAAGAAGAACACGTTGCGGTCCCCGACCGCGTCGTGAATGCGGCTGATCACCAGCGGGATGCGGTTCTTCGGATTCCAGTCGCGCTGGCAGCCGCAGACGCCGAAGACGAAGTTCTCCAGGATCTGGCGGCCGCGGCAGGTATGCGCTACCTCGGGGTGGAACTGAACGGCGTAAAGCTTGCGGCGGATGTCGGCCATGGCGGCGATGGCGCAGGTCTCGGTGGTTCCGAGGACTTCGAAGCCGGGCGGCGCGGCCAGCGCCGTATCCCGGTGGCTCATCCAGACCTGGTCGCGTCCGTGCAGTGCCACGCCCTCAAAGAGGGGCGCGGTCTTCGCCAGGTCGAGGAACGCCAGGCCATACTCGCCTTTCTCGCCGCGCTGGACGCGGCCGCCGAGCAGGTAGGCCATCAATTGCAGCCCGTAGCAGATGCCGAGCACCGGGACGCCGGCGTCGAACAGGGCGGGGTCGACCGTCGGACTTCCCTCGGCGTAGACGCTCATGGGACCGCCGGAGATGATCACGCCCCGGCGCGGCGCCAGTTCCGCTGCCGGCGCGTCGCTGGGCCGGACCTCGGCGTAAACGCCCAGTTCGCGGACCTTGCGCGCGATCAGATGGCAATACTGCCCGCCCGCATCAAGAACGATGATCTGAGGTTCGGGTGCGTAGTTGCTCATGGGGAACAGCCATCTGCCGCCGATGGCTTGAAGGCTATTCTACCGGAGATGGCTCGCCGTCCGCTTGCTGGTTACCGAACCGCGACCGTCAGGGAGCGGACCTGCGCAGCGATGCGCTATTCCGAGCTACACCCGCACGAAGTCCGAGGACGATTGGGCCTACACCTCGGAGAACTTCGCAGGGCTTGCGCCGTTTTTCAGGAAGGCTGCCGTCGCCGGAAGCTGGGGGACCTTCACGGTCGATCAACAGGTTGCATCGGAGCCGGTGAGGCGGCACTGCCGGGGACTGGGAATCCGCATCCGTGGCAGTAGGCTCCGGTCTTGCCTACCCAAACTCGAGGTGTTCCGCAACGTGGGCAACGCATGTCAGGCTTCAGCACCGCGTGGCAATGCTCACATGAGCGATGGTGGCGGGTTCCTTTTGCGTTTTTCCGCAGCACGGCGACACACACAGGGCAGCGGTCGGCTCGCTTACGCTCTGCCCGAGAATCCGGAGCAGTCCGTTGGTACCGAACGGCATCCACAACTTCACTCGCCAAGCCGTCCACCGAGTCGCGCCGCAGCAGACGAGCAGCAGCGCGCTTCGAATCCACGCTCTTGCTCTGCTTGTCCTTGTTGGTGATCAGCATTGCGCTCTCCGCACTCTACGCCGCCACCGGTGTAGCGCGTGCCGAGGGGGGCGGTTCTCCACCTACTGCTTGGAAACCCGCTGGGCGATCACGCGCTTCGCCTTTTCGAGCAACGCGGTGGCTTTGGGCATGGCATCGACGCCCTTGCTGACTTCCGGGTCGGTCTCGACGGCCAGCCGCCGCGCGTCCTCCAGGCCAAAGGCGCTCTGGTAGATCTCGCGCTTGACTTCCTGCTTGATCCAGTCCATGTGCGCGGTGAAATCGGCTTCCGTGAACTCGACGTTCTGGCTGAGCAGGTACTGGTGGAACTCTTCGACGATCGCCGAGTCCGGCTGCCATCCCTTGGCCAACTGGGCCGTGTGGGTGCCAAGATAATGCGACGCGAAGTTGAAGAAGGCGTACTTGCGCCGCGCCAGCAGCACCTGGAAGGTGTCCAGTTTCGGCTCCTGGAACTTCTCGTCCGGCGTGATACCGCCGCCGCCGTACACCGTGCGGCCGCTGTCGGTGGATTTCGCGTCGAGCGGGTTCTTGGTGTCGGTGTCTTTGCGGAAATAGTAGTCGTAGAACGAAATGTTGGAGTAATCGCGCTGGATCAGCCGCCCGCTGGGGGTGTAGTAGCGCGCGGTGGTGAGCGCCAGGCCGGTGTTCTCCGAAAGCGGGTAAACGGTCTGCACCAGGCCCTTACCGAAGGTGTTGTCGCCGAGAATCCAGGCCCGGTCGTGGTCCTGGAGCGCGCCGGCGACGATTTCGGCAGCCGACGCGGAGTAATGATTCACCAGCGCGACGATGGGGTAATCGTGCCCTGCGCCGGGCGTTCTGGAGACATACGGCTTTTCGGCCGAGACGCGGCCGCGGTGCGAGACGATGAGCTGGCCCTTCTGCAGGAAGCGTCCTGCCACGGCCACGCCTTCATTCAGCAGCCCGCCGGGATTGTTGCGCAGGTCCAGGATCAGGCCCTTGATGTTGTTCTCGCCCAGATGCCGCAGCGTCTCTTCCACCTCGTGGCTGGTGTTCTCATTAAAAGAATCCACCTCCAGGATGGCGATGCCGGGGCGGACCCAGAAGGCGTCCTGCACGGTCTTGCGCGGAATCTCGTCGCGAACCAGATTGAAAACCAGAGGAGTGTCGCTGCCCTCCCGCCCCATGGTGACCTTGACGTGGGTGCCGCGAGGGCCCTTCAGTTTGTCGGCGATCTCGGTCAGCGTCAGCTTGTCGGTCGCCTGCTCATCCACGAAAAGGATGGTGTCTCCGGGGCGTATGCCCGCCTTGTAAGCAGGAGACCCGGGGAAAGGCGAAATCACAATGGTCTTCCCGTTCCCCAGGCGGCTGGGACCGATCTGCATCCCAACGCCGTAGTAGTGGCCCGACTGGTCTTCCTTCAGCAGTTGGAAGTCGCGCGGGTCGAAGAAGTTGGAGTGCGGATCGAGCGTGCGGAGCATGCCCGGGATGGCACCCTTGTAGATGGACTTCTCGGGATCGAGCGCATCCGCGTTGTTGTGCTCCACCAGGGCGTAGATTCGAGTGAACGAATCCACGGCGGCGCGGGTGTCGTCTTCCGACGAGGCCGCGGCCGCGCTGGTCAGGCCCGAGCCATAAATCCCGCCCAGAACGGAGCAGGCTATTATGATTGCAGGAAGGACGAAAAGGGTACGGCGTTGTGCCATTGGGTCTCCAGAGGCGAATCTGGCTCTAGTATAGCAGTTCGGGCGCCGTGGCCCTTCGCGCACTCCGGTGTGGGAACCCTAAACCGCGCGGGTCTTGCGCAGCGGCGCGGCCGTCTCCGTCCGGGCGGGTTTCCTGGGCGTAGACTGCAGGCGCCGAACCTGGTCGCTCACGCAAACCAGGAACATGGGCTGCTTGGCGTTCTTCAGCACGTCGATAATGCGCTCCTGGCGGTCTTCCAGGTAGATCGTCTTGCCGTCGGTGAGCAGGTGCAGGGACGACTCGTTGTTGAGCACGTCGCTGAGACGCCGGCCCATCTCGCGTTGCAGATACCGCAAAACACGGCGGATCTTCTGAAGCGAGAACCCTTTTCGCCGCAACTCGGCGATCACGGTAATCTCGAGAACCTGCTCGGAGGAGTAGACCCGCTTGTGCCCGGCGTGCTCGGGCGAGACTACGTGCCGCTCGTCCCACCATTGCAGTTGCCGGAGGCTGACGTTGGCAACCTTGGCGACATCGAGGGAAGAATAGGCTTCAGCGGGAGTGACCGGAGCAGGACGTACCTTTCTTGTTTTGAACATGACCAAGGGCTTCCGTTTAACGATAGCAGAAACAGCTCGCTCTAGAATTGTACTTCGCCGCGCAGCCGACTCCAAGTGTTTTTTTCAAGATTCCGCATGACTCCGAAGGGGGTAGGCCCGGGGCCACCGGGGATTGTCGCCTGCATCGGCTGTAGCGATTCGTTACATCAAGGCGCGAAGCGCATTTCTGAGCTGGGCCTCGTATTGCAACGCTATCCGGGGTAGTACCAGCAGGAGCGGAAGCGCAAAAAGCACGCGGCGCTCCCGCAAAGCCAGCAGGCCGAGCATCAGGAGCAGGGGCGACATGGTCCGGCCGGTGGCGTAGGCCGAAGACCAGATATCGATCTTGCCCAGGAAGCCGGCGAAGGCCGCGAACAGGATGGCGGTCACTTCGACCAGCCCCAGGCGGCGCTTCCAGGCGAGGGTGCCGGCCAGCAGTAGGGCAATCCAGATTCCCGCCAGGGCCAACTCTTCGAAACCAGCGGCGGCGCGGAGCCATAGGGTGTTGGTGGGGTCCGTGATGCCCTCAAGGGTCCGGGTGAGGATGCCGCTATATGGGTAGGAGGCGAGCCACCTGGTCCCGTCGACCGGCGTGCGGCTCTGGACGTAGGCCCACCAAGCCAAGGCGGGAAGGCCGCAGGCGGCGCCCTTCGCCGCCGAGCGCCAGTCGCGGCGAAAAGCGGAATAGATACACCAGGCCACCACCGCCACCATGCCGGTCTCGCGCACCAGCGGGGCGGCGCACAGGATGGCATACATCGCCCAACGCCGGTTAGCTTCGCCTTGTCCGTAGAGGACCAGACCGATCAACAGGGCGGCCAAGGGAAGATCGATCGTCATGCGGTCGAGCGAGACCGCAACCGCCGGAATCGCGAGGAACGCAAGCCCCCACACGGCTCGCGCGCCCCAGTTCTCAGCGAGTTGGGCCAGCCAGAATGCGCCCAGCGCAACGAAGATCAGCTCGATCGCAACATAGACGAAGTCCACGGTACCATCGCTGCCGGCGGTCAGCAGAGCGGCCAGGCCAGGCACGCCGATGCGCCTCCAACGGAGCGGCGGGTTGTCCACATAGGACTGAAAGCCGCGCCGAAGCAGTGGATCGTGCGCGACCAGGCGATAAAACTGGCCGTCGTACCCCACCGGATCGGCGACGCGGCGGGTGTGGGCGCCGGCCAGTTCCTCCGGAAGCGCGGCCTGCGCGCCGGTCCAGAAAAGCCCGCTGACATGGCCCCCGTAGTTCAAGCCAACGTTGAGGCCGACCCAGGCCATGGCAACGAGCAGCGCCATTGCGGCGACCGTGGCCGCGCGACGGTGTGGGGATGTCTCCATAGGGACGACGCACGAGTGTAACATGTGGCGTCCAGCCCTCCACCGCTCGATTACGGATTTGACACCTAGTTTCGGAGATCACTATAGTCAAATTTGAACCACTGAGCATTCCAGTGCAGGTTTCCGAGTGGCCCGTTGTGTGGTTCGCGGGCGCGTGCAGGGGCTTTTTGGGAGGGCGAGAGGCTGATGCCGGCTTCACCAGGCTCATACGCTGAGGTGTATTTCCCTGTCCTGCTCCAGGCCGGGATCGCCATGGCGATCGCGGCGGGGATGCTGGTCACTTCCGCCATCGTCGGCCGCCGCGTGCACAGTCGCATCAAAGACATGCCCTACGAGTGCGGCATCGTCTCAGTGGGCTCGACGCGCGAGCGCTGGAGCGTGAAGTTCTACCTGGTGGCGATGGTTTTCATCCTCTTCGACATCGAGACCGTGTTCCTCTATCCCTGGGCGGTGATCTTCCGGGAGCTGCGGATGTTCGCGTTCGTGGAGATGCTGGTGTTTGTCGCCCTGATCCTGTCCGCGTACTTCTACGTCTGGAAAAAAGGCGCGCTAGCGTGGTCGGTCCAGGACACGCCTGAGGAGCGCCGGTGAGCGAGAACGACGTAGCAGCGGCGATCCCGGGCTCGGTCGTTGGCTCGAAGGTTCACCGCGGCCAGACCAGTCTCGCGATCGAGCCCGCGCGGATAGTCGAGGTCTGCCGGTTTCTCAGGGACGAGCAGCAGTTCATCCGGCTGAGCGGCGTGACGGCGGTGGACCGGTATCCCTTGGAGCCGCGCTTTGAGATCGTCTACTTTCTGCACTCGCTCGAGCGGAACGAGCGGCTGCGACTGAAGTGCCTGGTGCCGTCCGGCGAGGCCGTGCTCGACTCGGTGACCGGCGTCTGGCCTGCCGCGAACTGGTATGAGCGCGAGGTGTTCGATCTGTTCGGCGTGGTCTTCCGGAATCATCCCGACCTGCGCCGCATCATGATGCCCGAGGATTGGGACGGCCATCCGCTGAGAAAGGACTACCCGGTCACCGGCCCGAAGTACGAGTACACACAGGAATGAGCGAAGCCGACGCCAACATCGCCCAGACGCAGGCCTCTACCGCCCCGCGGCGGATGACGCTCAACATGGGTCCGCAGCACCCGTCCACCCACGGCGTGTTGCGCATGGTGCTGGAGCTCGAAGGCGAGACCATCGTCAAGGCGGGGTGCGACGTCGGCTACCTGCACACCGGCATCGAGAAGGAGTTCGAAGCGAAGCTCTACCAGCAGGCGGTGACGCTGACCGATCGCATCGATTATCTCTGCCCGCTCATCAACAATCTCTGCTACTGCCTGGCGGTGGAGAAGCTGCTCGATCTGGAGATCCCGCCGCGAGCGCAGTGGATGCGCGTGATGCTGGGCGAGTTGACGCGAATCAACAGCCACCTGGTGTGGCTCGGCACCCACTCGATGGACCTGGGCGCCATGTCGGTGTTCCTGTACTGTTTCCGCGAGCGCGAGCAGATACTCCGGATCTTTGAGATGTTCTCCGGCCAGCGCATGATGACCAGCTACTTCCGCATTGGCGGGCTGGCGCTCGAGCCGCCGCGCGGCTGGCAGCAGGCGGTCGGCAAGTTTATCGACGCGTTCCCCAGCAAGGTGGACGAATACGAAGAGCTGCTGACCAAGAACCCGATCTGGATGCGCCGCACCCAGGGCGTGGGCTGTGCCTCGCTTGACGACCTGATTGCGCACGGCGTCACCGGGCCGATGCTGCGCGCGGCCGGATTGAAGTGGGACATCCGGAAGAGCGAGCCGTACTCGAGCTACGAGAAGTTCGATTTCGAGATTCCCACCCGGACCGAGGGGGACGTCTACGCGCGTTACCAGGTGCGCGTCGAGGAGTTGCGCCAGAGCGCGCGCATCGTCAAACAGGCGCTCGATGGCATGCCGGAGGGCCGTTGGGTGGCGAACGCGCCGCACGTGGTGCTGCCGGACCGGGAGAAGATGAAGACCGAGATGGAGGCCCTCATCTATCACTTCAAAATCGTGACGGAGGGCTTTCGGGTGCCTGAGGGCGAGGTCTACCAGGTGGTGGAATCGCCGCGCGGCGAGATGGGTTACTACGTGGTGAGCGATGGAACCGCACGGCCGTATCGCGTCTTCATTCACGGCCCCAGCTTCGGGAATCTGCAAGGGCTGCCGAAGATGGTGGAGGGCCGGCTGGTGGCCGACGCCATCGCCGCGTTGGGATCGACGGACTTTGTGTTGGGGGATGTGGACAGGTAGGGAGGTGTCGGCACGAGTGCCGACACGGCACGCTGAAGCGTGCGCCACGGCGGTGCGGGAGAGAGCGATTTGACTTTTTCGCCTGAACTCGAGGCCCGGTTCGCGACGCTGCTGAAGAACTATCCACCCGGCCGGGAGCGGTCCGCGGTGGTTCCGATGCTGATGTACGCGCAGGATGAGGTCGGCTCGGTCA
>Ga0182027_10002487_pt1 | contig 29811 bp, 24 predicted proteins | sample 712E1DmetaG_FD_121300 | JGI IMG/M metagenome (GOLD analysis project Ga0182027, IMG submission 121300) | Permafrost microbial communities from Stordalen Mire, Sweden - 712E1D metaG (Illumina Assembly) | ecosystem: Environmental > Terrestrial > Soil > Wetlands > Permafrost | place: Sweden...
ACCGTGGAAGCGCGCAACTTACCAAGCTGGATCGGGGACACTTACGCCATCGATGCGCGAGTGTCGCAAGCCGACCTGAAGGCTTGGCAACACCAAGACGCGAACTCTAACCTGCTCCGCTCAGCCCTGCGAGCCGCGCTCAAAGAACGATGCAAGCTTGCCCTCCATACGGAACCAGCACAACGCCAGATGCTGGAACTCGTAATCGGGAAGAGGGGACCCCGGTTAAAGGCGGCGGCTCCCGGCGCCACCCTTCCCGTGGGAGCGCGGTTGCAAAGTGGCGGTGTGATGACTCCTATTAATAATAGGGGCGCCGACGGCTGGAATTTTCATGGAGCCACGATGCTGGACCTTGTGCAGTTCCTAAATACGGTTTCCCCGGCAGTTCCCGTGCGGGACCGAACGGGCCTTACCGGACGCTATGACTTTACGTTGCGACTGGTTCAGGGTACTGCTGAAGAACCGTATCCCCCTCCCTACGTTGATAATCTCGGACTACAGCTCAAGCCCGGCAAAGAGAACAGGCCGATTTTGGTCATCGATCACATGGACAGGCCCACTCAGAATTGATCGCGCCCAGGCCATCGGCGTGAGTTCCGCCGAGCGGTGAATTGGGGCGTCGGCCAGTCCAGTTTTGAAATAGCGATAGACGGAGGCTACGAATTGAGGATAGCGGGACCAGTTGTACGATTTATCGCCGGAACGGCGTTGGGCGTCGCATGGCCCGCCGCGATCGGTTTCTTGATTGCGGCGCACGAGGGCTTTGCTCAGCCGGCGGCGGCCGCGCAGGGCGCCGCCGCTCCGCCGGCTTTCGAGGCCGCCTCCGTCAAGATGAGGTATGACCGGCCAGACTTGGTGTTTCGCGTGGAGCACGGGAACCTTACCTGCCTGATGGGGCTGAAGTACACCATCGCGTGGGCGTACGGAGTGCCAGTCCTCCAGGTCACAGCCCCGGATTGGGTGAGAGAGGCGGTCACCGAGATCTTCGCGAAGGCAGCCAGCCCGGTCACGGAGGATCAGGTTCGGCTCATGCTTCAGACATTGCTGGCGGACCGTTTCAAACTCAGGGTACATCACGAGATTAAGGACACGGCCATAGTTGCGCTGATGGCGGGGAAGGACGGCCCTCGTCTGAAGCCATCAAACGGCCAGGGTCCGTGGGAGCGGAAGTTCGACGGCTCGAAGTATCGCGAGACCTTCACAGCGGTCACAATGAAGGAGTTTGTGGCGTTTCTGGCGCAGTATTACAACAATGGGACCCTTGATCGCACGGAGCTCGCGGGGCGCTACGATTTTGTCCTGGACTACCGCGGTCTGATCGACTCCGCAGAGCAAAAACCGCCTAACGTGGCAATTATCGGGTTGCGGCGCGAGGCCATCAATCAGGTTGGACTGCAGCTCCAGTCCGTAAGGGCGCCGCTGGACTTTGTGGTGGTGGATCACCTGGAGAAGGTTCCAACGGCGAATTGACCGGCGCTCCGTTCCAGGCCAGAGGCCGGAAGCGGCTCCGCTCCGGCCACCATCCCCCATTTGCCCCCTTCCCCCGCCTCGGCTATACTAACTACTTGGACTAGAATGCCGAAGCGCACTTTTCAACCAAACAACCGCCACCGGGCGAAGACGCATGGATTCCGCAGCCGCATGGAGACCAAGAATGGGCGTGCGGTGCTCGCGCGACGCCGCGCCCGCGGGCGAAAGAAGCTCACTGTCAGCTCCGAAAGGTAGTCTCCATCCCTGGTTTTCCGAAACGTGTTCGCCTGCTGCGATCGAAGGATTTCCGAAGAGTCTACGACGAGGGGGCTCGGTTCCCCGGTCCTCTGTTCGCGGCCTTTTGCGTCCGCGAAGCGCAGCCGGAGGGCCCCCGCATCGGGTTCACCACGCCGCGCGCCCTGGGCAAGGCGGTGGTGCGGAACCGGATCAAACGGCGTGTCCGCGAGGCCGTTCGCCTGCTCCTCGGCCAGTTGAACCCACAGTGCTCCATCGTCATCAATCCACGGCGCAAGGCGTTGAACGCTCCGGTGGCGGAGTTGCGCCGCGAGGTGGAGAAGTTGTTTCTCCGCTGCAATGGATCGTAATCGGTCCGCTGCGGTTCTACAAGCGTTTCATCTCCCCTGCACTGCCCTCCGCCTGCCGCTTTCATCCGACCTGTTCGGAGTACATGCGGGAGGCCGTGGAGCGGTATGGCGTGGCTAGGGGAATTTGGATGGGGCTGCGCCGCGTGGCGCGCTGCCATCCGTTTCACGCCGGAGGGTTCGACCCTGTCCGGTAGGGTGAAGAGCGGTTGGACGGGAACAAGACGGGCCGGGAGGCTCGTCTCTTAGAGCGAGATGGAAGAATGCCCGATACGGTAACGAGCGGCGGCAGCCCTGGACAGCCGCCCAAAGAAATGTCCATGGAGATCCGGACCCTGCTGGCCGTGCTGCTGGCGGGCGCGGTGATGTTCCTATCGCCCTATCTGTTCAAGACCGCTCCGCCGCCAGCCCCCAGCAAGACCGCGCCGCCGGCCGCCACGCAAACCGCCGCAGCTTCGCCCGCCGCGCCCATTCCCCAAGTGGCCCCCGCCGAAGAGGCCAAGACCGCCCCCACCTCGCCGGCTACGCCCCAGTACGCGCTTGCCCCAATCGCGATCGACACGCAATTGTTCACCGTGAAGTTGAGCAACCAGGGCGCCACGGTGCGGAGCTGGAAGCTCAAGAAGTACAACGGCAACGACGATAAGACGCTCGACCTGGTGAATACGGCCGCGAACATGGAGTACCCGTTCTCGTTCTATATCCCCGGCCAGGACGCCGTCGCCAAGACCGTCAACTGGGCGTACTACCAGGCGGCGGCGGACCCGGATGGCCTGGGCGTCGTCTTCACCTTTTCCAACGGCCACGTGACTGCCAGAAAGTCGTTCCGCTTCGAGAAGGACAGCTATATTTCCAAGATCTCCGCCGAAGTGACGGTCGACGGCGCCCCCGTCGCGAGCCTGATCGAATGGCGGGGCGGGTTCGGCGACCTGGGCCTGCCCGACGCCGCCGCCAACGGCCACGCATTGTATTTCGACGTGCCGAACAACAAGCTCAACGAGCCGCGCTCCAACTCCGCCAAGAACGGGCCTATTTCCTCCACCGGCAGCTATTCCTTCGCCGGGCTGGCCGACAAGTACTTCGCGGCCGTCTTCCTGCCCCACGCCAACGTCACCATGCAGGAGACCACCTTCACCGACTACGTTCCGACGGCCATCAACGCGACCGCGGCCGCGTACGGCGGGGTGGCCGTGTCCGATGGCGCCCAGAACTCCTTCGAGCTCTTCGTCGGCCCGAAGGACTACGACATGCTCAGCCGCATCAACCCGAAGCTCCAACAGATGATCAATTTCGGGTGGATGGGCTTCCTGGCCAAGCCGCTGTTCCTGCTCACCAACTGGTTCAACGATGCGTTCGTTCACAGCTTCGGATGGTCCATCGTGGCCGTCACCGTCGCCCTGAACATGATGCTGTTCCCGGTCAAGCTCTCGAATATGAAGTCGATGCGGAAAATGCAGGCGCTCAAGCCGCAGATCGACGTCATCAACGCGCGCTTTAAGAACGTCGGCATGCGCGACCCGAAGAAGGCCGAGCAGAACCAGGAAGTCATGGAGTTGTACAAGAAGAACGGCGTGAATCCCATGGGCGGGTGCTTCCCCATGCTGCTGCAGATTCCGTTCTTCTTCGCGTTCTATACGGTGTTCCGGGTTTCGGTGGAAATGCGCGGCGCCAATTGGCTGTGGGTGAAGGATTTGTCGCAGCCGGAGCAGATCCCCATCCACATTTTGCCGGTGATCATGATCGCCAGCCAGTTCATCATGCAGAAGATGACGCCCCAGCCCACCGGCGATCCCAGCCAGCAGAAGATGATGATGTTCATGCCCCTCATCTTCGGCTTCATGTTCTACAATTTCCCCAGCGGCCTGGTGCTATACTACTTGACCAGCAATCTGGTGAGCATGGGGCAGCAGTGGTTCTTCAACCAAACCTCGGTGGCGGATCAAGCCGCCCGTTCGGTGGAGCCCCTAAAGAAAAAGAACTTCAGGAAATAACCAGTGAGCGAGCCAAAATACACGGTTGCCTCGATCGGTCCCCGGATCGACGCTTTCTTGCGTTCCACCCTCCGGAATGGAGGCTTCAAGGTGACGTACCAGATGCTCGACGTCGAGCCCGCCGAGGGCGACGTCGAGACCCCGGACATCGCCGTGAAGTTCTCCGGACCCGACGTCGACTTGCTGCTCTCCAATCGCGCCGAGCTGCTGCTGGCGCTCGAGCACGCCACCATGGAGATGCTGCGCGTGCCCTCCGAGCATCATTCGCGCATCGCCTTCGACGCCAACGACTACCGCCTCCTGCGCATCGAGGAATTGCGGCTCAGCGCCGTCACCGCCGCGGAGAAGGTCAAGCGCACGGGCGCGCCGTTCCGCTTCAATCCCATGAGCAGCCGCGAACGCCGCGTGATTCACCTGGCGCTGCGCAACGAACCCGCCATCCGCAGCGAAAGCGGCGGCTCCGGCCCGGCCCGCCACGTGGTGGTGTATCCGGCCGGAATGGCCAGTCTGCCCGAACCGGCCTACACGCCCAGCGCGTTCCGCCCCGCCCCGCGCTCGCGCGGCCCGCGCAGATAGCCGAGCCGCGAACGTAAGAGAGCGGTAATCTAATTAGCTGAAAGCTGAAAGCTGATAGCTGATGGCTTTCTTGGCCGACACCATCGCCGCCATCTCGACGCCGCCAGGACGCGGCGGCATCGGCGTCGTTCGCCTTTCCGGCCCCCACGCCAAGCGTATCGCCGAGGGCATGGTGCGCGTCTCGGGCGATTCCGCCTGGCGTCCCTGGCGCGCGAATTTGGGCGAACTGCTGGACCGCGCCGGCCACGCCGTCGACAACGTGGTGGCCACGTTCTTCGAGAAGCCGCGCTCTTACACGGCCGAGGACATGGTCGAGATCTCCTGCCATGGCTCGCCCGTGGTGCTGCGCCACGCCGTCGAAAGCGCCGTCGAGGCGGGTGCGCGCCTCGCCGAACCGGGCGAGTTCACTCTGCGCGCGTTCCTTAACGGCCGTCTCGACCTGCCCCGCGCCGAAGCCGTCCGCGACCTGATCGAAGCCACCACGCTGTACCAGGCGCGCATCGCCGCGCAACAAGCGTGCGGCTCGGTTTCGCGCCGCATCGCCCCACTCAAGGAGCAACTGCTCGAACTGATCGCGCTGCTCGAAGCCGGCATCGATTTCGCCGAGGACGACGTCAGCGTCGCTCCGCCGGCGGAAATTCTGCGCCGCATCGATCCCGTTTTGGAAGGCGTGGCAGGCCTCGCGGATAGCTTCCAATATGGCGCGCTGGTCCACTCCGGACTGACCCTGGCCATCGTCGGCCGTCCCAACGTCGGCAAGAGCAGCCTCTTCAACGCCCTGCTCGAACAGGACCGCGCCATCGTCACGGAGATCCCCGGAACCACCCGCGACCTGATCTCCGAGACCGCCGCCATCGGCGGCGTTCCGGTGAAGCTGGTCGATACGGCCGGCATTCGCGAGGGCGCCGAGCTGGTGGAATCGCTGGGCATCGAACGCAGTCTTCAGGCCATGGCGGATGCCGATTTGACCCTGGTAGTGGTGGATCTCTCGCAGCCGCCCGGCGAACCGGACCACGCCCTCGCCGCGCGCGCCCAAGCCCAGGGCCGCTGCCTTCTGATCGGCAACAAGTGCGACTTGGGAAACGTGGGCCTGCCTGCCTTTCCGCATGCGGCGCAGGTTTCCGCCCTCACCGGCGCCGGCATCCCCGAACTGCGCGCCGCCATCCTCGAAGCGGTGGCCCCGCGCGGCGCCTTCGAGCAGGAGACCGGCTTCATCACCAGCTTGCGCCACGAGCGCTTGCTGCGCGAATCCGAAGCCGCCCTGCGCCAGGCTCGCGCCGCCACCCAAGCCGGCATCCCCCATGAGATGCTGCTGCTCGATCTCTACTCCGCCCTTCACTCCATCGACGCCATCACCGGCGCGACGACGGCGGACGACATTCTGAATCGGATCTTCTCGAAGTTCTGCATAGGGAAATAGCCGTCAGCCTTCAGCTTCAGTTAGCCAACACGTTTTGCGGGGCGGCTCGTGAAGTCCTCTTGGTTTTAGCTGACCGCTGAAAGCCGACCGCTGAAAGCTTCTTCTATACTGAAGGTACCCGTGTCCCCCAGACCGCTCCTCGCGCTCGCGCTCGGCTGCCTCTTCGCCGCCGGCGCCTTCGCGCTCGATCCGCGCAAGAGCCTCACGCAGTATTCGCACACCGTCTGGACGCAGGAACTTGGCCTTCCCCAGGACACCATCCACGCCATCGCGCAGACCACCGACGGCTACCTGTGGCTCGGCACGGATGAGGGCTTGGCGCGCTACGACGGCTACGATTTCGTGGTCTTCAACAACGTGAATAGCGATATCCCCGCCAATTCCGTCACGGCGCTGGCCGCCACGCCGGACGGTTCGCTCTGGGTCGGCGCCGCCACCGGCTTGGCCAGGTTCCGCGGCGGCCGGTTTCGTACTTACACCGCCAAGGACGGCCTGCCCGATAGCCAGATTCTGAGACTGGGCGCGGATAGCTCGGGGGCCTTGTGGATTGTCGCGGGCGCTTCCCTGAGCCGTTTTCAGGACGGCAAGTTCACGAATTTCGCGCCCGGCTCGCAGATGCCCGTGGCGCCCGTGCGCGCCTTCTGCGAAGACCGCCATCACAACCTGTGGATCGCCGGTTACGCCGGCGTGTTCAAGCTGGCCGGCGGGAAGCTCACGCAGGTTTTGCCCGCCCGGACTCTGAATGGCAACGTCATCGCCAGCATGCTGGCCGACCGCCACGACCACCTATGGATCGGCGGCAGCCTGGGCTTGCTGGAAGTCACGCCGGCGGGCGCCGTGCGCCGCTACGGTCCGGCTGAAGGATTGTCCGATCCATTCGTCCGCGCCCTTCGCGAGGATCGCGACGGCAACATCTGGCTGGGAGGCAACGGCGGACTCGCGCGGCTCGAGGGCGGCCGTTTCGTCGCGGCCGGAGGCGCCGCCAGCGACCGGGACATCGTCTATGCCCTCCTCGAGGATCGCGACGGCGACCTCTGGGTCGGCGCCGGCAACGGCCTCACCCGCCTGCGCGACGACCTTTTCAACATGTATGGCAAGACCGAAGGTCTGCCCAGCGACGAACCGGTCTCCGTTTTCCAGGACCGCGGCGGGCGCGTCTGGGTAGGCTTCCACGATAGCGGTCTGACGCTGTTCGGCCAAGGGCGGCAGGCCTTCACCGGGCGCGACGCCCTGGCCGCCACCGAGGTGTATTCAATTCGCGAGACGCGCGCCGGCGACCTGCTCGTCTCCACCCGCCTGGGCCTGGCGCGGCTGGGCGCCGGCCGGATCGGCATTCATCCCTCGGCCGACCCTCTCGGCCGCCGCAACGTCTTCGATGCGCTGGAGGATCCCGCCGGACGCATCTGGATCGCCTCCACCACCGGATTGAGCGAATTGCGCGACGGACAGGAGCGCAACGTCATCCCCGGCGGCCCTCTGATCGCCAGCGCCGTGGTGGCGTTGCTTCAGGGCGCCGATGGGGCGCTATGGGCCGGGACCTATGGAAAGGGGCTTTGGCGCGTAAACGGCGGCGATAAGCGCCTCTTCACCACCGCCGACGGGCTTTCCGGCGACCAGGTGCGCGCCCTCTATCGGGACCCCGACGGCACGGTCTGGATTGGCACGTCTGGCGGCGGCTTGAGCGCCTTCCGCGACGGCCGCTTCTTCAAGTTCACCGCTAGAGACGGCCTGTTGAGCGACAACATCGCCAGCGTGGTGGGAGATGGCGAGTCGTTGTGGCTCAGCACCACGCGCGGCATTTGCCGCGTCTTCAAACGCCAACTGTGGGACTTCGCCGCCCGCCGCATTCCCTCTCTGGCGCCGGAGAACTACGGCGTGGACGACGGTTTGCGCAGCGCCCAATGCGCGGCCTACCCCATTTCCTTCGGGGGAATCCGCACCGCCGATGGGCGCCTGTGGTTCACCACCGCTCGCGGCTTGGCCATCCTCGATCCGTCCGTCCCGCGGCGCCCCACGCCCGCGCCCGCGGCTCACTTGGTGAGCATGCTTGCCGACGGCCACCCCGTGGACCTCTTCGCGCCCGCCCGCGTGCAACCCGGAGGCGGGCTGTTGCAGATCCGATACGACGGCATCCACCTCAACGCTCCCGAGCGGGTGCGGTATTCCTATAGGCTGGAGGGCCTGGACAAAGACTGGGTCTCCGCCGGCAATCGCCGCACTGCCGGCTATAACAGCCTGGGGCATGGCCGCTACCGCTTCGTGGTCCGCGCCGAAGCCCCCGACGCTCCCGCCGCCGAAGCGTTCTTCGCCTTCGAGCTGCTCCCGCATTTCTACGAAACCTGGTGGTTTCGCATGGCCTACGCCGTCCTGCTGGTGGGGGCGGTCTGGGCAGCCTACCGGCTGCGCCTGCGGAGAATCGGCAACCGCTTCGCCCTGGTGCTCGAGGAACGCGCCCGCCTGGCGCGCGAAATTCACGACACTCTGGCGCAGGGCTTTGTGGGCATCTCTTCCCAACTCGACGCGGTCGCCATGTGCATGCCGGCCGAAGCGTCCCCGGCGCACAAGTACCTGGATATTGCCCAGCGCATGGCCCGCCACAGTCTGACCGAGGCGCGCCGTTCGATAATGGACTTGCGCGCATCGATCCTCGACGAACGGGACCTCGGAGCGGCGCTCCATTCGAGCGCCATGACGTGGACCGCGGGATCGGGCGTCGAGGTCGAGGTCGGCGTGACCGGCCGGCAGGGCGTCTTCCCGCAAGAGATGGAGCAGCAACTTCTGCGCATCGCCCAGGAGGCCGTCACCAACGCCTTGAAACACGCCGCGGCCACCAAGATATGGATTACACTGACTACGGAAGGACGTGGAATCTCCCTGCGCATCGTCGATAACGGACGCGGCTTCGAGCAGACGGAGGTGTTCTCTTCCCTGGGGCATTTCGGATTGCTCGGGATACGCGAGCGGGCCGAACGCCTGGGCGGCGGGATGCGCCTGACCAGCCGCCCCGGACAAGGAACGGAAGTGGAGGTTACGGCTCCCCTGCCATGAGCGATCTTATTCGCATTCTAGTCGCCGAAGACCACCTGGTGGCGCGCGTCGGCGTCACCGCCCTGGTCAACATGCAGCCCGGCATGACCGTGGTGGCCGAAGCCGCCAACGGCCAGCAGGCCGTCGAGATGTACCGCCTCCATCTGCCCGATGTGGCGCTGCTCGACCTGCGAATGCCCGTAATGGGCGGCACGGAAGCGGCCGCCGCGATCCGCGCCGAATTTCCCCAGGCCAAGATGATCGCCCTGACCACCTACGGCGGCGACGAAGATATCCGCCGCGCCTTGGCCGCCGGCATGCAAGCGTATCTCACCAAGGACGTGCTGCACGACGAGCTGATGAACGCCATCCGCGCCGTGTACGAAGGACGCCGGTACCTGCCGCCCGGCGTGGCCGCCGCGCTGGCCGCCCAAGTGCCCCGTCCCGACCTGAGCGCGCGCGAGCTGCAAGTCCTCGAGCTAATCGTCCGCGGCCTCGCCAACAAGCAAATCGGCTACACCCTGACCATCGCCGAGCACACCGTCAAGAACCACGTCAAGAATATCCTGAGCAAACTCGGCGTGCAAGACCGCACCCAAGCCGCGACAGCCGCCATCCAGCGCGGCATCATCCACCTGTAGGCTGAACCACGAGACGGCCCGGCTACTGGCAGATTCTTTGACGCGGAGAAAACCAGGAATGGCCGATGTGGCGGCATCGATTGGATTTACGAGGCTCGTAACGTCTTTCCAGCGCGGTCTTTCTCCGCGTCTCCGCGTCTCCGCGTCGAAATCGGGGTGCAAGTCCGCACCCAAGCCGCCGCTTTCGCCTGCCGCATGGTGCTAGCATTTCCTTTTGGTTTTCGATAAACAGGCCCGTTTTGGCGACCGCCGGGACGAGGCTCCGGAGGTTTCCATCATGCAGGTTTCCCGTCGCAATGTCATCCAGGGGTCGGTGGCCGCCGCTCTGGCCGGCGCCGGCGCTGCGCCGTCAGCGTCCGCCATGACCACGAAGAAGAGCAACTACAAGGGTTGCTTCTACCTGACCGAACTGCTCAACGCGCCTCCGGGCAGCGCGCCGCAGGCCGCTCCGCAACCGGCTACCCCGCCGCGTCCGAACGTCCCGAACTATAACCTGGAGATCTCCAAGCAAGTGGGCCTCAACTGGGTGATCGCGGGCGGGGGCATCCGCGGACGCAAAGAGCAGTACGTGGACTACGTGCGCCAGCAGAAAGAGGCGTTCGCGTCCGCCGGCATGAAGATCGCCGGCGTGGAGGGCCACCCGGTAGCGTTCGAGCGAATCAAACTTGGACTGGATGGGCGCGACGACGAAATCGAAAACACCAAGTGGGCCATCGAGGCTCTCGCCAAGAATGGCATCGACCTCATCTGCTACAACTTCATGGCCGGCCTGGGGTGGACGCGGACCAGCCAGTCGGTGCAGGAGCGCGGCGGGGCGCTGACCAGCGAGTTCGATCTGGAGACCGCCAAAAAACAGGGGTTGACGCAGTACGGCGAAGTCGGCGAAGAGAAGATGTGGAAGAACTGCGAATACTTCATCAAGGCGGTCATGCCGGTGGCCGACAAATTCAAGGTGAAGATGGCGCTGCATCCCGACGACCCGCCCATCAACCCGCTGCGCGGCATCGCGCGGATCGTGACCAGCAAGCGATCCTATGAGCGGATCATGGCCATGTACCCGAGCCCCTATAACGGAATCACCTATTGCCAGGCGAATTTCGTGCTCATGAAGGAAGACGTTTACGCGCTCGCCAAGGAGTGGTGCTCCCGGAACAAGATCTTCTTCGTGCATTACCGCGACATACAGGGAGACACCAACCACTTCCACGAGACCTTCCACGACAACGGCCCCACCGACATGGTGCGGCTGCTTGAGGTCTACAGCAAGGCCGGCTTCGTCGGGCCCATTCGTCCGGATCACGCGCCGGCTCTGGCAGGCGAAGCCCAGAACGGCCGCGCTTCGGGATACACCATGGGCGGCAAGGTGCTCGCCTTCGGTTATATGAAGGGCATTATGGATTCGCTCGGCCTGAAGTACGCGTAGGCACGCCCAAAGCGCCCCGCGCACCCCCGCCGGGAAGCTATAATATGGCGTGCGAATCTTCTCCTTGGAAGGCAAGACCGCCCTGGTGGCGGGAGCGAGCCGTGGAATCGGCTTGGCCATTGCGCGGCAGTTGGCGGAAGCCGGCGCCAGCGTAACTCTGGCGGCCCGGTCGGAAACGGAACTGTGCGCGCGCGCCGCCGAGATTGGCGGCAAAGCCCTGCGCCTGGACGTCTGCGACGCGCAGTCGATCGCCGATGCCGCGGAAGCCGTGGGCGCTCCCGACATCCTCGTCAACGTGGCGGGGACCGTTATCCGCAAGAGGTTTGAGGAGTTCACCGAAGCGGAGTACGCCAAGGTGATGGACACCAACCTGAACGGCATCGTGCGGCTGACGCAGCAGATCGGCGCGCGCATGATCGCGCGCGGGCAAGGCGGCAAGATCGTCAACATCGGAAGCCTGATGTCGCTCCTGGGGCTGCCTTACCTTTCCGTTTACGCCATCACCAAAGGCGCATTGGCGCAGTTGACCAAGGTGCTGGCCGCGGAATGGGCGCGTTACAACATCCAGGTGAATTGCATCGCGCCCGGATTCATCGTGACCGATCTGAACCGGGCCGTCTGGGAGTCGCAGCCCATGCTGGACTGGCTCAAGGGCTGCCAGGCAAATCCCAACCCGGGGAAGCCGGAGGATGTCGCGCCGCTGGCCGTGTTCCTCGCCGGACGCGGCGCCGACTACATCACCGGCCAGGTGATCGCCGTGGATGGCGGTTATACCACCACCGCCGTGTGGCCCCTTGAACCGAAGTAGCGCATCCGGATCGATAACAACCATGCCCGCCGAAGAAGAACCCGTCGAACAGGCCGCCAAGATTGCCGAGTCCCTCGAAGAACTGCCCGTGCTCACCGTGCGCGACACGGTGATCTTTCCCGGCGCCATGCTGCCCATCACCGTGGGACGCCCGGCATCCGTCGCGCTCGTGCAATCCCTGGGAGAGAACCGCACCATCGCGGTGGTTTCCCAGCTCGACCCGCGCGTGGAATCGCCCCGGCCGGAGGACCTCTACGGAATCGGAACCGTGTGCGTGATGCACAAGGCCATCCGCGCGCCCAAAGAGAACTTCCTGCTGTTCTGCGAGGGCATCGCGCGCATTCGCACGTGCGAATACACGGCCACCGAACCGTTTCTCAAGGCCCGCGTCGAGCGCATTCCCGACGTGGAGCCGGAGATTACGCCGGAAGTGGAAGCGCTCCGCCAGAACGTGGTCAGCCTCTTCCGCCAAATCGTGGAAGCGTCCCCGAATCTGTCCGACGACCTCGCGTCCACCGCCTCGCAGATCCCCGAAGCCGGCCGCCTGGCCGATTGGGTGGCGGGCAACGTGCCCTCGCTCAGCGCCGCCGAGCGGCAGGAGTTGCTCGAGCAGCCCGATGGGCGCGTCCGCCTGAACGAAATTCACCTCGACCTGACGCGCGAACTGGAATTGCTCGAACTGCGCGGCCGCATCCAGTCGCAGGTGCAGGGACAGCTTTCCCAAAGCCAGCGCGAGTTCTACCTTCGCGAGCAGTTGAAAGCCATCCAAAAGGAACTCGGCGAGGGCGACGAATCGTCGCGCGATATCGAGGACCTGCGCAAGAAGCTGGACGCCGCCGGGATGAACGACGAGGTCAAGGTCGAAGCCGTGCGCGAGCTGACGCGCCTCTCCAGGATGTCTCCGGCCTCGCCCGAATACGGCGTCACGCGAACCTACCTGGAGTGGATGTCCACCCTTCCGTGGAGCCTTTCCTCCGGTTCGCAGGTGGACGTGAAGCGCGCCGCCGAGATCCTCGACGAGGATCACTACGACCTGGAAAAGGTCAAGGACCGCATCCTCGACTACCTGGCCGTGCTGCAATTGCGGCCGGTCTTGAAAGGACCGATCCTGTGCTTCGTGGGGCCGCCCGGCGTGGGGAAAACGTCGCTCGGAAAATCCATCGCGCGTTCCCTGGGCCGCAAGTTCGCGCGCATCTCCATGGGAGGGATGCACGACGAGGCCGAAATCCGCGGCCACCGGCGCACCTACATCGGGGCGCTGCCCGGCCAGATTATTCAAGGGCTGCGGCGGGCCGGGACCAACGACCCGGTCTTCATGCTCGACGAAGTCGATAAGCTCGGCCGGGATTTTCGCGGCGACCCCGCCTCCGCCCTGCTCGAAGTGCTCGATCCCGAGCAGAACTCCACCTTCCGCGATAACTATCTGGACGTGCCCTTCGATCTCTCGAAGGTCCTGTTCATCACCACCGCCAACGTCCTCGACCCCGTGCCCGACGCCTTGCGGGACCGCATGGAAATCATTCCGCTCGAAGGCTACACCGAGCACGAGAAGACCATCATCGCGTTCCGCTACCTGATCCCGCGCCAGACCAGCGACAACGGTCTCGATCCCGCGACGGACATTCACTTCAGCGAGGAAGCCGTGGGCTTCATGATCCAGCGCTATACGCGCGAGGCGGGCGTGCGCAACCTCGAGCAGAAGATCGGCGCCATCTGCCGCAAACAGGCGCGCCGCATCGCCCAAGGCGCCCGCGAGGAGAAGACCGAGGTAACGCCGGAACTGGTCGAAAAGGACCTCGGCGCGCCGCGCTATCGCACCGATACGGAGGTGGCCGAGCGCACCCGGCGCGCGGGCGTGGCAGTGGGACTGGCGTGGACGCCAGTGGGCGGCGACGTCCTGTTTATCGAGGCCGGACGCATGCCGGGCGGCAGCAAGGGCCTCATCATGACCGGGCAGCTCGGGCCGGTGATGCAGGAATCCGTGCAGGCGGCGCTGACGTGGGTGCGCGGCAATGCGGCCAAGTATGGCGTCGATCCCGAGCTATTCAAGACCAGCGACATCCACGTGCACGTCCCCGCCGGCGCCATTCCCAAGGATGGCCCTTCGGCGGGCGTCACCATGGCGGCCGCGCTGCTTTCCATGCTGACGGACCGGCGCGTGCGCACCAACGTCGCCATGACTGGCGAGATCACCCTCACCGGCCAGGTCCTGCCGGTGGGCGGCATCAAGGAGAAGGTGCTAGCCGCCAAGCGCAGCGGCGTGCGCGAGGTGATCATGCCGTTCGAAAACGAGGTCAACGTGCGCGAGGACCTCAAGAGCGAGCAGATCGGCGAAATGCAAATCCACTTCGTGAAGGCCATGGAAGAGGTGGTGGAACTGGCGCTCGAGAAGAAGCCGGAGTAAGCGCCCGGCGCAGTCCTGCTATCCTGGAACCGGCGGGACCATGACGGCAAGCGAGTTGAAGCGATGGCTCAAACAGCGAGGATGCGCGTTCCAGGAAGGCGCCAAGCACACGAAGGTGATCCTGGGGTCCAAGGCCACGCGGATGCCGCGTCATCCTTCCGCGGAAGTGAAGACCGGGACCTTGAATTCGATCCTCAAGGAACTGGGCCTGAAAATGTGAGGCGATTCCAATGGTTGTTTACCCAGCGCTTTTTGAACCCGACGAACAGGCAGGCGGCTTCGTCGTCACGTTCCCCGATTTGCCGCACGGCGTGACGCAAGGCGAGACCGTTGAAGAGGCCATTGAGATGGCTACGGATCTGCTGGCTTGCCTGATTACGGATGTGATGGAGAAGAGGCAGGCTCTGCCCGCTCCCAGTAAACCCCGTGGCCGGAAGTATCAGCTCATCGGACTGCCCGTATTGCAGAGCGCCAAGACCGAACTTTACGGGGCGTTCGTGGCCTCTGGCATCCGCAAGGCCGAACTGGCCCGCCGGCTTGGCATCCCCGTGGCCGCGGTGGATCGCCTGTTCGACTTCGGATACCGTACCCGCCTCGATCAAATCGAAGCGGCCTTCGCGGCGCTGGGCAAGCGCCTGGCGGTGGAAATACGCGACGCGGCGTAACGCCCCCCGCTCACGCCAGGAACGCTTCGCGCGCGGCGGCCATGGTTGCCTCGATGTCCTCTTCGGAATGCGCGGCCGAGAGGAATGCCGCCTCGAACTGCGAGGGCGCCAGGTAGATTCCGCGCTCCAGCATCGCCCGGAAAAACCTGCCGAAGCGCGCCGTGTCCGAACGCTTGGCCGATTCGTAATCCGTGACCGGTCCCTCGGTGAAGAAGAACGTGAACATCGAACCAACGCGGTTCACCGTCACCCCGGCCGGCGCGGCGGCGCACAATTCCGCGGCGCGCGTTTCGAGTTGGCTGTAGATTTCGGGATGCGCCTTCAGATGGCGCAACATGGCCAGGCCCGCGGCCACCGCCAGCGGGTTTCCGGATAGCGTCCCGGCCTGGTAAACCGGCCCCGCCGGCGCCACTTCGCGCATGATGTCCCGGCGGCCGCCATAGGCCCCCACCGGCAGTCCGCCGCCGATCACCTTGCCCATGACGCTCACGTCCGGACGGATTCCGAAACGCTGTTGCGCGCCGCCGAACGCCACCCGGAAGCCGGTCATCACCTCGTCGAATATCAGCAGCGCCCCGTGACGCGCGGTGATTTCGCGCAATGCCTCGAGGTACCCGGGCAGCGGCGGCACGCAGCCCATGTTGCCCGCCACCGGCTCCACAATCACCGCCGCGATGCCGTTCCCGTGCACGTGGAAAGCGTCCTCCACGGCGTCCGGGCGGTTGTAGGGCAGAGCGATGGTGGTGTCGCAGAAAGCCTTGGGGACGCCGCGCGTGTCGGCGATTCCCAGCGTGGCGACTCCCGACCCCGCCTTCACCAGCAGCGAATCCACATGGCCGTGGTAGCAGCCTTCGAACTTGACGATCAGGTCCCGCCCCGTGAACCCGCGCGCCAGGCGAATGGCCGACATGGCGGCCTCGGTGCCCGAGTTGACCAGCCGGACCATCTCGACCGCCGGCATGGCGTCGCAAATGGCTTCGGCCAGCTCGACTTCCGCCTCCGTGGGCGCCCCGAAGCTGGTCCCAATTCTCAGCGCGCCTTCGAGCGCCGCCAGAATCTCCGGATGGCGGTGTCCCAGCAGCAGCGGTCCCCAGGAGCCGACGTAATCGATGTACTCGTTCCCGTCCACGTCGAAGATCCGCGAGCCTTGGCCGCGGGCGATAAATGGAGGATTGCCGCCCACCGAGCGATACGCCCGCACGGGCGAGTTGACCCCGCCTGGAATGACCAACTCGGCCCTGCGAAACAATTCATCGGATCTCGAGTGATTCATGTTCGACCTGTGTGGCGCGGGCGCTCTGGCGTACCGCGTCACAATAATTCACCCCACCTTGCGCGGCACCAGCCGGCTGAACCCAATGCTCATGCCGATATCGTAGAGGCTGCCGTTCAAATTCCGCAACAGGCGGCGCTTCAACGCCGCGTAGCTTTGCCGGCCCGCGAACAGGTCCTGCATGATGGCCGAAAAGCGCGGGCTGCGGCGTGTGAACTGCACCATCCGCGTGGGCACGGATGCGCGGAAGAAGCTGCCGCGGTACATGCGCTTGGCAAGCCGCGATCCGAATTCCAGGTCGCCCGTAAAATCGCGGCGAAGCGACAGCCGGTATTGGGCCGCGGTCTCGGCCGGACCGCCGGCATCCTCAAGCAGGGCGCTGGCCGCCAGGTCCGCCGAGCGGACGGCGTAGTACAATCCTTCGCCGGTGATGGGGTCCACCAGCCCGGCGGCGTCGCCCACCGCCATCCATCCATCGCCCGAGACGCGGTTGTTGCGCCACGACCCGGAATCGAGAGATGGCAGCAGATGGCTGTAAAACGCCGCGCCCTTCCAGGGCAGACCGCGTTCGTCCATGAACCGCTCCAGGCGCTTGCGAAGAGAGCTGGCCGGCTCGCCCTTGCCGCAGATGCCCACGGAGAGGTGTCCGCACCGCGGAAAGATCCAGATGTAACCCTCGAGGCGCGGCAGGAATTGAATGTCGATGCGGTCCTGATCGCCGGGCACGTAGTAACCGAGCGCGGGCATGGCATCGCCGGCCATAAGCTGGGTTCCCACGTCGCGCAACGGGTTGCGCGCGCCGGTGGCCACGACGCAGAAGTCCGCCTCCGCAACGCCGCCGCTGGTGCGCAGAAGCCAGCCCGAGCCGGTGCGCGATATTTCCGAAACGCGCGCCTTCTCGATCTGCGCGCCGGCGGCCGCGGCGCGGTCGAGCAGCATGCGGTTCAAGTCCAGCCTGGAGTAGATCACCAGCGGGTCGTCGAGTTTCAACGTGGCTTCGTTACCGGCCGCCGCCAGCACGGTCTCCCGCACGAAGCGTTTGGGAGCGTCGTTTTCGATGAGGAACGGATATTGGTTGTACGCCTTGAAGGTGAGGCCGCCGCCGCAAGGCTTTTCCCAGGCCAGCTTTTCGTCGAACAATGCGACGCTCAGGCCGGCCTTAGCCAGCCGCTCGCCGGCGAACGCCCCCGCGGGACCGCCGCCTAGAATCGCGACGCGCTTCATTTCTTCGCGCCGGCTGGCGGCAGGTCGCCCGGCGCCGGCATCGCCATTCCGCCGTGCGGACTCCCCGCGCCGGGCATCGCCGCGCCCGGCGCCGCCATCGCGCCCCCGTGCGGCGCGCCGGCGTCCGCGCGCCCCACCACCACCCATTTGCCGCCCTGCCGCTCCAATTGGTACTTCATGGACATGCCTTGCGCGGCGCTTCCTCCCTTGATATAGACCGAGACGATCGCGTCCGCGCGGGCGCCGTTGAACTGCACCGATTTCAAGTCCATGTCCATCTTCGCCAAATCGAAATGGCCGGCCTGAAGATGGTCCACGATGCCTTGCCGCACAGCTTCCTTATCTTGGGAGCCGCGGTTGCAACCGGCCAGGCACAACGTCAGAAGAAGGGCGGTAACGGTTCGCACGTCTCAATTATACCCATCCCGCGAGCGCGTGTTTGGGCCGCCGAAATGCAACAATGGGGGAGTGAGGCTGCCGGACAGACAGTCGCTTCCGGCAACGGGAGAGGAAAGTCCGGTCTCCACAGGGCGGCGTGCCGGCTAACGGCCGGGAAGGTCGAGAGGCCTTACGGAAAGTGCCACAGAAAATATACCGCCTTCCGGAAACGGGGGGTAAGGGTGAAATGGTGCGGTAAGAGCGCACCGCGGCGGGAGTAATTCCGCCGGCAGGGAAAACCCCACGCGGAGCAAGACCAAATAGGGGAGGAGGGGCGGCCCGTCCCGTTGGACTCCCGGGTAGGTCGCTAGAGCCGTACAGTAATGTGCGGCCCAGAGGAATGACTGTCACCCGCAAGGGCACAGAAACCGGCTTATACTCCGGCAGCCTCCGCTTATGCTCTCCTTCTTTGGGCTCTCCTTCTTCGAGGGGCGAGGCCGCGGCGTGACGGGGTTTCCAGGCGTCAGGCCGCGACGCGAGGACGAACTTCTTCCCGAATGCGGGCAGCCGCTGCGTCCTCTGCCTCGGCGAGGGCATATTTCGCCTGCAAGTTCATCCACATCAGAGCGGATGTTCCGAAATAGCGGGCCAAGCGCAGAGATGTATCGCCCGTAATGCCCCGCTGCCCCTTGACAATGCCTCCGATTCGGTTCGCGGGCACTCGCAGGGCGAGGGCCAGCGCGTTGACAGTCAATCCCGCTTCGGCCAGCAGTTCCTTGAGAACCTCGCCTGGATGAAGCGGCGGAAGCCGTTTTGATTTCCGAATCGCCATGTCAGTCCCTTCTAGTGATAGTCGACGATTTCCACACCATGGGCATCCCCGTCACGCCACGTGAAACAGATCCGGTATTGGTCGTTGATTCGAATGCTGTACTGCCCCTTCCTGTCACCCTTGAGGGCCTCCAACCGAAAGCCCGGCAGATTGAGGTCCCCGAGCGATGCCGCGGCGTCGAGCACTTCCAGCCGGACACGGGCGGACTTCTCGATCGCCTGGAGGCGCCTGCTGAATCTCCGCTCCAGTAGCCGCTGCGCATCCTTGTCCCGGCAGGAACGGATCATACGATTCTCATATTACGACATTCGTACTATGACGGCAAGCAGCCGATAGAAGCTGGCCCTGAGGTCCGTGGCGTGGCGAACAGGCGGAAGAAGCGCTACGATCGAAGCGATGGCAACGGTCCGCATTAGGGAAGCCGAACTCGCCCGCGATATCCACGCCGTGCCGGCCCAGGTCCAGGAAGGCGTTGAGGTGATCGTGGAGCAGGACCAACGTCCTGTGGCTGTCATCAAGACGCCGAAGGGGCCGGGCCGGAAGATCGGCGAGTGCATCGCTCTGGCGAAGGCGCATGAAGAGAAGCTCGGTTAAGCGCCGGCGCCCGATGCCGATTTCGCCAAGGACGTGCAAGCGGCCATCGATGCCCACCATGAGCCGTTGAATCCGCCGGCATGGGGTTAGTCCTCGACTCCGGGGCGCCGATCGCCGCCGAGCGTGACGCCAGCCCGGTAAGCGAGCTGCTGGCCAAACTCGAACACGAGCGCGGCGAAACTGAAATCGTACTCTCTTCCATTACCGTGATCGAGCTGGAACACGGTCTCCATCGCGCCCAGACCGCGGAGCAGACCCGGAAGCGGCGCGAGTACTTGGATACCGTCTTCGCCGCGATCCCGATAGAACCGTTCACCAGGGAGATGGCCCAAGTTGCCGCGAAGGTGGACGCCGCGGCCCGGCAGTTCGGCTGCACGATTCCGTTCGCGGACCTGCCGATCGGCGCAGTTGCACTCCACTTCGGCTACGCGATCGGTACCCGGAACCAGCGGCGCTTCCAGATGATTCCCAACCTCGCAATCGTTCAGCTCTGAGGCCGCGCCCCGAAGAGCGCCGCCCCCTTTCCCGCCTGGCGTGCCAGATCGTACACTGGCTTCACGGTGATCACGGCGGCTAAAGAAGAAATCGCATCGGCGCTGATGCCCGTGTTGTTCCGAAATTTCGGGATTTCGTAGCCCGTCCCCGAAACCCCGTCCCGGACGATGGCACTCTTCTTCGCGTAGAACTCAACCTAACCAATACTTCCGACTGGACGCAGTGCCCTTGGACGATCTCTTTCCCCGATGGCCGCCGCGTGACGGGGATGTACGACCAGGCCGATCACATATACGACCGCAATGGCAACGTGATCACGATCACAAATATCACAAACCCCACTTCAGGCAACCCGGAGGTAGTCCTCGCCGATTCGGCCCTCAGGCAGGTTACGCGAGAGAAAACGCCGGACTCAACGGATATCGTTAACGCTCCCGGCTACGGCCCCTGGACCGTCCACTACAGCTCCGTCTCAGTCAACTCCAAGTCCTATCTCTGCGCGGGCTCGTCGACGTACTGCACCTTTTCGCCGAGCTATACCATGGTGGATCGGATAACCTTACCGCCGACCGACACGACGCGGTCGTACAGTTTCGGCTACAGCACCGGCGCGGGTTGGGGAGAGCTTAACGACGTCAAGACATGTTCGGCCTATTTTTGCACCTCGGATACGGTTGACTCGGAGGCTGTCTACACCTATACCAATGACAATACCGAAACGCTATCCCTTACCGATATCGTCTCAAACCAGCTCACCTCGAAAACTCTCACCCACACGAGTCCGTTCAATAACGCTACCCCTTCGCCAGCAGTAACGACGTATGCGTACGGGACAAACCAAACCACAGTGACGGCTCCCGACAACGGCCAAACGACATACCAGTTCTTATCAAATGCTACTTATGACCTATTCCACATTCAGGTGACCGTCACGATCGGCAGCAAGATTACCTATCCGAATGGGGACTATGACGAAGAACTCTGGGCTCAGAATCGTCCCTACAACTATTACGGGACCAATAACACCCTAAACCAGAATAATACATTGGCCGATCCCGGACTCAACAACCCGTATGTGAAGACCCGCTTTCATACTAGTGGCGTCGGCCAGGCGCAACAGACAGCAATCACAGACTACACTTATGACCGCAACGGTAATGTCCTGACCGCTACGCAGTACGACTGGGCGGCGCCCAGCGTCGTCAACAGGAGCAATGGAGTGCCAACCGGTTTCAACACCAACGGCCTGACCGTTCTGCGGACCGTAACCAACACGCACACCTACCCGCTCGGGCTTGACGCCGCCACCACAAACTGGACGGGAGCCGCGACCTCGAACGCGGGTAACGGGTACTGGAACCCGCTGGGGAACAACACTCTGCTAACCGCCGCTAGTACGTCACAGTTGACCGGTCCATACGTAAACAGCAGCGCCGCGCTAACGTTTGACAATGCTTCGGTGACGGGCAACGTAACCAGCGTTAGCGTAGGATCGCTGGTCTCCTGTTTCACCTACGATACCTATGGCAACACGTTGACGAAGACGGACCCGAATGGCAATCGGACGGAGTATACCTACGATGCTATCGACAACATCGCCTCCTTGTATGTCACGAAGATCAAGACCGGCATTCACGACGGACTCAACACTGGCTCCTGTGCTCCTCTCTCATCGAATGTTGCCGCGACGGTGCCGGTGCTCCGCACAACGACGTTCGGGTGGAATTTCAGCACGGGCCTGATGACGACACGAACAGACTCGGACAACGCTGTCAGCGCCACCATAACGTACGATTCCATCGGGCGGCCTCAATCCATCAAGGAGGCGCAGGGGACATCGCTTGAACGCTGGTCGAGCTACAACTATTTCGATTCGGCGCGATCAGTATCCCTAGCCGTTGATCAGAGCATCAAGGGCGATGGACAGCTCATGAGCGCGACGCATTGGGACGGACTGGGACGGACGTGGCTGACGCAGACCACCGACCATACGGGCGCTGCGATCAATGGCGCCACGACGACGGGTGGAATCCAGCAACAGGCTGGATTCCAAACGAGTGGAAATCTGAACTATTCCGTTCAGTCCAATCCTTTTGTTGAGACTACCGAGGGGACCGAGGGGACGATGGGATGGACACGCACCACCACGGACCAAATGGGCCGCATTGTTGCTCAGGAGCTGTTCACCGGTTCCGCATTGCCCTCTCCTTGGGGCTCCTTGTCCTCATCGATGGGAGCTGTCCGGTACTATTACAGCGGCAATACCGTCGCGGTGCGCGATGCGGCGGGAAAGTGGGTACAGACGACATACGATGCGCTAGGCCGTCCATTGACCGTCGTGGAGGATCCGGCAGAGACCAATATTGCTTTCGCCGATGGCAATTCCTTCTCTAACCTGGGTTCGAATACCTCCACGACCACTTACACTTACGATGCTCTCGGCAACATTCATACGGTGACACAGGGAGCGCAGGTCCGGACATTTACTCATGACAGTCTCGGCCGACTAACCCAGGAGAACTATCCGGAAGCCGCCAATTCGAGCTATCCGTCGTACGGGTACGACGGAAACGGGAATCTGCTGCACCGAACTGATCCGAATGGCAATACGACGAGCTGGAGTTACGATGCGCTTGACCGGCTGGTAACGGCTAGTTACGCCTTGGGCTCCAGCGTGGCCGCGACGCCCGCCGTTACATACTGTTACGATGGGGACACCAGCGACACGACGAATTCGGCCATCACCGTCGATCCCAAACGCTCGTGCACCGGAGCCCCGGCTGCGACAGGCGGAGCGTTCCTCAAGGGAGAGCTTACCTGGGTTTCATCGAGCGCATCGGCCACGAGCTTTTCTGCGTACGACGCGCTCGGCCGCGTAGCGGCGAGCAGCCAAAATACGCCATATGGCAGCCTCTCCAGCTACACCTTTGGTTACGGATACGACCTTGCCGGGCATTTGACCTCGCTGACCTACCCATCGGGGCATGTCGTATCATACAGTTACGACGGCGCGGGTTATCCGAGTACAATCTGGCGCGGCGCGCCGAATGGCGCGGTATACGCTAACGGTTTTACGTTCGCTTCACACGGTGCGTTGAGGGGAATGACGCTGCAGAATGCGGCGGGTCAGGCGGTCAGCCAGCAGACATTCACGTACAGCCCCCAGCTAGTGGAGACTGGCCAGACCTCGACCACGGGGAACAACACGCACTCCCTAGGCTATACGTATGATGATAACTTGACCGTCGCGACGCACAGCATAGCCGCCGGCAACGGGACAGCCTCCGGGCAGTGGACGCAAACGTTCACGTACGACAGCCTGAATCGCCTGTTCACTGCTCAAGAGAGCGGGAGCGATACGTGGTCGGAGGGGTTTGGCTACGATGGATTTGGAAATCGCTGGATCGCCTCATCCGCCGGCCAAGTTCCGACTGGCGCATCGACGCCGACGACGAACGTGTTTTCCCAGTCCACCAACCAGATAGTGCAGTATCGGGACATCAACGGTGTGCTGCACAGTGTGAATTGGTATGATAGTAATGGAAATCAAACGCAGATCGGGCCGGGGCCTCTGGGACCGCAGACGACCTACGACGCCGAGAACCGAATGGCGAGCGCGACGAGCAACAGCGGCGCGGCGCAGTATGTGTACGATGGTTTGGGGCAGCGAGTGCAAAGACTTGTGGGGCAAACGCCGGTCACGTATGTTTACGATGCCATGGGGAAGCTGGCGGCGGAGTACGGGTCGGTTGGCGGGACCACGCCGTGCGCCGAGTGCTACGTGACAGCCGATGCCTTGGGGAGCACGCGGCTCGTCACGGACGGAGGCTCATTTGTCTCGCGGCATGACTTTGCGCCGTTCGGCGAGCAGTTGGCAACCAGTAACAGGCTGCCCTCCTTGGGGTATGGCGTTATGGATTGGGTTTCGCAATTGTATAGCGGCAAGGAGCGCGATGCGGAGAGCGGCCTCGATTACTTCGGCGCCAGGTATCGGTCGCCGGACGAAGGACGCTTCACGACCACCGATCCGGGGCACGTAGGCGCCAACTGGGGGCTCCCACAAACGTGGAACGCCTATGCTTACGTCCACAATAACCCGACAAGCTACGTGGACCCGCTTGGGTTAATCGCCATCGCCAACCCTCTCCCGCCAGAGACGTTTTCGGTTTGGACCATCTCCGGCGGTGCGTACGATATCGGTTACGTGATAGCCGTGGATTCGATCCTGAAGAAGAAGAAAGAGACGCTTGAAACGAGTGGCAAGGACGCATGGACTCACGATTTTGGAATAAGAGCGCCGGGCCAGAGCTTCGAGGGCTGTATGGAGCAGCATGCCGATCAATACAGCATAGCGGGCTTCGCCACAGGAGCCTACGAAGCGAGTACGGGAAAGCTTGCGCCGCCGCTACTCAAGAAGGGCCTTTCCTTCTTTTATGGTAACCTCGTTAACACTCTGGCATTTGGAACCTTCGGCAATGGTGCTGTCGCCGGGGCTGCCGAGGCTCCTGGACTCGTCGCATCGTCGATGGGGAGTACTGTTACGTATGGTCGTCGGACCTCGGCGCTTATATCTCTGAATCTCGCGGGAAAGGGAGGTCTCCCGCAAGCCCTGAGCCAAGCTTCCAAGGGTTTGCAGGGTACGCTGAGCAGCCTGGGAAACATTTTGGGAGGGGGGCTGAAGGTTGGCCAGGCATTGACGATTGGCGTTGGGTTCACAGCCGGAGAGGCGCTCAACTGCGCCGTCGAAGAATGAGGAGCCACGCGAGAAACAGTCGCCTAGCCGAGGTCCGAAATGGGCTTTATTGGGCCGGTCTTTTGCTTCTTGGACTTGGTTGGCTATGCTTGGTTGTCATAAGTGCCGGTACGGCTCTCTCAGATACTCGGTATCCGCACATCGTGGGCTACTTAGGGTTGGCAGTGGCGGCACTGCTCGCGGTGTTCACAATGGATAAATGGGTTAAGGTCCTCCCCGGTCTTCTTGGAATCTCGATTTTCAACGCAATAATGGTCCTGGCGAACGGTTACACCGGTGTGGATCGCTCGCAACAAGTCCCGAGGCCGACTGCTGCCGCGTTGTTGATTGGATTGGTGGTGTGCAGCATTTTGGCGAATACACTTAGATCGCGCGGACTGGACACCGTGGACCGCACAGCACTGCTTGGCTTCCTTTTCTCCTTCGGCTGGGCTATCGCACGCTTCCCGTCTCTCTTGGGCATTGGCCTCATGCTCAGTTTTCTAGGGATCGCGTGGGCCCACGACCGGTGCGGGCGACATCGGCGGGTCCATGGAGTCTGGCCCATTTCACGTCGGCGCTCCGTAGGGACCGATCTCCGCTAGCCGGGAGCCGGGCAGTGGCGCACGTAATCGGTGGCCTATGTGCCTGTTGTGCCTCGCCAGAACTTTGTCGGCTTGGTTTCTGAACGGTGGCGAGGGTTCCTGGGTACCTCTGCGGCCGGATCGCGGCGTGACCGCGGGCGCATATCGGTCCTGAATGCCAATCGTTGGCGGGACCCCTGTCGGCGGCGAGGGCAAGAACGCGGCCGGAGACGCGCGGGGGCGCCGGGAGTCGCTGCGCCGCTCAAGATCTTGGGTTACGCCGCGGATTTCCAGACGTAGCGATGATGCAGTCCACCGAGGCGCGGAAGCGATTCTAATCGTGAGCGCTACGCTAACTCCATCTTGAGATCATCCGCGCCTTGGGCCACTCTGGTGGTATACGAGTAGATCGGCGTCAGGCGTGGACGAAGTGGAGAGGGCTGGTGGCGGAGCACGCTGGCAGCGGTCTCAGCGTGGCGGCGTTCTGCCGGGAGCGCGGTCTTCTTCCAGCGTCGCAGTTCTTCGCCTGGAAGTGGCGGCTGAGCCAGGCCGCTTCGAGACAGTTCGTTGAAGTGCGGGTTGCGCGAACTGAAGGGCCGGCGCAACAGACAACGGCGCACGGCCGGGCAATTGAGATTCGGCTCGGCGGCCGCTGCGTCTTCGTGGAGCCCGGCTTCGATGCGGACCATCTGCGCGCCGTGCTGGCAGCGCTGGAGACACGGGCTTGACCAGCCTGCCGAGTTTGCGGTCGCTGGATCGGGAAGCCGGGGTCCCCCCAAAGTCCCCCCAAATTCCGGCGAAACTCACTTTTAGCGCGTCTAAGTCTTGTGTTTGCAACGTGAGGCGGCCTCAATTCCTTCGGCTGTTAACCGAAGGGTTGTAGGTTAGAGGGAACTGGGAGGGAACTCGGGATGGGACGTTAACCCGCCGCGCTCGCGCTGAAGGCCAGGGACTGCTGCGTGGCGTCAGGGCGTTGCTTTGGCGGACGGCGCCGGCCTCGCTACAGCTTCAGCACTCGGATGCCAGGAACTCTTTCGAAATGCCGCAGGTTCTCGGTGAGCACCGCGTAGCCCTGCTCGATAGCAGCCACGGCGACGAGCAGATCGCTAAACGGCGGCACGTTTCCCTTCGCCGCCTCTTGGCCTTCGATTTGTCCCAGCAGGTAAGCCGTCTGCAGCGTCACGGGATGAAGGGGAACTAACTCCACCAGTTCCTGGATGTAGGCCCGGCGGCGCTGGCTGCCGTCCGGCGTCCTGGCCCGGTAAATCCCGTGAACCAGCTCGGCTACCGTGATTGGCGAAAGCGAAACCTCAACCTCCCCGTAAGCGGTTTGGATGGCTTCAACCAATTGGGCGACGGGATGTCCCTTTCGTTCAGCCGTGATGACGACGATCGAGTGGAGCACTACTCCCAGGACGGCGGATTCCCTGGTTTCTGGTGGCTGGCGATGACGGCCTCCAGGTCCTTTCCGAATTCCGGATCGAGGGTGACCGTGGAGCCACGCTCCTTCGCCCGCCGGACGATCTCGGAGATCCGCCGGCGGGCGCTTCTCTCCCGCCCCTACGCTTTGACGATGATTTCCCGCAGGCGTTCCCGCGTCAGAAAGAATTTTATCGATTCGAATCTTCCGAAGAGCCTTTCCAGGCCTCGGTTATTGAAGAGCTGCGCCGGGCTGCGCACCCCGCGCCGGGCCACCTGCAACGTGTTCACGGCCTGGATCCGGAACGTGTAGATGGGGACCGCATCGAGTTTATCGTCGGAGTGGAAAAACGCCAGCAGATAGCTCCTCGGCCGCACCACTTTGCGCAACCGGCTCACCACCGCGGCGAGCAAAGCGGGTTCCAGATACTCCAGCACGTCCCAGATCAGAACTCCGTCGAAGTGCTCGTCCGGATAGTCCAGGGTTTGCCGCAGGAAGTACTCGATGCGGCCCGGATTGGACTGGTCCACCTTGTCGTCGCCGAAGGTCTCGTTGAGGAGTTGCAGGAAGTCCTCCGAGTAGAGGCGATGGCCCAGGTTGGTGATGAAGCTCACGTTCTGCTGGGTGGCGCCGCCGAGATCCAGGATTGTCAGGCCGGACTGGCCGCGGATATTGGAAAAGAACTCTTCGAGTCCCCGGCTTGGCCGCGTGACAAGCTGGTCCTCGGCGCTTCCCCTGCGCGGCGGAGGAGCGCTGCGAATCGTCTGTGCGGACGCGGCTGCGGCGTGGCCCGGTGGAGCGTTCCGGGCTCGCAGAATGCCTCTCAGCGGACCTGGAAGATGCATCGAACGGCTCGATTCAACTTGCCTCAGCGCTTGTCTGCGCCAAACGCCGGCGCGGCGGCGGGAGCGGAAGGCGCGGCGGGAGCGGCCGGCTGCGGCCTCGCTGCGGGCTTGGCCGGTTCAGGCTTCACGATGTCGATGCTGCCCTTGAAAAACGCGCCGTCCTCGATCATGATTCGCGCCGTGCGGACGTCCCCCACCAAGCGGGCGTCTTTCTTGATCTCCATCTTCTCGGCGGCTTCCACGTTGCCCTGAATGCTGCCCTGGAGCACCACCTCGCGCGCCTTGATCCCGGCCTTGGCGGAGCCGTGCGGACCGATGGTGAGCCTGTTTTCCAACGCCTCCACCGTACCTTCGATGTCGCCGTCGATGTACAGGTCCTCCTTGCTGAAGATCTGGCCGACGATCTTCACGGCTTTTCCGATGCTGGCCGGGCCTCGGCTTTCCGGATCGAGTCTTCCAACGGGCATGCTGGACACAGGCTTAATCTCCTTCTTCGGTTCTACGGGACTTGGCGCCACGGCCGCCTGACTAGGGGGAGTGATGGGAGTCGAAGGACGTGGCGGCTCTTCCTCCCGGCGTTTATTCCACATACCGGCGCCCTCCTGGACTAGGTATGAACATGTTAATGATACCGCTCTCCAGTCTAAGGGGAAAACGCCGGAAAAGGCAAACAAAAACTCCCGCGGCTTGGCGCTACCGCTTGCGCGGCTTGCCTTTGACCCTGGTTTCCAGCACGATGGGCGTACCGCGGAAATCGAAGCGCTTGCGAATCTGGTTCATCAGGTAGCGTTCGTGGGAGAAATGCAGCGGGCCGCGGCCGTCGGTGAACACCGCGAACGCGGGCGGGCGGATGGAGTGCTGCGTGATGTAAAAAATCTTACGCTCCTCGAAGCGAAGGTGCTCCAGAAAGCGATTGATCTCCCCCGTCGAGATGCGCCGCGAAGCCGATTCGTAGACCTCGCGGATGGTCTTGAAGAGCCCCTGCACGCCCGCGCCGGTCCGCGCCGAAATGAACGCGATGGGCGCGTAATCGAGGAACTTGAAATGGTCGCGCGCGTTCTCCTCGAACACCCGCTTCTCGCCGCTGTTCAGGTCCCACTTGTTGACGCACAGGATCAGCGCGCGTCCGCCTTCGTGGGCATAGCCGGCGATGGTGGCGTCGAGGCCCACCAACCCCTCGGAGGCATCGAGGACCAGCAGCACCACGTGCGCCATGCGGATGTTGCGGCGCGCCATGACCACGCTCAGTTTCTCCGCCATCAGCTCCGTCTTGCCCTTGCGCCGGATGCCCGCCGTGTCGACGAAGACGTACTCGACGCCGTCGCGCGTTACGGTTTCGTCCACCGCGTCGCGGGTGGTGCCGGCGACGGGCGAGACAATCGCGCGGTCCTGCCCCGTGAGGGCGTTGAGCAGCGTCGATTTCCCCACGTTGGGGCGGCCGATGATGGCGATCTTGATGCTCTCCGGACCCGCCGCCGCCTCCTCCACGTCCCTCGGAAAGCCCGCCGTGACGTGGTCGAGCAGCGCATCCACGCCGGTTCCGTGCTCCGCCGATAGCGGGAACACGTCCGCGATCCCCAGCCCGTAGAACTCGTTCGCCAGGCTCTCGCGCGCGGCCGTGTCGATTTTGTTCACCGCCAGCGAGACCGGCTTCCCCAGACGCTGCAGCATCTGCGCCAAGTCGCGGTCCGCGCCCGTAATTTCGGCGCGCCCATCCACCAGCAGGATCACTTGCGAAGCGTTCTTGAGCGCCATCTCGGCCTGGAGCAGGATCTGGCTCGGGATGTATTCCCGCGGGTTGACGAGGATCCCCCCGGTATCGATGATCTCGAAGCGGCGGCCATCGTGTTCGGCAAGCCCGTAAATGCGGTCGCGCGTGATGCCCGGCTCATCGCCGACGATAGCGCGCCGCTGCCCTGTAATCCGATTGAAAAGGGTGGACTTGCCGACGTTGGGCCGCCCCACGATGACGACCGTGGAGGTAACGTCCGGCATACCTCTTCATGATAGCAGGCGGGGATCCTCACGCGTCTCCGCGAGACGGATCGACCACTTGCAGAGAAGGAAAAAGCTTCCCATAGAATCCCCGGTCGCGCGACAGAAGCCGGTTTGCCTGCGTCTGCGCGTGGGCGCCTACAAGAAAGTCCGCCAGAATGCGCGCCCGCGTACCGCCTTGCTGCCGGTGCTTCCGCCAGATCCGACTCGCCATGAAGCGGGCGGCCCGGTCAAGCGGCTCCACCCGGATCTCAGCGGCGTGCAGGAACTCGTCGCATTCTCGCTGAGTTTGGAAGTGAATGCAGAGCTCCCCGTAGACCGGGTCGCAAATCACGAGGGACCCGAGGCTGGCCGCTTCATCGACCGCTCGCAAGGAGCGAGCGAAGAACTCTTCGTTCGGAATGAGAACGTC
>Ga0182027_10002488_pt1 | contig 29808 bp, 20 predicted proteins | sample 712E1DmetaG_FD_121300 | JGI IMG/M metagenome (GOLD analysis project Ga0182027, IMG submission 121300) | Permafrost microbial communities from Stordalen Mire, Sweden - 712E1D metaG (Illumina Assembly) | ecosystem: Environmental > Terrestrial > Soil > Wetlands > Permafrost | place: Sweden...
ACGGTAGTTGTTCGGATCAAGTAGCAATTTAGAAACGCTGATGTCTTGGGCCTCAAAATCGAAGGTCGTCTTCGCCGACGCCAGACTGGCTGACTTGATAGCCATCGCGTGAAATCCTCTCTATTCCGAATCTCAAGGGCCGCGTGCAGGAAGGCCATCCGCCCGTCGCCGAGCAGACTGCTTCCGCCGCGTGCGAACGCAGAATCTAATGATCAGGCCGTGTAGCGTGCCTACAACCCGTAATTGTAGGCCTTCGCGGCCGGCGATGCCGGATCCAATGCTTCCGGTGCAGCCGCGGCCGTGTTTCGGTCTCATCGTGCATTCGGCTGCGACCCTAGCTGTCGGGCTTCTGATGTGCCTTCCCAGCTTCCTCCAGGCATCGCTCGCGCACGTTCCTGTCCAGCTTAGCGGGGGCCACCTGCCCGGATAACGCCCGTTGCTGAGATTCGCCAGGTACTAAGGATAGACCCTCGCTGACGCCGAAAGGGGGGAGTGGCGGGACGTATTCGACAACTCGGGCTTGGGAACGAAGCCGGTACGGGGGAGGCCATGTTCGAGGTCATGATCGATCCGCTGCGTGGTCCGCTGTCGGACGGCCTTGACCTTTGAGGGTGGCCGCTGGAGAAGCGGAGGATGCCGCGAGAAGCTCCGGGCACCGAAGTTCTGCTCAGTCTGGTACGTTAGGAGGTTCCGAGATTCATCGGAGTCACGTGCCACGCGGACGGTACGCATGAGGCTTATCAAGAACACAGGCAGCGACCGCGTAATCGACGAACTGCGCCAGAGCCTAGCTCCTCCGTCGTCGCTCGACTTGGCCTCTCCCGCGTTTTCCCTCTTCGCCTTCGCGGAGCTACGGGAGCTGCTGGAAAAGCTTGCCGCGTGCCGCGTGGTGCTCCCGGCAACCACCGGCGCCGAACTCGGGTTGACCGGCTCCGATACGGACCGTGCCTTCCGGAATCGCCTTCAACTTCGCTGGCTCGCCCGCGAGTGTGGCGCGTGGATCAAAAAGAAGGTGGAACTGCGTGGTGCGCCGGCCTTGCTGCCGCAATCCATCCTCATCGCCGGGAGGCCCGGGTCCGAGTTTCATCGTGTCATCACCGGCAACTGTGCCTTCACAACTGAAGGCTTGGGAGTCACTCCAGGCAATCAATTCAGTCTGATCCAGTGTTCCGAGAAACCCGAGGAATCCGCCATCCTTGGCTCTTGGTTCGCGAGCCTGTGGAATTCGCTGGCAGCCTCCGATCACCAGAAAGATGCATTCCTCTCGCGTCTTCAGGAACTCGCCGATCCGAAACCCCCGTCGCTCATCTACTACCTGACCCTCTTCAACATTTTCAAAGACCTCGGCGACGAACTCGACGAAGAACGCATCGTCAAATCCGCCACCGGCATCCGCAACACCACTGTCTGGAAGAAGCTGTTCAAGTTCCAGAGGGACGGCGTCGTCGGGGCCATCGACAAGCTGGAGCGGCTGGGAGGCTGCATCATTGCTGACAGTGTCGGCCTCGGCAAAACCTTCGAGGCGCTCGCCATCATCAAGTACTACGAGCTTCGCAACGACCGCGTGCTGGTGCTGGTGCCCAAGCGCCTGCGCGACAACTGGACACTCTACAAGGCCAACGACCGCCGCAACTTCCTTGCCTCCGACCGTTTCAATTACGACGTTCTCAACCACACCGATCTCTCCCGCGACGGCGGGGCTTCCGGCGACATCGACCTTGCCCACGTCAACTGGGGCAACTACGACCTCGTGGTCATCGACGAGTCCCACAACTTCCGTAACAAGGCCACGCACAATGAGCGCGAGACTCGTTACGACCGCCTCATGCGGCGCATTATCAAGGAGGGCGTCAAGACCCGCGTCCTCATGCTCTCCGCTACGCCCGTCAACAACCGGCTCGCCGACCTCAAGAACCAGATCGCCTTCGTCACTGAAGCGGACGATATTGCTCTCGACGCCCACGGCATTTCTAGCATCGAGGCGACGGTTCGCCAGGCGCAGCTTCAGTTCAACCGGTGGCTCGCTCTGGAGGATGCCGAGCGTAAGCCGCCGCGTCTCCTGGACATGCTCGGCTTCGAATACTTCAAGTTGCTCGATCTGCTGACCATAGCACGCTCCCGCAAGCACATCGAGAAGTACTATGGCACCCAGGAGACGGGCCGCTTCCCTGAGCGACTCAAGCCCATCAACATCAAGCCAGACGTGGACCTTGCCGGTGAGTTCCGCTCCATTCGCGACATCAACAACGAGATCCGCCGCCTCACCCTCGCAGCCTACGCGCCGCTACGCTACGTACTGCCACACAAGCAGGCGGCCTACGACGCCAAGTACAGCACTCGGATTCGCGGCGGTGAGAGTTTCTTTCGACAGGTGGACCGCGAGGAAAGCCTTGTCCACCTCCTGCGCGTGAACGTCCTCAAACGGATGGAGAGCTCGGTCACTTCTTTTGCCCTCACACTCAAGCGCCAGCTCGCCGACGTTGAAGCTACACTGGCCAGAATCGAAGAGCAAGCGGAGGCGGTGGAGGAAATTGACATCGAGGACGTGGACCCGGACGACCCGGCTTTCGAAAGCCTGCTGGTCGGGCGCAAAGTCAAGGTGCTGCTTCAGGACGTGGACCGCGTCCGGTGGCGGCAGGACCTCACCGAAGACCGCAACCGGCTGGCGACGCTGCTGTCCGCGGCGAAACAGGTGAGCGCCGCACGTGACGCCAAGCTCAAGGCTCTTCGCGACGTTATCGAGCGCAAGTGCCGCCACCCGCTGAATGGCTCCAACCGCAAACTGCTCGTTTTCACCGCGTTCGCCGACACCGCCCAGTATCTCTATCACGAGCTCTCGGGTTGGGCGCAGAAGGAACTGGGCTTGCAGTCGGCCCTCGTCACCGGCGCCGGTCACAATCAGACCACGCTGCCCAACCTCCGCAAAGACTTCGCCAGCATCATCACATCCTTCTCGCCCGGGTCAAAGGAACGGCCCGAGGACCTTGCCGGCGAAGGGGAACTCGACCTGCTCATCGCCACCGACTGCATCAGCGAGGGCCAGAACCTCCAGGACTGCGACACCGTCATAAACTACGACATCCACTGGAACCCGGTGCGCATCATCCAGCGTTTCGGCCGCATCGACCGCATCGGCTCACTCAACGAGCGCATCCAGCTCATCAACTTCTGGCCCAACATGGAGTTGGAGGAATACATCAACCTCGAACAACGCGTCAGCGGCCGCATGGTACTTCTTGATATTTCCGCCACCGGCGAGGAGAATATCATCGAGTATCAGTCGGGCAACCAGATGAACGATCTGGAATACCGCCGCAAACAGCTCCTCAAGCTCCAGGACGCCGTCATCGATCTCGAAGACCTGAGCAGCGGCGTCTCGATCGCCGACCTCACCCTGAACGACTTCCGCATCGACCTCGCCGGGTTTCTCAAGGAACACGCCGGCAAGTTGGAAAGCCTGCCGTTTGGCACGTTTGCCGTCACCACCGCCGCCGTAACCACAGAGAAGCCCAGCGGAGACTCCGCCATCCCGCCGGGTGCCATTTTCTGCCTGCGCGCGGTGGGAGAAGCGGCGCTCAAGGCCATCGAGCCGGGTTACCCTCTCGCTCCGCACTACGTTGTGCATGTGGGCGACGGCGGCGCGGTCCTGCTGCCCTTCACTCAGGCCAAGCAGGCGCTCGACCGCCTCAAGCGGCTCTGCATTGGGCGCGACCTGCCCGATGCCGGAGCCCGCGCGCGCTTCGACAAGACGACCAAGGACGGTAAGGACATGAGCGCCGCGCAAGACCTGCTCGCCAAGGCCGTGTCCTCCATCGCGGGAAAGAAGGAAGAGCGAGCTATCGCCAGTCTGTTCACGCCGGGCGGCACCCATGCCATGAAGGGCGAGTTCCAGGGCATCAACGACTTCGAGGTGGTGGCCTTCCTTGTAGTGCTGCCGGAGGCAACAAGGGAATGAGTTTTGCCCCGGTCATCAACGCCCTGGCCATTCCGCCAAACGCCCGCGTGGATCAGCGGGTTCCCAAGAAGCTGCTGCTGGAACAGGGCGCGCCTACCGCCGCGGACAAGCGCCAGATTCAGGACGGTATTGAGGAAATGGTCTGGGTCGCCGCGCTCAAGCCCACCAATGTTGCCGTGCCGATGTTCCGGGACGACGTTCGGGAGTATCTGGAGATCGCGGTGCTCACCACCACGCTCCGCGCCGCCGGTAAGCCGACTCGCCTTATCGAACTGATTCATCGCGCTATTCCCTATCCCCTCGTGCTCCTGGCAGCGCACGGCGATACCGTCAGCCTGTCGCTAGCGCACAAACGCTGGTCGCAGGGCGAAAAGGGCAAGGTGGTTATCGAGGACGTCCGCCGTACCGCCCCGTTTCGACCGGAAGCGCCCACGGCGGAAGAGGCTTCGTTTCTCGCCAGCCTCACATTCTCCGGGCTGCCCAGCCGCGACTTGTTCACGCTCTATCAGGGCTGGATCGACCGCGTTGCGGCGTTAGAAGCCGCACAGATAACCGGCACGTTTACCCCACCGGATTCCGCCGCCCGCGCCGCGGCGCTTCGGGAGAGTCTCGATACGCACCTCCGGCTCCAACGCGATATTGCGTCGCTGCGGATTCAAGCGACGAAAGAGAGACAGCTCAACCGCCGCGTGGAACTGAATCTTCAAATCAAACGGCTGGAGGCGGAGTTGTACGAAGCGATAACGAATCTCTGAGCGGGATTAACCCTATGAAAGCCACTGAAGCCAACCTCCTCGGGTTTCTCAAGAAGTCGCCGCAGTTCATGATTCCGATCTACCAGCGCACGTACTCGTGGGCTGAGAAGGAGTGTCGCCAGCTGTGGGACGACATCATGCGAACTGGAAACGATGATGCCGTCTCCGCTCACTTCATCGGCTCCATTGTCTACATCGAACGAGGACTGTATCAGGTGTCGAGCCAATCCCGCTTGCTGGTGATCGACGGCCAGCAACGTCTGACTACGCTGACACTTCTTCTTGCAGCACTTGCACGAGCATTGGAGAAACTGGATGAGGCGAACCGCGAGCCAGAGGACGGCTTTTCTCCACGCAAGATCCGCAACTACTACTTGCTCAATCCAGAGGAAGAGGCCGAGCGGCACTACAAGCTGATCCTGTCGCAAACTGACAAAGCCTCACTCATTGCCATCGTCGGTGGAAACGAACAGCCAAAGGAACTCTCGCTCCGCGTGACACACAACTTTGCGCTCTTCGAGTCGTGGATTGCCTCCTGCAAAGGCGATCTTGCTCCGCTGTGCAAGGGGTTAGCGAAGCTGGTTATTGTGGACATCGCCCTCAGCCGCGATCAGGACAACCCGCAACTGATTTTCGAGAGCATGAATTCAACGGGACGTGAACTGAGCCAGGCCGACCTAATCCGCAACTTCGTCCTCATGGGATTGGAGCCCGAGCTGCAGACTCGGCTCTATGAGCAGTTCTGGCGGCCGATGGAAGTCGACTTCGGACAAGACGCCTATGGCACTCACTTCGACGGTTTCATGCGTCACTACCTCACGGTCACAACTGGCGACATCCCAAACGTTCGCGACGTTTATGAGGCGTTCAAAGCCCATGCCCGCTCTCCAAAGGCGGAACAAGCTGGGGTGGAGGCACTGGTCGCAGACATTCGCGCCTTCTCCCGATACTTCTGCGCGATGGCGCTGGGGGCAGAGGCTGACGCCGATCTGAAGCTCGCATTTGACGATCTGCGCGAGCTGAAGGTTGATGTGGCGTATCCGTTTTTGCTCGAGCTGTATCACGACTACGCTAGCGGCGCGCTTTCCAGTGGAGACTTTGTTGCGGCCGTGCGCCTAGTCGAGGCCTACGTCTTCCGCCGAGCCATCTGCGGAATTCCCACAAACTCCCTAAACAAGACGTTCTCCACATTCACTAGGGCGCTCAAGAAGGACCGCTACTGTGAAAGTATTCAAGCGCACTTCCTGGGACTGCCGTCCTACCGTCGCTACCCGACCGACGATGAATTTCGGCGCGACTTGCAGGCTCGTGATCTGTACAACTTTCCACGCCGCAGTTACTGGCTGCGAAGACTGGAAAACCACGGGCGCAAAGAACGTGTGTTGGTTGATGAATACACCATTGAGCATATCCTGCCCCAGAATGAGAGCCTCTCGGCCGCCTGGAAGACCGCACTGGGTGCGGAGTGGGAGCGCATCCAGCAGACATGGCTTCACACTCTCGGCAATCTGACGCTCACCGGGTACAACTCCGAATACGGCGATCGCAGCTTCACAGCGAAGCGCGACATGAGCGGTGGATTCAAGGAAAGCCCGCTTAAGCTCAACCAGGGACTAGGCCTTCTCGACCAGTGGAACGAGGAAGCTATTAAGTCCCGTGCGGAAAGGCTGGCGGGTATGGCACTGGAGGTCTGGACTGCCCCGAAGCTGCCGGCTGATGTACTGGTGGCCTACAGGGCTCAGCCTGCTGCATCGGCTTACACCGTCAGCGATCACCCGCACCTGCTTACCGGCGTAACCCACGAGGTGTTCGAGGCATTCCGCAAGCAGGTGCTCGCTCTTGACCCCTGCGTTACCGAGGAGTGTCTCAAGTTATATGTGGCCTACAAGGCGGAAACCAACTTCGTCGATGTGGTGCCGCAAGCAAAGCGCCTACGCCTGTCGCTGAACATGGCATTCTGTGAGATCCATGATCCCAAACACCTCTGCAGAGACGTCACCGGTATGGGCCGCTGGGGAAATGGCGATGTCGAGATCGCTCTCTCCTCCTTGGAGGAGCTTCCTTACGTTATGGGCTTAGTGCGCCAGTCTCTCGAGAGGCAAATGGGCTCCGGCGGCGATGCCTGACGTTCGTAGCGGCAACAAGGACATTGTGAAGGACAAACGAAGATGAAGAAACTCAATGCCGAGGACCCCGAGACCAAATCGCCCGACCTCGTAGCGTACAACATCGAGCAGCTCAAAACCCTCTTCCCCGAGGCGTTCACCGAGGGAAGGTTCGACTTCGAGGTACTGAAACAACTTCTGGGCGCAGCCGTGGACGAGCGGGAGGAAAGATACAGCCTCGACTGGCATGGCAAGCGCCGCGCCCGCCAGCTCGCCCTCACACCCTCGACAGGCACGCTGCGCCCCTGCCCGGAAGACAGCGTGGACTGGGACACCACCCGAAACCTCATGATCGAGGGCGACAACCTTGAAGTTTTGAAGCTCCTCCAGAAAAGCTACGCCGGGAAGGTAAAGCTCATCTACATCGACCCGCCGTACAACACCGGCAAAGACTTCGTGTATCCCGACAACTTTCAGGACAACATCAAGAACTACCTCGAACTCACGGGCCAAGTGGACGGCAACGCCAACAAGCTTTCCTCTAACACAGAAGCCTCCGGCCGTTTCCACACAAACTGGCTCAACATGATGTACCCGCGTCTCAAGCTGGCGCGGCACTTGCTGCGAAATGACGGGGTGATGTTCATCAGCATCGATGATCACGAAGCAGACAATGTCAAGAAGGTATGTTCAGAACTGTTTGGGGAGGAGAATTTTCTCGCCAACGTCTGTTGGGAAAGAGCTGACAGCCCTCGAATGGACGCCGACTACTTCTCGACAAAACATGACTATCTCGTGTGTTACGCCAAGAATGCGGAGGCCTTCAGTGTTCTCCGGAAGCCGTACGAGGGAGAGGATGTTCCAGAACATTTCAACAGGGTTGATGAAGCGGGTCGCAAATACTACCTAAAGCCCTTGCGGGCGATGGGGGGACAGGGCGAGACGCGAATGGCCAGGCCTAAGCTGTACTTCCCGATTACTGCACCGGACGGCACGGCCATCTATCCGAAGCTTGAAGGAGGAGGAGACGGAGCCTGGCGTTGGAGTCCGACGAAGGTCCAATCAGAATTGGCGCGCATTGAGTGGGTGAAGAAGGGGGACTCCTGGACGCCTTATTACCGGATTTATGCTGACGAAAGTTCAGGTAGGCCGCCGGAAACGATTTGGTTCGCCGAAGATGTTGGAAGTACTCGGAATGCTACTGCAGAGATGAAGTTGCTTTTCGATGATGTGAAGTGTTTTGACACCCCTAAACCTGTGGCTTTGATCCGGCATGTGGCGTCGATCTCGGTTTCGGGTGACGATGTCGTTCTCGACTTCTTCGCGGGGTCCGGCACTACCGGCCACGCGATTATGGAAGAAAACGCCAGCGACAGTGGGAACCGGCGGTATATCATGGTCCAGCTTCCTGAAGCCCTCAACGCCAACGAGCGCGAACAGAGAACTGCTGCCGACTTCTGTGACCAAATCCGCAAGCCCCGCAACATCGCTGAACTGACCAAGGAACGCCTGCGCCGAGCCGCGAAAAGAATTCGGGAAGAGAACCCGATGTTCGCGGGCGACCTCGGCTTCCGCGTCTTCAAACTGGCCTCCAGCAACATCCGGGCCTGGGAACCGGACCGCGAGAACTTGGCGCAGACCCTCGAGGCCTCCGTCGAACACCTCAAGACAGACCGCACCGAGGACGACATCCTCTTTGAGCTGCTGCTCAAGCTGGGCCTAGACCTCACCGTGCCCATCGAGCAGAAGGCCATCGCCGGAAAGGCCGTCCACAGCATCGGTGCGGGCATCTTGCTCGTCTGCCTCGCCCCCCAGATCGCCGCCGCCGAGGTAGAGCCTCTGGCGCTTGGCATTGTCGAATGGCACAAGCAATTGTCCCCCGCAGGCGACACAACCGTCGTCTTCCGCGATAGCGCCTTTGCCGACGACGTGGCCAAGACCAACCTTACGGCCATCCTCCAGCAGCACGGGCTGGAAAACGTGCGAAGCCTGTGAGGCGGAACCATGAAGCTGCACTTTGAGCCCAACCTGGACTATCAGCACACTGCCATTGAGTCGGTGTGCGACCTGTTTCGTGGTCAGGAAACCTGCCGCACCGAGTTTACCGTTACCCGCGATGCGCGCGCCGCACAGCTAATTTTAGCTTTTGCCCAGAGCGACTTGGGCATTGGCAACCGCCTGCATCTGCTGGATGATGAACTTCTGGCCAACCTGGGCGACATCCAAATCCGCAACGGCCTGCGGCCTTCAGCGTCGCTGGCCTCAGGCGATTTCACGGTGGAGATGGAGACCGGTACGGGCAAGACCTACGTTTACCTGCGCACGATCTTCGAGCTGAACCGCCGTTACGGCTTCACCAAGTTCGTCATCGTGGTCCCTTCCGTGGCGATCAAGGAGGGCGTTTACAAGACGCTCCAGATCACCGACGAACACTTCCGCGCCCTTTACGCCAATGCGCCCTTCGAGTACTTCCTCTATGACTCCAGCAAGCTCGGCCAAGTGCGTAACTTCGCCACCAGTCCAAACATCCAGATCATGGTGGTTACGGTCGGCGCTATTAACAAGAAGGACGTGAACAACCTCTACAAGGACAGCGAGAATACCGGTGGTGAGAGACCCATCGACCTGATCAAGGCCACCCGGCCGATCCTAATCGTGGACGAGCCACAGAGCGTGGACGGCGGCCTGGAAGGACGTGGTAAGGAGGCGCTCGGGGCCATGAATCCGCTTTGCACGCTGCGCTACTCCGCCACCCATGCCGACAAGCATCACATGGTCTACCGCCTCGATGCGGTGGACTCCTACGAGCGCAAGCTGGTGAAGCAGATCGAGGTGGCCTCTCTCGAAGTGGAAGGCGGGCACAACAAGGGCTACGTGAAGCTGCTCTCCACGACCAATAAAAAGGGCACCTTCAGCGCCAAGGTCGCCCTCGACATGCAGCGCGGTACGAGTGTGACCCGGGAGACCGTCACCGTGAAGCCGGGCTATGATCTTCAGCAGGTCACCGGCCGCGCTGTCTATGCCGACTGCCTCGTCCAGAACATTGGCTGCAAAGTCGGCGAGGAGTATCTCGAACTGAGCAACCTGGAGACGCCGCTCCGCCCGGGTGAGGCCATCGGCGACGTGGACAGTGACGCCCTAAAGCGGCTCATGATCCGCAGGACCATCGAGGAACATCTCGACAAGGAGCTACGGCTGCGGCCGCAAGGCATTAAGGTACTGAGCCTGTTCTTCGTCGATGTTGTCGAGCACTACCGCAGCTACACCGCAGACGGCGCTCAGGTAAAGGGCAAGTATGCGGTAATGTTCGAGGAGGAATACCGCAAGGCCGCCGCCAGGCCGAAGTATCACACCCTCTTCAATGAGGTGGACCTGGAATCCGATGCCACGGAAGTCCACGACGGCTATTTCTCCATCGACAAGAAGGGAACCTGGACGGATACCGCCGAGAACACCCAGGGCAACAGAGAAAACGCAGAACGCGCCTACAACCTCATCATGAAGGACAAGGAGAAGTTGCTGAGCTTCGAGACGAAGCTGAAGTTCATCTTCTCTCACTCAGCACTGCGCGAGGGCTGGGACAATCCGAACGTCTTCCAGATTTGCGCCATCCGCGATATGGGCACTGAACGCGAGCGCCGCCAGACAATCGGACGCGGGCTGCGCCTGTGCGTGAATCAGCAGGGCGACCGCCTACGCGGCTTTGATGTCAATACGCTCACTGTCATCGCCACGGAAGGCTATGAGCAGTTCGCCGCGAACCTCCAGACGGAGATCGAGGCCGACACCGGCATTCGCTTTGGCATCGTGGAAAAGCACCAGTTTGCCGCCATCCCGGTGACGGACGAAGCAGGGCGGACCACAGCCCTTGGCGTGACCCAGTCGGAAGCCATCTGGGCGCACCTCAAGGATGCGGGCTACGTCGATGCAAAGGGCAGGGTGCAAGACACCTTGAGGCAGGCGCTCAAGGACGGCACCCTCCAACTGCCAGAACAGTTCCAGCGCCAGCTCCCGCAGGTGAAAGAAGTGCTCCGTAAGCTGGCCGGGAAACTGGACATCAAGAACGCCGACGAGCGCAGGCCGGTCAGGGCCCGTCAGGCGGTGCTCCACAGTGAAGAATTCCAGGCGCTCTGGGACCGCATCAAGCACAAGACCACTTACCGCGTGCAGTTCGATAACGACACGCTGGTGGCGGAGTGCGCCAAAGCTCTCCGCGACTGTCCGCCGATCACCAAAACCCGGGTGCAGATTCGCAAAGCCGACCTCGCTATCGGACGAGGCGGCGTCTCCTCGGAGGAGACCGTCGTCGCCGCTCCAATCACGATTGAGGAGACCGACATCGAACTGCCCGACTTGCTGACCGACCTCCAGGACAAGACCCAGCTCACCCGCCGCAGTCTCGTGCGCATTCTCATTGCTAGCGGTCGCCTCGATGACTTCAAGCGGAACCCGCAACAGTTCATTGAACTGGCGACCGAATCCATCAATCGGACCAAACGCCTCGCCTTGGTGGATGGCATCAAATACCAGCGTATCGGCGACGAGCACTACTACGCCCAGGAACTCTTCGAGCACGAGGAACTGACGGGCTACCTGAAGAACATGCTGGCCGCAACCAAGTCGGTGTACGAGCACGTCGTTTACGATTCGTCCGGCGTAGAGCGCACCTTTGCCGAGCAACTGGAAAAGAACGAGGCGGTGAAGGTTTATGCTAAGCTCCCCGGCTGGTTCAAAGTTCCGACGCCCCTTGGTACCTACAATCCAGACTGGGCTGTGCTGGTTGAAAAGGATGGCGCGGAGCGGCTCTACTTCGTGGTTGAAACCAAGAGCAGCCTCTTCCTCGACGACCTGCGCGACAAGGAAAGCGCCAAGATCGAGTGCGGGAAGGCCCACTTCAAGGCACTGGCGGTTGGCGAAAACCCGGCAGAGTTCATCCAAGCCAGGGACATCGACGACCTGATGGCAAGGTGCTAACCGACTCTCAGGCTGCCGTTGCCGCCCAGGTCTCGTTCTGCAAGTCGCGCAGCACAGGCTCATGCCGTGCGTACCGCTCGCAAGCGAACCCGGCGTGGACCATCTCACGGTTCAGGTTTCGGTCATCCGGCAGGATGATCTCGGCGACGGTGCGCCCGTAGCGGTCCAGCGGCAACGGCTAGCCACGCCTTCAGAACCGCCACCGTTGGCTTGGCAAGCGGGGTACATCGCTCTTTGCGGCCCTTGCCTACACATTGCACGTGTGCTCCTGCGCCCAAAACCACGTCGGCGCGCTGTAAGCCGGTCAGTTCCGATAAGCGCAGGCCTGTCTGAACGGCTACTCCAGGAATCGAGTCAGCTTCCGCCACAGCGTCAAGGTGTAGGTAGCCGCCTTGGCCAGCGTGCTGGAGGGTAAGGCCTGCGCCCGTACCGCCTCGATCCGCGACTGGAGCGCATCCAGCAGCGGAACGGCCTGCCTGGCGGCAGCTGATGCTGCAATAGCGCTGGTGCGCGTGGCGCGGGCGAAACCGCTGCTCGCACCCCTTTCAGCAGGCAGCGGCGCGCCTGCGGCCGGGCTCGAAGCCTGGGCGGACGTCTGCTATCCTCACTGGACATGGATCGAGTCGAACTTACGTCACGCCGCCAGGTCCGTTGCGACGGTTGCAGCCAGATCACGCCGGGATACGACATCGTCAACTACGGCTCCATCGAACAGGGATATAGGCGTCTCTGTGGCCGCTGCTTCAACACGGAAGTGGCGAAAGCAGCCGGGCTGGAAGGGTTCGAACACGCCAGGTTCGAACCGGTGGGGCTCGCGGATTCGACGGGCGAGCTCCACGAGTTCCATTTCCGCACGCATCTGTTCGGGACCGGGGTCGCGCTCGACGCCTTCGAGCTTCGCGATGGAGATCCGGCTGGTTACTGTTTCCAGATCATCGGCGACCCGAAGGACGATCTGCTGGCGCTGCTGGGGCGCCTGATTGAAAAGATGCGGCGTGCCCTATCGATCAGGCATCTCATCGACAGCAAGCACGGACTGCAAATCGCCGACCATCAGGTTGTGCGTGGCCGGATCGAGTGGGACGATGCCCACGACGGCCGCCTCCCGCTTCTCGTCATCGACGGTCGCAAGGTCGACTGGGACGAGTTCGGCCGAATGCTGATGAGCTTCGAGGGCTTCCAGTTCAAACTGAATTTCGCCGACAAGAGCGAAGAGCTGTGAGCCCCAGCGACCGTCGGGTGCCTACGTCATTCGTCGGCCTGTCCACTGGTGGCGGTCCAGTCACCGCCATTGAGCATTCGCGCTGTGGCCCACAGCGCTGGATCGAGCGCCCCATGGCCCGGTACCCCAGGTTCGCACAATGGGCGTCGAAGGCGGAGAACTACATCGAACCGGCCGCCGCCGAGTAGGCGCTGACCGGCGACTCTACGGACTCCCTCCCGGTCTCGTCTGCCTTTGCCTGAGCGCGGTAGCCCAATCGCTTGACCCATTCCTTGAAGTGCGGCCGCAGAGCTCCGTACTGGATCTCTTCAGGGTGCTCCTGTAGAAAGCGCGCGACCGCTCCCCAGGTTACCCCCTTGCCCGACCGTTGCAGCCACCTGCGCCGAAGCCAGTCCCGCACCGTTGCCTTTGTGACCCCCAATCTAGCCGCTATCTCCTTCTGGGAATCGCGCAGGTCCTCCAGCTTGATTCCGTAGACCAACTCGCCAAGCCACTTCTTCAGCACTGGCGGCCGTTCGGGAGGCAGCAGACCACTGAACTCCTTCACGAACAAGGCCAGCGATTCCACGGGAACTCGGGCGTGCTCCGTCCACAGGTACCACTTCCAGATCCAACGCCGCACCTGGCGACCCGTGACCCCAAGCAATCCCGCAACATCCTTGCACTTAAAGCTCTCCGTCTGGTGGTCGGCAGAGTAGCCACGTCGGCGGGCGAAACTCCAGATTGTCGACGTCGGACGCTCCAACTCCTCCGCGAGCAACCGGAACGTCGATCCTCCCAGCGAGTTCAGCACGAATGCCTGCTCATCCTCTCGAAGTGGCTTCCGAGGTCTGGGTTCCGGCGTTCGCAGTCCAAGCCGGTTGAGTTCCTGGACGATGCATTGATCGGACAGGTCGGGCCGCATCAATCTGATCGCTCTCTTCGCTTCGCCAACACCTCCCTTCAGGTACGCCGCTACGAGAACTTGGCGCAGTTTGTCCGTCCACCGAACCCGCGCACGGTGTCTCCGTTGCTTCGTGCGCTCGCGGGCGACATCTGTAAGGTCAACCGGGACTAGTCCGTTCGTTCCACCGCGCCTACGCTGTTGCCGCACCCCTCCGTCCAGAACGATCAGGCGCCCGCGCGGAGGCGCCTCTACCTCGCTCGCTTGGCACGCCTTTTCCTGTGGCAGCGCCCCCATAAAGCCTCCCTGGTTCGCATTCCGACACGTCCGCCATGGACCCGCCGCTGACGCTCGGGCCGGCCAACGTGAAGGCGATAGCCTTCTTTACACGGGATCGCGAGAGTGCCCGCTCTGAGATTCGACAGCAGCCAACAACGCCCAGGCCGCGGAACTATTCATCAGAGACACAACTCGCAACGATGCGTTCGCACACAATCCGGAACCCTTCTGGGGATGCCGACAACAGCGCCCCTCAGTGTGTGGCGCGCATCTGTGCCCAGTCTCTCCGTCACGGCTTGCCGCCGGATGCCTACAGGATCCGCGGGTGCAACCGTTGTCTGCCCGAACGCAGCCCCAAGAATCTGGGCCTCTAACAAATAGAGTCCGCGAATTGGGAAAACCCCACCCACCAAAACAATCAGCATGGTGCAAAACAGATCCGATTGTGGTTTGATTAAACCCAGGTGAGTTTTCGGGATCTCTGTGGCTCTTCATCGTAAGGGCCAACCCCGGGTGTGGCGGAGCAGTGCGCCATCGAGAGCAAGGGGCCGGGTCGAATGGAAGACTGGAAAAGGTCGAACGCGCCGTTCTGGATCCGCGACAAGGACGATTTCGGGCGTCCTGTCGATCCCGACGTGCTGAGTGCCGCCGAGCGGATCTGGGAACGCGTCCTGTACCTGGCCGAGTCCAAGCTCAAGGACCGCACCCGCGCCGCGGAAGTTCTGGAGCTAACGGCACTTGCCGTTTCACGCGCGCTCCGGCGCCGCGGCCGCGAACCCATCCGCGACCTCGACGCCTATCTATACTGGGCGTGCTCGCGCCGATTCGAGAGGATCGCTGCCAAGGAAAGCCGGGTGCAGTTCGCCCATGAGCCGGGACATCTGGAACTCATCGCGGCGAACCCGGCCGATTGCTGGGTCGATGAATTCTACGATGAGGTTCAGCTCAAAGAACTGCTCTCATGTATGGATCCCCGAACGCGGCGGCTCTTCGCGCTGCGGTGTCAGGGATATTCCTGGCCAGAGACGGCCGAGCAGATGGGCTACCTGAACGGCCACAGCGCCGAAGTGCAATTCTGGAAGGGCGTGCGGGCCGCCCGGCGGCGCTTATCGCGGCGCTCGGCCCCCAAACCGCCGCAGTCTCCGAAAGAGGCAGACTGATGTCACGGCCAGATGATGGATTGTCGCGAAGGCAGGAGCGGAAACTGGTGGAGGTGGGGAAACGCGTCTTTGCGGAGCATTTCCCGAATCCGGACCGAATCGGATGCCCGTCGCCGGACGTTCTGAAGGCAATGGCATTCCGACGTCCAAGCGCTGCTGGGCGGGAGTACCCGGTCGATCACCTGACGATGTGCTCGCCGTGCTTCCGGCAGTACAGCCAATATCGGGCGCAGGCCCAGTTTCGGGTCGGCGCGCGTGTTGCCTTGATCGCCGCCAGCATCGTGGTCGTGCTCGGTGCGCTCCTGTGGTTCGCCGTGGGACGGCCCGGCGCGCAGATCGCGCATCCGCCGCGACTACCCCTCCCCCTTCAGCAGGTAACGCTCGATCTCCGGCCTTTTGCTTCGTCGCGAGGGCAGGCACCGAACGCCGGCAAGTCGGCCCTGGTCATTCCTCGGGGTCGCCTTCGCATCACACTCCAACTCCCGGTCGGGGCCGATGAGGGTCCCTACGCGGTTGTCCTGCTCGGGCCATCAGGCCAGCCGGCCGTGTCAGCCCAAGGCCAGGCACGGCTCCTCAACCACATCACCACGCTGGAAATCGAAGCAGATCTCCGCAGCCGCGCGCCGGGACAGTATACCCTCCGCATCGGAAGGCTTGGCTCATCGCAGCAAGACTATCCGGTCACGGTAGAGTGATCGGTCCCGGGCGCCTCGCCCAACCCAACTGGCGTTGGCCATCAAGGAAGGAGCACTGTCTACAGAACGCCTCGGCGCTTCAGGCCCGCCCCGGCCAGGAGGCTAACTTCTACCTGGAGGGCGTCCCGGCCAGTTGACGTGACGGGGACTTCAAATCGCTGTATCGAAAGCGCTCCGGCCCGGAGCGCGCCGCGCCACAGGAGGTTTCAGCGCCCGGGCGCTCACGATACAGCCCTAAGACTTCGACTTCACAGGAGCCATGTCCCGGAGCGTCGCAGGAACCGAACGCCTCGATACACGCGGCCACGATTACGCTGGATTCGCCGTGCCACAAACCAAGGAGCGAGCATCAAGGGCCGTTGCTACGACAATCGCCACACGCTGGTCACGGAGCTCGCCGAGTCGGGCGCGGGCGACGAGGTGATCATGAGCATCGCTGGGCACGTCTCGCGCGCCATGCTTTCGCGATACTCCCATGTGCGCATGGAGGCCAAGCGGCAGGCCCTCGACGAGATTGCCGCGCGCCAGCGCGCGGCCGACGAAAAGCGCCACAAAGAAGCACAGCAACAGCAGCAGGTTCTGATGCCCTCTCAATCGGTGGCTCTTCAGTAATCGGCAGGAGCAAAAGAGGCGAGGAAGGCTGATGTTTCAGCTCGGTTTTGCGCCTGCCGCTGCCATAAGCCAAAGCACACCGAAGTCCTTTTCTCTGCAAAAGCGATGCGCAGCCCATGGAACCCTTGGGACCTCCGGAGTGCTGGGGGCACATGACACGTGCGGCAGCACACGGCAGCACACGGCTTGACAACTGCCAGCCGACGCTTCTATGATGGAAAAGTCCATCCAGTTTCGTCTCGGCCTTGCGGTTGGGCCCATTCCCCGGGTGAGGGAAGGGAGCGCAGCAACCATGAAAAAGAGCAACGGCGTTGCATTGATTCTCAATTACAAGCGGCAGAGCACCTACGCGTTTAACGTTGTCGTTGGCGCTCTCGAATCTTGGCCTGGGTCCGATGGCGTTGAGATGTCCTTTGTCAGTGAGAGGGAAGCACTGGTTTCGGCTATTCAAGGGGCCCGCCAACAGGACAAGACAGTGGTCGTGGCGTGGTCCTTCTATTCACCGACTTTCTTGGCGAGTGCCACCGAGCTTCAGGCCGTCAAGCAGGAGGTCGCTCACCCCGACATCATTCACTTGGCCGGAGGAGTTCACGCAACTGCTGAACCGCGGCAGACGCTGAGCGCCGGCTTCGACTTCGTCGCCACCGGAGAGGGTGAGAAGACCATAATCGACTTTGTGGGCCGCCTCGTGCGCGGTGAGGACCATCTCGCTACTAGGGGCGTTTCTTACCTCGACGGGGTGCGCTACATTTCCAACGGTCAAGGCGAGCGAATAGACCTAAACGAATACCCGCCGTTCGCTCAGAAGCACCGCAAGTTCAACCCCATCGAGATCACAAGGGGATGCATCTACGCGTGCAAGTTTTGCCAGACGCCGTTCATGTTCAAAGCGAAGTTCAGACATCGCTCGGTCGAGAACGTCTGCCATCACGTTCAGGTGATGAAAGACCACGGCCTCAAGGATGTTCGGTTTATTACACCAACATCACTCTCCTACGGATCAGATGATGGGTCAGTCCGGCCCGACAAGATCGAGGAACTCCTCTCGTCCATTCGTCGTGTCCTTGGCAATACCGGCAAGATCTTCTTTGGAACGTTTCCCTCAGAAGTACGTCCGGAACACTGCACGCATGAGACGCTGGGGTTGCTGAAGCGTTACGTGGCTAATGACAATCTCATCATCGGCGGCCAATCGGGGTCCGACCGAATTCTCGCATCTAGCCATAGAGGGCACGACGTCCATTCCGTTGTTGCTGCTGTCAGAATTGCGCTCGAGGTAGGTTTCCTCCCAAACGTCGATTTCATTTTTGGGTTACCAGGTGAAACGCCGGCGGACACGAAAGCGTCACTAAGGCTTGCTGAGCACCTCAGTGACATGGGTGCGAAGATCCACGGACACACCTTCATGCCGCTCCCCGGCACTCCATGGAAGAACGCGCCGCCTGGAATACTGAAGCCTGCCACTTTGCACCAGTTGAAGCGTCTGGTTTCTCGCGGTAAACTATACGGCCTATGGCAAGAGCAGGTTGCGATCGCCGACGAGTTGCATCGGATCGCGACAGTCGCATCGAGGCGTGATGAAGGACAGACACTCCCAATACATTAAGGTACAGGGCGTCAAACTCCGCCAAGGAGCTATCGGCCTTCATGACAGGCTCGGCCCCATCGCGGATGCCGTCGTCGTGCTGCTTATCGGTGGCGTTTTCGTCTCCCTGATGGTCCGCTACAAACTTGGCTCGGCGAGTGATTGGGCCGGCGTACTAGGTGCTTTCGCAACGACGGCGATATGCGTGTACCTCCTAAAGCGAGCCGCGCGTCAACACCACATCCTGATCGAGGTCACCATGTCGTACCTCGTTCACGGCGGCAAGCAGTTCCTCGATGATTTGCTCGGGAAGATGATTGGCGGCAAGTGGCATCGAGAGCAGCTTCGACCTGGTGATGCGCTGTTTGACGTTTTGGAAACCGTAGCTAGGAGCCAAGACTACGAGATGAAGCGTCGAGTGGTGGAGGCGCTTCCATCTCTCGGTAACGTGGATACCAAACGGACCATGGAAATCGCGCGCATACTGCGTGGCGACTGGGATGATAGGTGGCATTCCGACCTGCGGCGCAGGGCAGTCGAGGCTCTCGTAGTACCACCGCTGCCAGGAGAAGTCCCCTTGCTGCTCCGCGCCAAGCGTGATGTGGTGGCCGAATTCCTCCAATTGCGCGACAAGGACCAGGTCTACGTCGGTTTCGCGATTGCCGAGGCGCTTCAGGAGTGGGAAGATACGGCACCCAAGCTGGCACCGAGGCTATGGTCAGAATTGATCGAGTTCAGCGCTAGGATGCACTCCCCGGAGGAGACGCAGGCCATCGGTGAACTGGTAGGGTTGCTGACTACTGTGAGGACAAAGAGCGCGGTGGAAGTTGTTGACCAGATTGTTCAAATGAGCCAGCACAAAAACACCTTCGTTCGCGTAGTCGCAGCTAGGAACATCTTGCGAATCGCGTCCAGGCTGCCAGAACAGGTTCTCTTTCTCATGGAGAGGTTCTTGGATTCTGCCCAGCCAAAGAACGTTAGACGGCCAATCTCGAGGGAACAGTCTATTCAGTTCCTCATCCAGGAGTTGTCGAACCGAGCGCTCGGACCGAGGGCCAGGCAACTCTTGATGAAGCTGATAGCGGACCCTGACGAGATCATCAGGACGACAACGTTTGATAAGGCGGAATTGCTGCGCATTCAGGCCCCTGATGTATTCCTGGAAGTGTGCCAGTACATCATTCGGAACGAGCCGTCCCAGACACTCCGTGATAGAGCCCATCGGGCGTACGAAGAGTACGTGGCCACGCAGTCACAGCCGAACTGATTCCACGAGCTTGACGTCATCTCCATCCTGTTGCGAGATTCCCTATCGCACCACTGAAACGCTCGAGGGAGTTCCGCCAGAGACTCCTGATCGAGATGTGCTGCGGAAAGGATCGCTTCCGTGGAATGTCGTCGATGCGTCGATGAGACGTCCCCCCAGAGTCCCCCCAATTTCCGTGAGATTCAGGTTTTGGAGCGTCTAAGTCTTGTGTTTGCAACGCGAGGCGACTACAACCAGGTCGGCTGTTAACCGAAGGGTTGTAAGTTCGAGTCGTAATTCGCAGGGGCAGTAAACTCGAAGATCCCTGCGATTACTCTGGAAGGGTTTCGCACCATCGCTACTGTTGGGTGTGGGTCCAAACCGGTTCCGGCGATAGATCCCGTGATACGCCGGTCACGGCAGCGGCCAAGCACGGTTTCCCACGAGGTGGACGTCTCGTCGGCAGCCAGTAGAAATGGCCGTCGAACCCGCCAACAGCGATTTCACCCGCGTGCAGCCGCTTCAATCGCGGCCTCCAATTGATTGTCGGAACCCGCCCGGATCGCCTCGTATGAGAGTTCGACGATCACATCGGGGGTGATGCCGGTACCTTCCAATAGGCGGCCCTGCCAAGTGTAATAGGCGCCCACTGGCAGACTGAGGACATAGCCGCGCGGCAACTTGAACGTGTCGGCGCTCAGGAGTCGTCCGGCGGTTCTTGTCCCGACAATGCGCGCGAGGCGGTTCTCCGCGGCGAACGCCGCGATCATCTCGCTCGCGCTCGCCGTGTGCTCGTTTACCAGAACCGCAATCGAGCCGTGGAACGGCTGGGGCCCGAGACCCTCCGTCACCAGCACAACCGACTTCTCGGCGAAGGCGAAACGCAGTGCCAGCGGGATCAGCGCCCACTTCGAGGAGGGGATGCGGTCGAACTTGCGGAGCTTCTCTTTCTCGTAGCCGGTGGCAGCTCTCCGGCGGGTCAAGCTGTATCCCACGGGCAGCTTTGCTGGTGTCATGTAGCTCATCAACCGGAGTCCGCCGATACCCCCGCCAGGATTGCCGCGGAGGTCTATGACAAGGCGGTGGCACTCCCTGAGTTCGGCAATAGCCGCATCCACGGCGCGCGCGACATCGATTCCCACCACGCCGGGGAAGACGCTGACCTTGAGCAGCCCGACGCCGCTCCGGAGAATCGAGTGCGACACCACGCGCGGCTCGCAGTAGGGAAGCTGCCGGGAACGGGGGGTGGGGATGTTCAGGACGGCTCGAATCTGCCGGTTGTCACGCTTCTGCACGACGATGGGAACCGTCGTCCCCATGGAGAATGTTGGACCCTCGGGCGGCCTCGACGCTCTGTCGCTGACGCTCAGCAGGACATCGCCTCGCTCAACGCCCGCAGCGTGAGCCGGTCCACCCTCATGGACATCCTGGAAGATCCAGACCAGGCCGGTCTCGGTCGCGCATTTCTGAAGCGTCGCTCCAATTGCCAGACGTCCGGGGACTCTCTGCGCGCTCCGATGATGGAAGCCCACATGACTCACCCCGAGCTTGGAGACGAGAGCGTGCATGTCTCTCTCGAACTCCACGGGGTCGTTGTCGGCCAGCAGCCCCTCCCGCCGCTCGCTCACCTGGGTGTGCCAGCCCGAGAGGTCGAAATGCGGGTCAAAGAACTTCTCGTCGACCAGACGGACAACCTTTGCCAGTATCCGCTCCCGGTCCTGGCGTGTCAGTTCCATCGTCGAAGGTCCTCACTTCTGGAGAGAGATTGGAGTCGCGCTCTCGCCCACCAGCACGAAACCTGCCCAATAGTACGGCACTGCGTTGGCGCCAAAACGTGCCAGGATATCCTGCTTGGCCCGGCGCAACGCCGCTGCCCGGTCGTATCCGCCCGCGAGATTCCGATAGAAGCCAGTCATCAGGGCCAAAGTAGAAGTATCGTCCGCCGCCCACTGGCTGGCAACCACGCTCCGGGCGCCGGCGATCATGAACGCCCGCACCAGATTTGCGACGCCCTCCTGTCCCTCCAATCGGCCCTCGCCAGTATCGCACGCTGACAGGACCACCAGCTCAGCGTTCAGATTCAGCCTGCTGATCTCGCGCGCCTGAAGCAGGCCGTCGTCAGCAGTGGCGGGATCCCACCCGAGTACGAGAGCCGCCCGGTCCGGGTACTTAGAGTCGGAGATGCCATGCGTGGCGAAATGGAGGATCTGGTACCGTTCGAGCGGCTGCGCCTTCAACCTGGATTCGGTGGCGGCCTCTCCTTCCAGCACGATCCACTTGCCGCCAGAGGCTGCGACCGCCTTGACCTCGTCCTCCGTGTGCGAGATCCGGGACAAGGCACTGCGCCTCAGTTCCGACAGGCCCCTCGCCGCTTCTGGTCTGCGGGTGCTGGCATTGCGCGTCAGGAACTCCTTTTCCCGGTCATAGCTGACGCCGCCGATTACGAGCCCCTCAGCGCCGGCGCCAGGGCGGCTCGGATTGGCCCGGAGCACATCGAGTGCGGTTCCCGACGGCGCGTAGGAAACAACATACGATTCGACGATGTAGCGCCCGGTCCCGTCGACCAGGGAGTCGAATGACAGGCTGTGAAGCGCCCCATCCGGCACGATGACAAGGCGCGTCTCGCGGGGCAAACCGCGAACAGGTTCGAGGAGCGAACCGAACAGTCGCCGGCCCGTCTCTTTCGCAGCCTGCTTCGATCTGACCTCCTTCAGGTGAAGTCGGATCTCGGACTCGATCTGCTTCTGGCCCCGGAGGTGAAGCAGGTCCGCCGAGTCCCTGGTTATCGCGAGGCAGTATGACGCCGGCTCGGCCAGCACGTACTCCAGCAGCATCTCGTCATTGCGGAGAGCCTTTCTAACGGCACTGAGCGAAACCGGCCGCTCTCGGACCTGTAGCGCTCCGGGGCGCCGCCCCGCCTGGGACGCTCCCAGCCTCTGTTCAGCGGCGAAGAGGTCCTCGAGCAACCGTTTGCGCCGCCTCTTCTCGTCGGTTCGCATCAGGTCCACCTGGAGACTGGCGATCTCCTTCTCAACGGAGCTTGGCTCGCTCGCCGCCCCCGGTTCCAGCATCGACCGAGCGCGCAGCGCGTCAGTCGCAACGCGGCCACGAGCGCGTTCGAGAATCTGAAACGCTGCCGACAGGCTGTGCATCTGCTCGGCAGCCAGCCTGAAATGCCCGAGGTAGACCCCACTCATGGCGCCGACGAAGGAACTCTTTGCGCCCAGGCTCGGCGCGTTCACTAACAAACCTTCTATCACGTCCGTGGCTTCCTCGTACAGCGCGTTTGCCTCTCGCACTCGCCCGGCGTCGGCTTCCACCTCGGCGATCGCGGCCAAGTGGCTCGGAAGCTCGTACTTGTCGCCGAGTCTGCGGATTGCGGCCAGGCCTCGCAATGCCCAGTCACGAGCTTCTCCATACTCACGAGACTGCCTGTACAGTTTCACCAGTTCGAGGGCTGCGCTGGCCTCGATCCTGAGTACGTTGCCCCGTGTGGCGAGATCCGCCGCCTCGTTCAGGTGAGCGATGGCCGCCGCTCTGTCATTCGCTTTTGCGTCGAGTATTCCGATCTCGACCAGGAGCTCTGCCTCATAGTCCGTAAATCTTCCCTCCCTTGCTTGGGCAAGCGCACGGTTCAGTGCGCCCCGGGCCTCAACCATGCGGTTCGCCCGGGCAAGTGCCCTGGCTCTCGCGGTGTGGGTCAGCAACGGAAAGGAAGCGTCAGACCTGGCAGCGGCAATGCTCAGCGCTTTGTCCAGGTACGCCAACCCCTCTTCGGGGCGCCCGAGATCGGACATGGCGGCGCCAATCAGCGTGAGGTACCGAATCTGAGATGCTACGTCGCCGTTAATGAACGCCTTGATTACCGCGCCGCTCACCATATCCTTGGCTTGTGCGCTGTCGCCTTCGAGGAAAGCGATGATTCCCAACTCGCCCTCTGCCCTGGACTGCCAGAGCTTATCATCGAGGCTCCGACTAATCGTCAGGATCTGTTCCCAGTCCCGTCGTGATGCCGGAGGGTCAATCTCCAGGTCGATATTGCCCTTCACCACGAGCAGGCGCAGCCTCAGTCGAGGGTCGTTCTGAACGATCGGATTGTGCAGTTGTTCTTCAAGGAACTGAGCCACCTCCACGAAGGACGTGCTGTGGACTTCTCCACGAAGCCGACTGATTTTGCAGTACAACGCGTTGCGCGCGTCACCGGCGTTTTCGAACAGCTTCTCGGCTTTCGCAAACAGCGGCCGCGCTCTGAGCCAGTTGTGCAGGAGCGCGAGACGATCCGCTTCGGCGAGCAACAGTTTGGGGTCAGAACTGTCTGGCTGGGCGAAGCCAGGACACACGAGCAGTAGCGTGAACCACACACATGTAAGGCGACGACGTCTCGGCCGAACATCGCATCGGTCACCGCTTGTCAACCCAAACGGTTCCGCCTCTGATTCTTGAATCATGCCAATTGCAGCTTTATTGGTCTGATTCTGCCACAAATGCAGAGTCGCCGTCTGGCCTCAGCCGATCCGCACGTGCTGGCCGCGGACCAGGCGCGCGCCTGCTATCGACACGCCGGCTTTCAGCGCCTCGGACAACCGCGGCCGGTCCAACTCCCTGTGGACTCCGTTTTCCCCGACTAGCCGCTCTCTTAGCGGCCCAGTCGGAAGTGCCGCCAGGATCTCTTCCCACTCATTCCACGTCACCTCGGCGGAGACTTTGTGGAACACGTCGGGTACGTGAGCCGCTTCGTCCAGTACCAGCGACTCTGCGCTGTTGCTGGCCAGCGTGATGGTGTTGAGCGGTCCTTGCAGGCGTTTCAGTTCATGTGAGGCCATAAAGAAGCACAGAAACGTCTTCAGCCCCTTCACGCGGTTCTCTGCGGCTTTACGCCGGGCTTCCAATCGCGCGGCTTCGCGCCTCGCCAGGTCCGCACAGCTCTCCTGCGCCTTCAGGTAGTTGGCGATGCCGTCGACTTCCTCACCGAAGGCCTCGACGTAATCTGCCAGCGCGGCCTTCAGCTCTTCCGACAGCTCGCCATTGTTGGCCGCCGCTTCCTCTTGTGCGGACTCGATCAGCATTGCGAGCGCCTGGTCGATTTCAAGCACAATTAACGAGCGAGACCATGCGCCCTTGTTCCCGAGGTGGCCCAAGACCCGGCGCGCTATAGCATTCCCGTTGTCCTTGCCGAACCCGGAATAGCGCCCGCCGGCGGCAGCCTCACGCTCTCGGCCTATGGCTGATGGGATATAGCATTCTGCAAGAGGCTGATGACTTTGGCCGTACCTTCAGAGTCGCCGCTGCTATAAAAGCCACCCTCTCGTTCCAGCGCGAGCCGCTTTTGGGCTAGGCCCAGAGCTGTTTCACCGGCATTGTTCCTCGCGTTTACATCCACGCCCAAAGTTAGGAGGTGTTGAATCGCATCCAACGATGGATATTGGTGCCAGGCAAGTTTCATCAACACTGTGTTGCCGTCGGTGTCCCTGCACGTTCTTACGTCAACACCCCGATTCATCCAGACTTGGAGGCTCGCCACTTGGTCCCAGCTGGCAATTGGACTGCCTGTTGCCATGAAACGATCGCAGTCAGCTTGTTTCACCGCTGCTTGCTGCTCCTCGTTCCGGCGCTCAGCCATTCCTGGCGCTTCCTGGATTCTCGCGACGCTCCACTTCGTTCCAAATACTCCCTCCTGGCGAACATCGACATCGAACACGCTTTGATATGGTCGGTCAGCTCCGCCACAGCGATACAATTGGCCGAATAGCGATCCAGCCTCGGAAAAGGCGCAGACTCCATCGACCTGTACCTTCACGGCATAGTTCCCGTCCGGCGTAGGTGTCACACTCTGAGTCGTCGTGGAAAACGTCTTGAAAAGGCGCGGAGGCGGAGGTGGCCCTCCATCGGGGCCGTTAGGGAAAGTAGTCCTGTAGGCAGAGACATTCACATAGTTCAAGCACACATAAAAGTCGGGTGAAGAAGGGTTACAGTTCTTCGAGATCCCCCATTGTGGGCTGGCGTTATTGAACCCGCTTGCTACTTCTTGTTGAGCCAGAAGGCTTGCCTTCGGATTGTTGGCCGGGCGGCAACCTACAGACATCGATGACAGCAGCGCGGTTGCGAGAAGAGCGGAGCCGATTTGTCGCACAGCAGTTCACTCCTGTCTCCGGAAGTTAACTTTCGGATTCCCAAATCCTGTCCAGTATACACCCAGCCGCCGGTGAGCCAGGATTTCCTTTTTGGCTTCCTGGCCAGTACCGATCGTTACCCAGCCACTTCCATTGGACCCATGCCTCCGGCGCCCAGCAGCGCACAAATCTCGTAGGGGCCGAGACGGCTTCCAGGTTTGAGCGGCATGTGTCAGCGTCCTCTCTCCGGTATTCAGAGGCCTTGAGTGGCCCAGAAGCCATTATATTGAACCAGGATTTCCAATATGGCCTCCTGGGCACCATTGATTGTACCCCCGACGGCTCCCGTGGGAGCCGTGTTCTTCATCATTCTCATCCTAAGCGACTCTGGCGGGGCCAAGGAGGTGGCCAGTCTTGCTTCCTCCGGCCACGAAAAGGCCAGACGCGATTGATTTCAGGTGAGTTTTCATACAGCTTTCCGTCTCCCTCCTCCCTTCGACTTGTCTGCTTGCCCGCCGCCACCCTCATCCGGCCGACAAGGGCAGCGCGGTGATCCGCCGCAGCATCGACCCGAACAACCGCCGCGTCAGGTGGCCCTCCGCCAGCAGCAGCCAGTAATAGCGAGCGTGTTTAATCAGGCGTCCGCCCGTCTTGACCAACCGCTGTTGCAGGCTAGTCAGCGACCGGTTGCCAACTCTCAGCGGTAGCGCCAGCCGCCGCCACAGAGGATCGGCAACTAGTCGCGGACGAGTTTGCAGCGGCGACTCGTGAAGACGGGCAAGCGACTGGTGAAGCGCCGTTACTACTGGTTGATGCTGGCTCAGAGCCATCTGACGCGGCGCCTGTTTGGAAGCATGGTGTGGCGAATTGAGGCTCTGCCGGTGCCAGCCGGATAGGGTGCGGCGGCGAAGGGGAAGCAGACCGGGCGAAGGGGGGGAGGGGACGGGGACGTGCCCGAGAAATCGCCTGAAACGAGGCACTTCCAGGCTTCTGCGCACCCGCAGGAGCCAGGAGTGGCCCCTTCCCGGGCTGCCGGAGTCGCCCGGGATGGAAAAAAGGGGAGAAACGGCTCCAAGAGATGCGGGCGGTTCTTGGGAAACAGCCAGACGGAAAATGGATAGGAACACAAGTAAACTACTCGGCCCCCCGCTATCCGGGAGTTGTACAGTGAGGCGTAGGCCGGAAACAGTCTCTTCAGCGGCTTCACGCTATCGTGTCGAGCAGATTTGGCGCGTCCTTGCCTCCTGGTTAGGGATGGGGCTTTCGCGTACCGTTTTGTTGTCCGGGTGCGGAGCATCAGCTCTGGTATATTCCACTTTTCCGCCCTAAAGTAGATCGCGAGACTAGTTCGTTTACCGCCGACACGCTGGCCCATTCGAGGGGGAACAGGTTTGAACTATATGGGGTCTGCCGCATCATGCCGAGGAGCTAGCCGCGCAGTCCTGTGTCTCTGACGCTTCAGCCGCGCTCGAACGTGGCCGGCTCAACGAGGCTCCTGCGGCTGGCGCCATCGTTTCCGGAATAGGGTCAGTTCACCTGCTGGGTTTCCAGACGTATTTGCCCGTCTTGTCTATCCAGCCCGCCTTCTCGCCAACGTTAATCCCTGCCAGCCCGCCTTCCTCAAAATCCCAGACCCCAGTCGCCTCGGGCAGTGCAATCACAAATACTCCTCTTGTGTTCAGATACCCGTTCTTGGGACCGATCCGAGCGCAGGCGAGGCCTTGCCTGAATGCACCCGCAGAGTCGAACTCGGGCTTCGTGACGAAGTTGCCCTGGCGATCAATGTAGGCGAACTTCCCTCCGCTTCCGATCTGCACAGGAGCGAGACCGTGGCTAAACTCCCCAGCGTTATAGAACATGGGTTGGATCACCCAGCTCCCAGACCTGTCGATATAACCGCGCGCGTTGTTCGCCATAGCCGACGCGAGCCCTTCCGAGAAAGGTTCCGCCCAACTGAAGTTGGCTGGGATGACGGTGCGGCCAGTCTTATCGATGTACCCCCAGCCGCCCGAACCCCGTCCAGCCGCGAACTCGACTGCCGCGAGTCCTTCGGAAAAGGCCCGTGCGGTCGAGAACTGCGGTCTCACGACGAGGATGCCGGCTCTCGTAACGTACCCCCACCCCGGTCCGATGCGAACGGCTGCAAGGCCCTCCTTGAATTCCCCTGCGCCATCGAACTGCATCGGAATGGCTTCCGCGCCTGTCGAGGTCACGTACCCCCACTTGTTGGCCGCACTCACGGCAGCGAGCCCTTCCGAAAACCTCTCGGCGCGATCGAACTGCAGGGGAATGACCGTACTTCCAGCGGTGTCGATGTAGCCGAACTTGCCATTCACTTGCACAGGGGCGAGCCCCTCGCAGAACGATGAGGCAGACGTGTACTGGGGCTTTATGGCAACTCGTCCTGTCGAGTCGATAAACCCCCACTTGCCGTCCAGGCTGATTGGGAACAGCTTCCTCTGGCCGGATGTTGCAGGTGGCCGACGCTGTTGTGAAGACGGCCGAGGAGGAGTTCCTTCAGCCTGAACGCCACTCTGCCAAGCGTTCAAGCACACAAGACCGAAGAGAGCAAGAGCTGAGAATAGCCTAATCGCCATAGAGCCGCCTTAAGAGCCTCTGAAGGAAGCTCCGATTACCCAGGGGCCAGCTTATCATACTCCGAATTGCGCTGCGTCCGGTTGCCCAGCAGCTCTTGGTAGGTGGGCGTGATGAGGCTACCAATGGAAGGAGGAGGGCCGAGTACGAGACGCGCGTTTCGGGGCAGGATACTTCGGGCTGGGGACGCTGCTTGAGCCGTTGCCGAAAACTCGAAAGCCGGCCCAGTAAAACAGGACTGCTTTGTTTCACAGTTCTTCGGGGCGCAAGAGTTACCCGCCTGGCAATGTCCACAAAGATGCCGACGAAACCGGTCGCGACGTTCTGAAGCCTCGGAACGCCGAGATTACAGCGAGTCTCGCTACATTGCTCCACCATCTGCGCGGCCGAGAGAGTCTGGGCCGCCGGTCTTCGCCTCAGAACGCCAGCGAAAGCTGGCTTTCGTCTTGTTGAGACCCCCGTCGAGAGACCCTTCGCGGCGGCGCGCTGAAAGGCGTCAAGTCGAACAGCGAAGGTGCGGGCGCCACCGGCTCGGGCAGCACGAGCCCCGGCGCCGGTTCGACGGTCACGATCGGCGCCACCTCCGCGACGATGGCCGGAACCGGTGCCATCGCGACGGCTCGACTCGCCTGCAGCTCCCGCCATACCTGGTCGGCTTTCTCCCCGACGCCCTTCTGGGTGACAAGCTCGCGCGCCATGGCGGTGAGCATGTCGTCGTCATCTTCGAGTGCCTGTAGCCCCTGGGCGGCGAACTTCCCTTCCATCGCCAACGACACCAGGAGCTTCTTGCCCATCAGGCGCAGACAGCTCTCCTGCATGGTGCCGGTGTACTGAAGGAACTTCACCTTCACTGGCCGCCTTTGCCCGATCCGCCAGCTCCGCCGGCTGGCTTGGCGCAGGACGTAGATCGAGTAGCCGGTCTGGCCGAAAATCAGCGTGGGAAAGTCCAGGAGATCCAAGCCGGTCTGCACCAGCTTGGGGTGACAGATGCAGACCTGCATCCCATTCCGCAGCTGGCGCTCGTACCAGGCTTCACGCGCCTCCGGCGGCACCTCCGTCGTCAGTAGCTCCACGCGGATGCCTTCCCGCGCCAGAAGGTCCCTCCAGCGGCGGGTGACGTCGCGTTTCTGCGTGTAGACGGCGTAGACCTGGCAACGCCGCCCCTGCGCCAATTCCGCCTTGATCTCCGCGAGCAGCCGGCGTTCTTTGGCGTAGACGACCTCCTCATCCAAGTCGGGCGGCGACGAAATCAGAAATGGCTCGCGCCGGCCGGTTGCTTCGTCGTGCGTGTGTCCGATCAGATCCCCGAGGCGGAAGGGACGGTCTGGGTACAGGAGCAGGGCGTTCATCCCCGCGCTGATCACCGACTGGTTTCCCTTGTGCGCCTGGAGCGCCTCCTTGATGTCCTTCTCGAGCCCCTCGTACGCCGCTCGCAATTCGGAGTCCATCTCGACCGAGATCACTTCCTCCTCATACGGCGGGAGCGCATCCGAGATGTCTTCAAGGGATACGAAAGCGCCCATGTCCATGAGGAACCGGCCGAACAACAGCGGCGATGCGCCGGGCCGCCGGCGCACCCGCTTGGTCACCCGCGCTTCCGAGCAGGCGTTGTCTTCCGGCTGGATCACGGTG
>Ga0182027_10002489_pt1 | contig 29805 bp, 25 predicted proteins | sample 712E1DmetaG_FD_121300 | JGI IMG/M metagenome (GOLD analysis project Ga0182027, IMG submission 121300) | Permafrost microbial communities from Stordalen Mire, Sweden - 712E1D metaG (Illumina Assembly) | ecosystem: Environmental > Terrestrial > Soil > Wetlands > Permafrost | place: Sweden...
CACGAGCAGCGATGCGGGCCGAAGAGAAGTCCCTTAAGGATGCCTGCTTCCGGTTCGGACTCGACCGTTCATTGCGCGCGATCTCCACTCGCGTGCAAGGGCGCGGCCAACTGCATCGCATGAAAATGGGAGCCGATCTGACCGATGCCAGCACGACCATCGATCGCCGGCGACTGCCGCCGCCACCAGATCTCGATCCGACTTGCACAATAGAGCGCGTGAAAAAGGATATAGGCGACCTTCTCTATCGCGACGTGCTTCGGCAGATCGGCCAGTCCGGAAAGCCGCACGAACTGCCTATGGCCCTCCGCAACCAGGCGCTCGGAAAGATGCGGACCATTCAGCGATCGCTCCAGGAAGCGAAGTCCCTGATCGCGGGCATTCCTGAGCATTCGTTCTTTACGCTGCTTGAAGACCACGGCATCTCCTCCCTGTACGAAGTCCGGTCTGTTGAGTCCCTGCAGAATCTCCTGCACGACCTCCTGACTGCCTCCGCTGTTCCCACCCTGAACTAATCCATCTCCCCCCGAAACCCACAAAGAGCAGCAGTCACCTTCGGCAATGGAGGCGGGCCAGTTCTGCCTACCTGTCTCCTTACACAGCTACATATCCCCTTACGGAAAGGAATCAATGATGAAAAGAGGTGCATGAACGAAGTGCCGGTTGAGGCTCTACCTGCGTTGCATCGGCATTGAACCAACGGCACCCGGTGTTCAAATTCAGGCTCAATACCAGGCTGTCAAGCCAAAGCAACGCAAGCATGCGCTCAGCATCGGACGGCGTCTTGTGCGCGAGACCGGCAGCGTCCCGGTGTCATTTGCACCAGCATGGCTGATTGAAACAGGATTTGAGGAAATAGATATGCCCGCTCAGAAACAACCGATATTTCCTCCCCACCAGGATTGTCCCGAGCCTAAGATTTTCAGAAATGGATGGAGGTTGTGGACCGGCAAGAAGACGAACCGAAGCGGCGCCAGCCTAATGCAAGTTTACTTCGGTGGTAGCAGCATCGGCGACAGCGGCAAGGAGGATGATCAATGAGAAGGAGGGCGCACGCCAGCGGTTGAAGGGCTTATGTTAATCGGACCACCTAATCCCCGCGATCATATGTTCTGAAGTAACATACTCAAACACCTGGAGTAGCCCTGCCAATTGGAGATAACTCTCTGTCCGACTAGTCTTCTAGAGGCAGGTCGAACTCATATTGATACCACGGGTGGTACAAGGCATACGTCGATACCGATTCCAGCATGATAGTGACTATTCGCACCATAGTGGTTTTGTATCTGAGTGCTTCCCGCTTCAACGCGTCATGAATCTGGCTCGGTATTCTGATGGTCAAGTAGTGGTATCCCTTATCACTTTTGTCTTTTCGTTTCGCTAGCCGGGCAGTGATTTCTCCTGTAAAGCCGAGCTTCCCCGCAGAGTTGTCTCGATCTTTTGGGAGCGATTTAAGTTCGATCAATTCCCTCAGTGTCTCCTCTAAGGAAATCAGAAACATTGCGGTCACGGTAGTCTTCTGCTTCCGGGCTGCAGACTCGAGCTTCTCAAATATGTCGTGCTGAATTCCAAAGGTTGTAACCTTAGTCTTTTTCTTAGCCTTGGCATCCACTTTGGCTCCTATCCGCCTGACCACGGTTGCAGCGAGTTGATGTCGCGAAGACAATTTCTTCGAAGATGATTGAAGCAGCTGCTTCTTTGAAGTGTCTGATGACATGAGAAACCACCCTTCCGTGAGGTGAACAAAGTTTGCCCAACTCAATTTGGGCAGTACATACTCGGGATACTAATGTATGGTGGGGAAATCCGTCCAGAAAATGCAATTTACATGAATGTATTAATACACTACGTAAATACATACATACGCGCGCACAAAATAGGCGCATAACTTCCGTGTTTTGTTGGAGTTTAATCGACTAACCGGAGTTACAATCGACCAACAGAACGCCTGAAAGAAAACCGGAGAGGACGAAAAAAAGCAGGCCGGAGATGGGACCATTCAGACTCTTAGTCGCGGATCTCAACTCTACGTTTTCAGATGGTCTTGAATCTGATCGATTGCGCGGCTTGTGTCGGAGATATCGGCGGTGTCCCTGGCCGCCGCAGGAACTGAACACCATCCGCGTCAATGCGCTCCTGAATCGGTTTCTCCACGACCCCACAAAAACGTCATCGAGGAAACAACTTTCGCGTCCGCGGGGCTGACTGTACGGCAGGAGTGAAATTCACGCAACACAATTACGGTCGATCTGCGACGCAATGGCGGGATTCGTCTCAGGCCACTCGCATGGGGGAGGTCGATTGTTCTTTAGAAGGGCGCTGACGCTCGCCATCAATTTCTGAATATGAGGTACATCATGGCAGCACTCGCAACTATCTTCGACTATTTGCGCGAATTCGCTCCGGACCTCGGGAAGCGGATCACGGAAGCGTATCAACCGCTCCATAAACCCGGTGACCCACTGTCACCGCTTCTCTCCAAACTTCGTCGCAAGCCACTCCCCGCCCAGGCGCTGGCCATCATGGGCACCGTGAAGTTCTGGCAGAAGGGCGGACGCGCCGCCAAGATGGTTGCTGAATGCGGAACCGGCAAAACCCTCATGGCAATCGCTTCGTGCTATGTGCATGCGGCTGGCAAACGGTTCACCGCGATTGCGATGTGCCCGCCCCATCTGCCAAAGAAGTGGGCGCGTGAAGTATTCATGACGCTTCCCAATGTTCGCGTCTTCATTGTGTACGACATGCGCAACAAGGGCGACGTAACCAAGCCACACGGGATGACGGAAGTCGTCTACAAAAATGGCAAGATCGTTCACAAGGGCCTCAAGGTCACTCTGAGCGAACTTCGCCAGATGGGCCCCAAAGGCTTCAAGAAGCTCTGCCCCGAGAACGCCTTTTTCATCATGAGCAAAGAGAAGGGGAAACTCGGCTATTTCTGGAAGCACGCCTTTGATGTTGCTGAATCGGGCCCCAACAATGGCAGCGTCATCAGCATTGATAGCGGTCTCCCGGTCGAGACATCATCGGGAGGCAACCTCACCCGCATGGACTTCGACAGCAATAAGCACGACGAGACGCTTGAACGCCCCAACAAGGGTACGACGGTCTTCTCGCCGCTGTGGCAGGCGGACAAGAACAAGCTGCAGCGCATGGCGCCCCTCGATTACATGGGGCGGTACATGAAGGGCTTCTTCGACTACGCCATCGCGGACGAGCTGCACCAGCTTGCCGGCGACACCGCCCAGGGCAACGGCCTGGCGGTGCTGAGTCGCATCTCCAAACGCATCGTCGGGCTTACCGGCACGATGACCGGGGGCTATGCCGATGACTGCTTTCACACGATTTAACGCAAAAGGAGGAAACATGGATTTAACTCTTTATTTTCCAATTAGTTTCACCAATTTCAGCCTCGGAGAACTCCTGCGGTCAGAGTTGGAGAAAGTCAGCTCCCGCGTGGACTCTTTCAGCGTGGAGCGCGATATCGAGCGGCTGCAGGTGGCCGCCGGTTACGTCTCTTCGTACTTTTGCGATCGTTCGTGGGAGGAGATCCGGGTCTCCGATATAGTGCGCATCGATGGCTATGCTGTTGCCGAGCGGCTGGCACCAGAACTCGACGAGCACGGTAAGGCCGGAATCGCACGCACCGTAGCAAATCTCGTGGCGCGTGCCTGTGCGTGTGCCGCAGATCGACAGACAATGCTTCTCTCTTGATCCTCGATGGCTTACGACCATTAGGCTGTCAGAAGACGCGCGACTGCCTATCTGCGCCTTTGATGCCGAACTGTTGTCTTCCCCATTTCGGCCCCCCGCGCGAAGCTGCGCCAAAAGGCCAGCACTTTGCTCGCCGAATAGGTCAATGCTCTCACCTGATATAGCCCTGGAACCACCACGAAGCTATAACGTCGTCTTGCCCGTATGGCACTCGACCTACGCGAGAGCATCTCTTCACCAAAAGGTGTGCCTGGCGCCAATCAACTGCTAAGTGACGGAGTCAGCTAACTCCCGGGACATGCCAAAGTAGGTTCTCAAACGGACCGGCGAGTGACTCGGCGACGATGCACTCATTGAGCGCGGGTCAAGTCAGCTATGCGAGGTGACGGCGATGCGGACAAGCGACGACGAGCGCAACTGCATCGGCATAGCGATTGCAGGATCCCTCGGACAGTTACGAGGTCGCCGCCACCCCTACCTTCTTAAATCTATGGCTCCCATGCAACTGAAAGGAATTCATCCGTTGAACATTACTGTTCGCTTTGGTAATCCGTTTCTTGTCACGATCTATACCGCCTCATTGCTGATGATCGGCTGGGCAATCGGCGCCTATTGGAGCCACACCTTCGCCGCCGGATGGATGCTTCTGTTCGCAACGATCTTATTGCTTTTGCATGATGCAACCGTCGCCATCCTGTTTGCGCTTGCTGCCGCAAAGATCGCATCCGCCGGACGGAGTTGCCAGAAGCACAAGTAAATTTCGCGCCATCTCCGCTGTGCCAGACGTTCCCAGATATTAGAGCAAGCTGCCGAACAACAACTCACCAGGCACCAGAGCGCCTGCTGTTCGCCATTTGCGATGGAACTCCTCTATCTGTCGAAACGTATTGCCGGCGTTTGATGTCGTACCCTCCGGTACTGCTTGCAGGAGGCGTCCGCAAATCTCACCCGCCCAACACCCTCCTCGCGGCAACCGCTCCAGTCGCAGCACACACGATCCCAGTCATAACTGGCAACTGCTTCACTTCTCTTCAATCAATCCGAACCACAGAGCTGAGGCTTCGCCATGCCCATCGGCAATGGCCGTGAGAAATCGCGGACCCGTAGCCGTCGGACGCCCGAAGTGTCGCCACAACGATGTCACCGTCACCGGCTGCCCTCAACTCTCAATTTCCACCGAGGCCATAATTTGAACGATCCCAGTACTACTGTCACCACTTCCCTCCACGAGGACACGCCCACATCCATGCGGACGGTCGCAGACGCCCTTCTGGCCATAGAGGCCACGTTCGTGTCCGCGGCCACGCAGTCACGGGCCGTGAAACGCCTCTTGAGCGCACTTCGCACGACCTGTAGATATCTCTCCGCCCTTTTCGACCAGCCGACCGACTGCATTTGCCTCGACGACCTGGACGACATCGAAGCACGCCTGATCGAATACATCGAGAGCATCGGTCTAGTGCAGCAGTCGGCGATGCAATATGTATGCAACCTTCGTAAACTGCTCGATCTCGCCCACGAACTCGGAGGCTGGGCCACGCAGAAGTATCTGGTTCGAAGGTCCTGGACACCAGTGCGAGAGGCTTTGAAAAAGTACACAGGTGGCTGCGTTGGCATCGTCGAGTTTTCGATCAGCAATGGCCTGACGCCGAGCGACCTGACTGAGGACTTCATCAAAACCTGGACGCAACAAATGCTTGAACGCGGTCGCTCGCTGCTTACAGTCGTGTGGGCGGAATGCCATTTCCGGACGATGTTGAGGCGCGCCGGGCTGCAAAGGCTGTTCCCCCAATTCCCTCTGAACAGCAAAAACCCGCCAGAGTTCCGGAAACAGTTGAAGGACCTTCCCGAACCCCTGCGCAGTCAGATTCTGGAAGCTGTTCGCTGGAAGACCGCAGACGAGGACCTTGATGATCGCGACGCCGCCCTCATAATTCGTCCTGTAACTGCCGCCAATATGATCAGATACTTTGTTGAGCTTTACAGCTACGCTTTCACTATTCTCGGGATTACGGATATTGTCAGTCTCCTACAGCTACTTTCCGAAGAGATCGTCTGTGGGTTCATTGATTGGCTGCAAGAAGGTGGCCGCTGCAAGCCGAGCAGCGTAATCGCCAAATTGAGCAGCATTCACTTTCTTACCCGGACCTATCCGAAACTCGCAACTGCCGACGGCAACAACTACCGATGGTTTCGTACAAAACTGAGCAGTCTCCGAAAGGAAAGCAACGCCCATGTGCAAGCGCGCAAGCTTGATGGTATCCCCGACTACCAATCGGTTGCAGACGTCGTGCAGAAATTGCTCGCTCTCCATCGGACACCCAATAAGCTCCCGGAGGTTGAGGTAGGTTGGTGCATCCATGACGCCCTGCTGTTTGTCACGAGTCTGGCCACTCCCCACCGATCGCGGAATATCCGGGAAAGCAAGGTACACCCGACCAGATCTCTCAACATATTCGAAGCTGAAATCACCTCCGAGCTTTTATCGCAGATCATACTTCCCGCCTGGGCAAAGGAACTGCGCGACAAGAATCCTCACACGAAGTTCCTGGTGTGCCATTGGGTGGAGTCGGAAACCAAAGCCAATCAGGAAGTCTGGGAACTGTTCCCACGCGAGGCGGTATCGCTCTATCACGAATATGTCGATCGCTATCGTCCTCTCCTCATAAGCAAAACCGAGGAACAGTCCTCCCTCTTTCTTGCGAGGAATGGCAAACCTCTTACTCAGAAGAGCCTGCTGAATTTGGTAGCACGCATTAGCGTGCGTTACACCGGCAAGCGCCTCACCGTAAAACTCTTCCGTGATCTAGTGTCCGCGCACATGCTGGCGAATGGTGCCACCTTGGAGGATGTTGCCACGTGCTTATGGCACCTGGATCCGTACAGCACCACGGTGCGGCACTACGTCTCGGGCTTCAACGCTTCTAACGCAGTCAGTGCCATGGAAGATGAGCTCTATGCGTTGCAATTGCAGTAAGAAACTCCCTACCGAGTAAACGTCGACTGCCGGATTCGTAGCATACGGATCCGGTAACCCCTCCACCCCACATCTTAAGGAGAAACCAATGACTGTTTTGCTGGACAATTCCCGGCCAATCGAAGAAAGCGAATGTCCTATTGCGGACAAAGAGAGTATGCGACTCGTTCTGACTGCAATCCGGTATGACTTGTCGCTGGATCCAACCAAAACTGAGAAGCAGATCAGGAAACGAATAACCGACTTCGCTACTGCCGTACACCACACAGCGAGGAGTCTACAGACGACGCCAGAGCGCTTGACGGTCAGCACAGCAGTAGAAGGCGAATCTGCGTTGGTTAAGTATTTATCCCAGATCCGCCTCTCCAACCAAACCAAAGCACAAATAAAGACCAATCGCAATACAGTACTGCGTTATGCCCGACGTTTCGGCTTTTCGCCCGCGAGTTTCTCCCTTCTCGAGGCTTGGGAGCCCATTCTTGCCGTTCTCCGCCCTGCCAATGCTGTAGCGACCGCTGTCGTAAAGAACGCCATCGAGCGCAAGCTTCATCCGTCCAACTTTTCATTAGCAAATCTTGAGGCGTGGGCCAACGCTGCTCTCGACGCAGGAAAGGGCCACGCTTACATCCGTCAGGCCCGGTGGGCCTTTCTAGCCGCCATTCGAAAGGCCGGCATCCAAAGCCGCCTGCCTCAGCTGGACCTCACAGTGCGCCAACCCCAAGGATACCGAGTTTCGATGAAGGACATGCCGGAATCACTTCGTGCCGAAATCACCAGAATCGTTGATTCGAAGTGCGCTCTAGCAGGCATCGCACCGGAGACGCAGGGCGAGATCATTGAACATTTTGAAGACTTTTGCGGATATGCATACCGGATTCGCGGACTGGGCGTTGAAGCTCTACAGCCTCTATTGACTGAGCCTCTGGTAAAGGAGTTTGCCTTCTGGCTCCACAAGGAAAGGATGTGCAAGCGGACAACTATCGTAGGCAGGCTATCGAGGATGTTCACCGCACTTGAGACTTGTCCGGATTTCGCAGACTGCGACTTCAGCTGGATTCGTGGAGTATATCGCAAACTGCGGAGAGAGCCGGAGAGTGCCCTTAAGGAACGCAGAAGGCAACGCCATACCGCGTTCCAGGAATTAGCGGCTATTCCCGGGCGATTCCGCGATGAGCGGAAGACGCTTCGGAATCCATCTCTCACTGCCCTGGGATGGCGAACTATGAAGGAACTGCTTCTTACTTTCCTGATCCTGGCGCAGTATCCGCCACGCTTCGTCAGAAAGGCTGTGATCGGCGTGAACATCTTCAGGGGCCCCATCCCGGAAGACGGTCCGCCGTTCACGATTCCTGCGTGGGCAGAGGAATCGCTTCGCGCGGACCCCGACACTCACTTCTGGCAGTTTCGGTACGAATCTAAGGAAGGACAACTATTTCGGGGGCTGGTTCTGCAAAGGATCGTCCCATTGCTTGAACTCTGGCTCAACGAGTACCGGCCACTGTTGATTGGCGCAGACGATCATACTGGAAGTCTCTTCTTTAACAGGGACCGGCAGCCTCTGACCGCGAACCGGCTAGGTGAATATGTCACCAGCCTCTCACGGCGCTTCGCCAAGAAGCGCATCACGGTGACCTCCATTCGGAGTAGCTTCGCACATTATTACCGTGAACGCCACCCCGACAAAGATGCTGTCCTCGCCAATATCCAGTGGGTTCAATTCGCAACGATCAAGTTGCGGTACGACGAAGAATACCGCAAACAACGCAGAGCGAGGGCCGCTCGCCGCCAGAACCAGTACTCATGAAGTCCGATTTGGGGTCGTCACAATTCAGCAGATTGGTCGATTGAGTACGGCCCAACGGGCTTGACGACGGATTCTTGATCCGTTGGGCCTTCCTGCATGCACCGCAAAGACAACTACAACACCAACTGATGGTGTGCGCCTCCATGATTACAGCCCCTCCAAATGCGCCCGGTTGTGACCGACCTCGACTCGAGGCCGATCAGCCAGGTGTATTTGGGAGGGCCCTCGAACGTCATTTAAACCCGAAGGAGGTCGCAAAGCTGTGGGGAAAGGATGAAAGCACGATAAGGAAGATATTTCGCGATGAGCCCGGCGTCCTGTGCTTCGAATCAATGACCCGATCAAAAGTCACGCGGCGCTATGTGAGCTTAAGTATCCCGGAATCGATCGTTGTGCGTGTCCATCAGCGCCTGGAGAACAAGGGGAATAACAACAGCAATGTACGCACTCGAAAGAGTCGTGCGTCTCAAAATGCGAATGCCTCTGCTCGCGAACACTCCGTAATCGGGTCAGATGAGAAATGGGGCCGCGAGGCCCTGCGCACTGCGCAGAAGCTTAAGAACCGCATTCAAAACCGCAATAAGTAAATCAGGCACTCTCAGGTCATCAGGGGTTGCGTAGCGTGCACCCGCGTCTCTTCGCCAAACGAGCGTTCCTCCCCGTCCAATCAGCTATGAGCCGCCGATGAACCCGCCAGTTGCTCCCCAATCTTGGCTAGCGTCGGATTGAGCCGCGTCCTCGAACACCTCAGCGAAATTCTCTAGTTGCCAAGACCCACCGAGGTCCTGGTGAACCCATGAGCGTTGGGGCGTCCAGAAAAATTGCGACGCGGGCCGTGCTCGCTGAACCCCGGCGTAACGCGATATTTGCCGCAATTGGACGGGTAAATCGGTCTATGCACTCTGAAATCTAGGACAATTACGCGTCGCTTCTGACGCACCACAAGAATGGGATCGCCGGCCCATCAGTTTAAACACCGGCAGCAAGGCAGCGCTATGACAACAGAACAGGGCGTCTTAGATATCACTTTTACTGTGTATCGGCGGCATTCGAGAGATTGCAAGTACGGTACGCAGGGCCGCCGGCATTTTGGCTGCCGGTGCCCGATCTGGGGAGACGGGTACCTCTATAGCGAGCGGATTCTCCGCAAATCGCTGAAAACCAGGGATGCGGCAACAGCCAATGCAAGGATGTCCAGCTTAATCGAGATATGTTCGCGCACCATCAAGCAGTCCGATCAGGTTCACGCCGACGTTAGTCCGAACGTCCCCGTCACTCTTGATTTGCGAACATCGTCTTCACCGAACCCCAATCCGGAGCACAACGAGCCCCAAGCGAGACCTGACGATCCAGCTTTGGTGGAAAACGCAGTAAACGCGTTTCTTGCCAACTGTACGACGAACGGGATCAAGGAGCCAACGATTCGTAAGTACCGCAATTCACTAAAACGTCTCGCAGCGTTTGCGAAGAGCAACAACATTCGGTGCGTAGCCGACATGATAGTAAGCGATCTCGACCGCTTTCGCGCCAACAGGGAAATAGCCCCTATCACGAGTCTGAAGGAACTTGAGACCCTACGGCAATTCTGGTCTTACTGCATAGCTCGGGATCTTTGCAAGGAGAACATTGCGCAGAAAATCAAAGGGCCAACGATCGCCTCGCCTAATGATGTAGAACCATACTCGGTCACGGAAGTCGATCGGATTATTGCTGCAACCCAGAAGTTTGGCCGCAGCCAATACGAGCGGATGCGTGCCAAGGCCATCATCATGGTCCTGCGCTATACCGCCCTTCGTATCGGAGACGTAGCGGTATTGCGCCGCGATCGCATCACTATGGAGAACGGACACTGGGTTATCTTTCTCCGTGCGGCGAAAAACAATAAGCCTGTTTTTCTTCCAATTCCGGGTCAGATGAAGGCGGCCCTCGATGCAGTGCCCATGGCACGGAAGGCGATGCCGGGATGTCCGTATTATTTCTGGTCAGGTCATACCAAGGTGAAATCGATCGTGAGTGTCATAGGCGAATGCGTCAGCGCGGTCTTTAAGAAATCTGGCGTCCAGAAGGCGCACGCGCATCGTTTTCGTCATACTCTCGCCACTGAATTATTGGGTGCGGGAGCGAGCTTCGAGGAGGTCGCCGACATCCTGGGCGACTCGGTCGAGGTTATAAAAAAGCACTATGCCAAATGGTCATCGGCCCGACAGGCACGAGTAACCGATCTGATGACCCGCGTTCATGTAGATGGGGATTGGTCCTTTGGACATTCATACCGAGAAAGCGAAACAGAATGATTCAATTGCGTTGAGAATTTGCTGATCCCAGCATCACACTCCCCAACGATGTAGTCGAGCCTTACTGCCTTCAACTCGATGAGGGACGCGCGCGTCCCTCATCGTCACACTCGCAGGCGTTACCCCTTCCTTCATCGACGAAATACACAAACTGGAATCCGCACTCACCGAGGATCGGTTAGTACCGAGATGTCGGCCAGTGTAGCGGGGATCACATAATCGGGTCGGGCAGGAAAATCGGGCACTGCGGAGTTTACTAGGACTGATCCAGCGCACTTCCTAAAAGCTCCCAGTATTTCTTTCGTGTCAGCTAGCCCCCGTGGCGTCCGTGGGGTTTGGAATTCAATACTCTATGGATGTACTGGCCGCGAGATTGACCCGGGGCGGTGAACTCCTCCCAAACGTGCGGGGGGCATGCAGAGTAGCGCCACTCGATACCATTTGGAAAGCGGACATAGATCGTTTCGGTATCGGGGTCATATGCCTCTGCAATGATCCGAGTCGAGTCGCTTACGGGAATCCATTCAATCATCCTTCTACCTCTTTGGCACCTCGCCATGCTGCTAATGCCTCAGCAACCTCGGGGGCTTTTGGCTCCATCCGCCACGGGGCCAATGGAGGATCATCCGCATGCGGTTCTGGAAATGGTTTATCGAGAAGCGCACGCGATGGGATTACCACAGCTTCGCCACTGATGATTGCTTCTCCGGTTCGCAAAGATGGTAGCACGGAAGCGAGTCCGGCTACTGTGTCAGGTAATGCGGCGCGAATCGCGCCCTGATCTTCGCCATTTGTTAGGCGAAGTGCTATGACGGTCCCGCACTGAGCGAGAGCTGTATCGGGGAGTTCGGTTGGGCGCTGTGTCACGAGGAGTAGACCGATTCCGTATTTACGCCCCTCCCGAGCAATTCGATTTGCTGATTCTCTTGTCAGTGGATTTGCGTTTGTTCCCAGATACCGGTGTGCTTCTTCAAGGACTACTAGGACTGGACTGGGTCGACCAATGCCGGGCCCGGTCCGTTTACAGCGAAGGGTAACCTCAAACAACAGATTCAGAATCACCCCAATAGCAAGGTCAGCTGCCATTGCAGGAACGCCGCTAAAATCGAGAACTGAAACCGGCTTCTCATGTCCCAGCCACTCTTGCATGACTTCAATTAAGGGGTCGGAACCATGCAGTTCCCCCTTCGGCTCTTGAAAGAACGACAGCCTTGGGTCTAAAAGGCCGAGACGCAAAAGGTCGGGGGTCGTTTGGTAATTCCCATAGTTCTGCCCCTTGTTGGGCGGCTGGCCTGCTGGCCCATAAGGCTCAAACTCAGCAGGCAGAAGACTGGCGGCATCCCCATCCTTCGTAATACGCCGCGTCTTCGGGTCACTTTTGTTAGTCAGCGTCTCGCGATTTTCCATATCTAGGGCATACCAGACCACCCTAATGTCAAAAGGAACTGGTGTATCGGCTGTGATCGCCATCGGGTCCAGTTTTAGCCATTCGGCGTCTTTTGCGAAGTCTCTTCGAGCCTTGGCAACTAATTCAGCAAAACGGTTCGCGAACGTGGATCCACCGGTTGAGCCCGCAAAGGCTCTACAGATATCCGCCGCCGGGAGCGCCCAATAGGGAACTCGCAACCGTTTGTCCCCCTTCCCGAGCACGCTCCGAACCGAAGCAGCACTCTCCAGTGCCTGCGAATATTCCCCGTGCGGATCCATGACCACAATGTTCGCTGCGTTCCAACCACCGCTCACGAAACCTTGCAATAAGGAAGCAACCGCGCTCGTCTTGCCTGAACCTGTGGAGCCCACCACGGCCGCATGTCTTACTACAAGCTTCGACACATCTACGCAAACCGGAACTTCCTCAGCCGCAGCCAAGCAGCCTAGGCGCAAGTGTTTGTCACTTGGTTGGGGAAATACAGAGGAGAGTTGATCAGCAGTCGAGAAATGAACCGGGTCATCGAGGCCCGGATACGATCCAACACCACGCTGAAATCGTCCGGTGGCTCGGTCAATTTCGCCGAGTAGCTGCACCTGAAGCCATCGTTCGCCGCACTGAACCACTTCAGATGGTGCGAGCTTTCCTGACAGTTCTGCGATGCCAACGAGGCTCACTGTGGCGACAAGATCGACCGGTCCTTGGGGAATGCGCACCAGCGAGCCTATCTGACCGACTGGCTGCAAGCGCCCTCGGTAAATCGGGGCCACGCCTGCAAGGTCTCTATCGAGGGATACAGTGACACTTGCGCCCATCACGTGGCGCACCCTCCCGATGCAAGTAGGGTCCCTCTCAGGCATTGTCTTTTGCGCCCTCATCTGTTTTGGAGCTCTTGACTGCGCGCTCTAGAAGTTCTTTCAGCAGGCTGGCCTCATCGGAGTCAATGCGAACGCTACGGGCTAAAAACTCCGCCAAGCATTTGAAGTTGCGAAGAGCAAACTGATCCTCCACCCAGAGGCCGTTGGGCAAGCTAATATTAACGCGCCATTGAGCACGCACCCCGGATAAGATTGCTTCTTTTCCGCCTACGACCTGGAGGTTCGGCGTCATGCTTGCGTGATTTGCAAGTGAATCAGGTATCTCTGAAAAGCAAAACACAATGAATTCGGATCGTTCACAGCGCTGGGCAGCATCGAAGATCATTTCGTTGAGATGTTCATCGCCGAAGGAGTAGCCCGTTATCAGCATCAACGTCTCCGTCTCACGCAGAGAACGCCGTAGACGGTCCTGGAGAACTACGAAGGGGACCCGGCGCGATTCCTCGTATTTAGCGTCAGACGGATATATGGCAGCGACAAGCTCCTTCTGCTCAACGGGACCACCAATGCGGACTATTTGTTGATCCTTCTCCCAAGCCCAATTCACTGAGCCATGCAGCTTCCAGAGGCGTACAAAGAATGAAGGCACATAGTCTCGATCAGTACCTTGGATTGCTTCCACCAATTCGGTTTGAAATTGGGCTCTCAGAACGCCAATAAATCCATCGAAGTACGGCACTCTGAGGTTGTCGAGGGCAGACTCAAGCAGTAGATCGTAATTGACAGTGAAGATCTCAATAGGTAGGTGATATTTGCATCGCGCAATCCAAGCCGCAAACATGTTGACCGGATATAGGTCTGCCTTCTCGGTGTCAAGCTCAGTTACAATGTGCTTGCAAACTTCCGCATCTAATTCTTTCGCCTGGGTTGCCGTTAGCCCGTCTATCGTTTGATCATCAGTGAGCAATGCCGTGATGCGGCGGAGCCTACTGAGGGCCTGCTCCAGATTTCGCCCTGTCAGTTGGCGATTGAATGAGCGGCGTTCAGCCTCGCTAAGCTTTTGGAGAACCCTCTCCTTTAGTTGGGAAATGTCCGGCAGGCCACAAGCCCGCGAAGTCCCAGCGCCCAGAAAAGCGCAAACGTGACGTGACCGAGTTGCGAGCTTTGTGCTGAGTGAAGTTATGAACTTCAGTGGGTCATGTTCAGGCATCCAATAGTCACCCCATCACGATCTTGATTATGCTCGTCACCGCGTTTCATTTGATTCTTCTTTGCAGTCAATCCTACTCTCAGATCGTCATTTGTCGTGTGTCTTTGTTGCGAAAGAAAAGGGTGGAGGATGAGTCGCCCTTTTGGGGATGGTTTTCCTTTGAACCTGAGCTCCAACCCAGACAAGCTTCGGATTACTCCTGAAAAGTTGGCATCGCGCCTGGAATCTCAATGACCTGACTTTGGGGGATCGTCGGCCCAATCGGCGTTTGTGGGTACGAACCCCGTTCGGCGACCGTTATTTGTCTGGCCAGCTCTCCGGAACAAGTGCGGGCGGCTTAGCCCAAGGTAACTCAACCAGCGCCTTCTGGAACCAACCGTCCCTCAGGTTTGCGTGTTCGGTTACGATGAGCTGGAAGCCGGGGACATCCTTTTGGGTGAATTTTAATAGCAACTTAAACAATCGGCGGACTGCAGCCAGATCCGCATCTGCTTCCGTCTTCTGAATAGAGCCGTCGGCCTCTTTGTAGACCTTTTCTGAGGGGAAGTAGACCTGCGTTGGCTGATCGATCAGAAGGAACTGGGGTATCGGGCGGTTGTTCTGAGCGGCAAACTCGTGCAGAGCCAGCAACGCTGAGAGGTGATAGGCCAGATGGTTTTCACCACCACCGGTACGACCCATCGGTACCATCCGTTCAGCGCGATCAAAGACGATGGTGAGACTATTTAGATCAAGCCGCACAGGAAATTCTCTGAATTCCGCTTCAAACGCCCGAACATACTGCGAGACTCGCGAGGAGATATTGTTCAGGATCGAAGTCAGCCGCTCGTTGCTGTTGTCGGCACCGATCTTTCTCTCTAGGTCGTCGACTTTGGACTTGAGACGGCGATGCTCCTTTTCGCGCAATGCTAGCTCCTCATTGGAAACCAGGTTCTCCAGGAACAGGCTAATGCGCCCGACCACACGCGCTGCTGCGTTGTTGCGAGTGCCCATCTCCGCTAGGACTTCATTGGCCGCGATCGCTGCAGAAAGCTCCGCTTCCTTGCTTTTGGTCGCATCCACAATTTTCTGAACCTTACCTTCCAACTCGGACAGATATGCTTCAAGCTTGGGACGCTCGCCCGCAACGATTCCCATTTCCGCTTCTAGCGATGCCAGTTCGTCGAGCAGCACTTTGGCAACCGGGGATCCTAAGGCCAAGTTCTTTTCGCAGAATGGCCACTGCCATTTGCCTGTCTCGTGATTCTTGGGGAGAGCCTTGATCGAAGCGAGCCTATCCTTCTGTTCCGCCGCCTCGCTCTCAAAACCACCCGCCTTCATCGAGAACTGGTGCGCGGCGTCAATCTTTGATTGAATCTCCCGCCGTCCCTTGCGCAGCTGGCTGAGCTCATCTTCCAGCCTAGAGACCCGGTCCCCGTCGTCGACCGCAACCGAATCCGGCTTCCATTTCAACGCAGCGCGCAAGGCGTCAATCACTCCATCCGCAGCGACCTGTTGGTACTCCTGACTGATGATGCCAACTGTCTTGGCCTCCGAAAAAAGGCTGATGCCTCTTTGTTGAGATGTGTCGATGGCATCACGAGCCTGCTCGAGGAGCTTTGCGTTGAGCTTCAAGTTTCGCTGCGCGATCCGAAGTTTGATTTCCAGTTCGTACCGATCATTAGAAGAGACGCCGAGGAGGATTGGCAGCGTGTCACGGATCGCTTGCGGTTGGAATGGTTCGTTCTGACGATAAAAGAGTTGATCCTTATTGGCGACGAGGCCCTGTTTCTGGAAGAGATAGTAGTATGTGTGCTTGACGTTTGCGTTATAGCTTTCTCGGCTGTGTTCGATGGCAACTTCAGTGCGGTTCTCCGGGATACCCAGGAGTCGCGACAGGAGAGCCACGACCGCATCGTCATCCGTGTTAACCGCTAGTTCCCTAAACTCGGGTGCAGCTAGTTTGGTTCCGCGTCGCTGCATGCAAACACTACAGCTCGCGCCTCCTTCAGCCGGGATTGGCTTAGCTATCAGTACCTGCTCTTGGGCAAATTCATAGATGACAGCGAACCAAGCTACCTTGTCACGAATGACACCCTCGGGCACGTTACAGGTAGAGCGTCCCATGCAGTATTCGATGATTTCCGAGAGTGCCGATTTACCCGTGGATGATCGGCCCGTGATCACGTTGAGCCCGTTAACTTTGAACTGAAGATCCCGACGCCGACCGTCGTGGCTATAGATGTGAATCGACCTAATCTTCATGGCCTTACTCCAAAAGTCGTGTATACCGTTACCCGATCAGCGATGCGGGCGAATTCTTTTCCGATGATGCGAGCAACGCGTTGGCAGACGATGGACTCGCTCGTCCCGGTGACGGCTTTGCGAACCCGACCCGGTGAGGTCTTAAGTCGACCATTTTGCGATACATCGAAGCAGTCTCTCTCCATCAATAGGCCGAATGCTTCAAATGCAAACGGCATCAGGGCACTTGCACGGTCAGCGAAGCCAACCAGGAGTTGGGGGTTTTTTTCGACTGTGTTCAAGAGATAGCTGCGGGGACTGTCTGCAATCATTTGGCGGGAGTCTTTCTGCAGACACAGCGGTAACACGAGGAGCGTAAGGGAGAAGGGCATTCCGTCGGGGTCCTCTTCCTCGTATCCTTGCAGAGCCCTGAAAAGTATCAGGCCGCAGAAGGCGGGATTGAAGAGATTTCTGACTTCAAAGGGCCGTTGGTCCCATCTCTTCATTCACTCACCCCCAACAGATTGCCTATTCGGCTCAAAAAACGTGGGTGCCAGTAAACACGTGGCAGCGGGCGGATGTTCGCGAGAATATGGAAACCGCCGCGCACAACGTACGGCTCGGTCACACGCTGGCGGATGCGAAGCGTACTTGAGTTGCCGCTTTCCAGATCGGCCCACCTGTATAGAGCCTGACCCGCTTTCAAGAGGACCTCATCGGCGCTTTCCTCGGTCAAGTGTTCAAAGACCACGTCCCTAAAGCGCCCCCACTCATCGACGAGGCGATCTTCGTATTCTTCCATTTCATCCGACATAAGAAGGTTCTCGCGTGCCCAAGCCGAGCGTTGTTCGAAGGCCCTGTAGTAGTCCAAGATGGCATTGCGGATTCTGCTGGATGTGATGCCGATCTCCCGCAGCTGGACAACGAAGAGCCGTGGATCGCTCTCCGCGTCAATCTCGCCTATAGGCACTTTGCCTCGAAAAGTGATAGGAAGGTTATCGGATTTGTACTCATCCGCAAAGGCTGAGAGCTTGTCCGAAACTTCGAAGCCATATATCGCTTCTGTACGCTTACCGCACAGCAAATTGACGACAGTATCGTTCCACCAGCCTTCGAGACGCTGGAAGATCGCGTCTCTGAAATCGCGCTGTATGCTGCGCATGTGCTGATCTTTGATTATTGACGGGATATCGTCAATCCGGGGAGAGCCATCGAATATGACTATGCGCGACAGGAAATCATCCCTCTCATTATCGCTGAGCTTGCGAAACTCTTGGGCAACGGCCTTGATCAGTTTCGATCTGGTCTTGGCGAGCGCCTCATCCACAAGCTGCGACAGCGGGGTTGCTGCATCACCCTTTGACAGAGGATCAAGAAGAAAGTCGTGTAGAAAAGAGGATTCAGAAACAGTGCTCGTCGTAAATAGAAAAAAGTGGAGACTCGCCTCGCTACGCCGGTCGCGGTTATAACGAACCAGCCAGATCCGAACGGACTTCCAGAAATCGATGGAAAGGTCGGTCAGCCGATTACCTACCGCCTTGTGTTTGAGAGATCCGAGCGTCTTGACGCCGTTTTTATCGAGGAATTCAAGGTCATCGTCCTTCTCGATAAGGACAGAAGTGCTCTCAGGCAATCGTAAGAGTTCGAGTAGGGCAAAGCGCGACTGGTAGATGTAGCCGAGACCTTGTTCGCCGGCTGAATACTGATCAGTGGATTTGCCTTCCATGTTCGCCTCCGTTCGTGACTTTGAAGGAGTAATGGTCTTCATGCGGCGATGCAGGAGATCCGCGGAGGCCGCAGCAGTCGGTCTCCAATGTGCGGTGTTTCACTCGGTCTCTTCTCAAAAAACTTTGATGGAAGCGCGCGCCTATTGTAGACGTCATGCGGCGGCTTAGGGAAGGAGATAATGTCTTGGTCATTTACAACATCACGCGGGACCCGTGGATAAGCTCTACAACTTGGATGACAGCGGCAGCTTGATCTGCCGTCGCGGTTGAGCTCGCCGGGCAACACCAGGCCACCAACATTAACCAAAAAGAGGGAAATGATACGCGCCCGCTTGCTCCTTTGCCGATGGCCTGAAGCCACAATCTGCGCCGTTGAACAGGCCAAATCTATAGCAGACGACGAAGAATCCTGCATTTTACCCTCCCCCCCGAGCATTCTATAAAACCTATTTCTCAACTGTGGCGAGCACCGTACGGCAGCAGACATTGGCTATGCAGATTAGTTTTGAGAGGTTTACGCGAAAGTTTTGAAAACTTGACTCATTTACAATAGGTTCTTTCCTTCAAGACATCTAGATGCTCTCTCCAAGCGCACTGCTCACCCGCTCGCTGGACCCGGTCCATTTCTCCTCGATCCCTGGTTCGTTAAAGCGTAGTAGGGCCTCCCGTAGCCCAGGCAGCAAATGTGGCATTGTGAACTCGGTCACGATGTCCTTGACCGACTTCAGCAATCCGCATTGGCTATGAACCCAGACGAGAACCCTCTGAACTGGCTCTTCAATATATCGGCGTCCAACCATCTCACTCAGCACAAACGCTCCGCAAGCGGTCAGATGGACAGCGTTCGCTTCCAGCGCATCCGTATGCGCCCAGGGCATCCGCACAAGAATCGCTCCGTCCACATTCGTCTGCACGGGGGCATCACACTCAAGCACCCGAAGATACAACCCGCTTTCATTAATGGTTCCTTCGCGCCGCAGTTTCAGGGAACACTGATCGAACTGCTTGAGAACATCAACCTTTTCATGTCCGCTTTCCCTTTGCGGGAGGCTGAGCATCTCACAGAGCAGCGTCGTCATCTCCTCAATCTGCACCCTCGCTGCTACGCCAACCCCCTGTTCCTCATCGCGCTGTCTCAGCATCTCCTTCATCAACTCCTCGAACCTGTCCCACATCGACAGTGTCCGGTCGACCCCGAGCGTGGATGCCAAGCACCCAATCTGATTACGGTAGTACTCGCAAACCTCCTCGACAACCTCTTGATGAACATTCGACCCTTTCTCGTCCAACACCCGGCATTCTTTCAGAAACGCGATCGGACTCGATGCTTTCAGAATTGCTGCAGGGGTCGCTCCGTTCTCCAGAAGCTTCTGAACGTCTCTTCGATTCAACTGGGATCGTCTTTGCGCCATAAGCGGCAACCCGCTCGGCAAAACTCCTTGCCGAAGCCGCTCCGACAGTCTGGGCAGTTCGCGTTTGTGTTCCGGAAGCAACTGCCCGGCCTTGTCAAAATACCGGTGGCACATGGTCGCAAGCCAGCTCGCGCGGTCCGCGTATCGGTCCTTGAACGTTCTCGTCGGAACGCCGCCTTCGTTCGGATTCCGGGATAGGTTGTTAATCTCTTCGCCGTCTACTCCGCGCAGCCACATCAGCATCGCAACCAGCAACCGGTACAGAATCGCCTTGCGGTGCAGATCCACCGGCGCTGGCAAAAACATACTCGACCGCAGCCGTTCAACCATTTTCGAAAGGCTGCACTCGATCGCGTCGCTGTCCATCTCGTCCAGATTCAGCAACCGCAGTTCCTTGACAACCATTTTTCGAAGCTCTTGTTCATTGGCGGCCACTGCGTCCGGCGACGGATCCACAGACTTCCATTCCCAGCAAAAGACCCGGGCAGAAATCCAAAAGTCGTACGAGGCGATGAAAGCTGGCGCGAGCAGTTCGGCCGGCAGAATCCGGGTCCCGTCACCAGACCGTTGGTCGATCTCCGTCTTGAGGCGGCTCAACTCGTCGATCCATGCCTTCATCGGCGCTACGGACTGCCACTTCGTGCCTGTATCTATAAGGGCTTCGGCTTGCGCAGTGATCGTGTACTCATTGCCGGAGGCGTTGACCAGAGCCTCCTTGGTCGCGGCTTCCAAGATGCTCTTGATCAGCGGCTCCAGCTGTTCTTCGTCGTAGATACTGGACTGGAAAAACACTGTCTGGCGCATCAGCAGAAGAAGGTCCTTCACTTCGCTGCCTTTATTCATTTTCCCGCCCATGTGCCGAAGCGCGTCCATCACCGAGCGGAACGACTGATAGTTCACCTTGTTGAGGCCAGTAATGGCTCCTTCCCCTTGAGCCCGGATGTCATCTGCAAGAAACAGCGTGCTATAGGGAATGGCGCGCAGTTGCGTCTCCTTGAGATCTCCGTAGTAGCTCTGCATCAGGCGTCCGAAATCGCCAATCTTCGGCTTCAGGTCGTTGCAGGGAAGACACAGCACCGCCTTGGCATTCTCGCTGTCGTACCCCGGCCTGCCCGCCCGTCCCATGATGTTGTGAAACTGATTTGAAGTCAGGAACTTGTACCGGATGTCCGAATCCTCATCTCTGGGCCACAGTGGCGTCAGCAAAATCACGCAGTCCGCGGAGAGGTTCACGCCGTAGAAGAGCGTCTCCGTCGTCAGCAGAATCTCCGTTCTCTCCGACTTGTTGTCCGTTTGTCGGTGAAAGTGCTCTTCAACGCACTCGCGGATCTTTCTCGGCAACTCGGAGCTGTGAATATAGATGCCATACCTCGCAAACAGCAAGAGCTCTCTGCCCGGCCTTAGGCCGATCTCGCCGCCCCGCACAAGCCGTTCAAGATCCTCATCGGCCTGCTGCTCCACGCATCCGCCGTCCTCCCTCAGCTTCCTCAATTGAAAGGCAATCGTGCGCAGGCCGGTAATCGACGAACTGGCCGCAAGAATGCAGTGATAGCCCTGATGGATATATTCGTTGATGATGCGTGCCTGTGCCAGGCTATAGATGTAAGTCAGGTCCGCGCCCTCTTCCTCCACCAAGTGGTTGATCCGGCTCGCCAGCTTAAGCGCCAGTAGGCGGCAGTTCTGCCGTCCAATGTCGATCTGCTCCTGCAATTTGAGCTGTGCAATAACGACGGTCTCCGGATCGATCTTCTGCCGGTAAACGCGAACCGCGTGAGTCACGGATTCGGGCCGTTCGGTCGCCTTCAGTGTAATCGGCTCAAGTGCCAGGCCATCCACCTGACCACGCAGGTGGAATGCCGGCTTGAACGCGGTATCGGCCTTCTTGCTCTCCGTCGTCAAACCCACAATCCGAATCGTCGACCGGTTATTCCTCAACCGCTTCAGATTCTCGGCGGCGATCTTTGCCAAAAACATGTCCAGCACCCCGCCGCGGCTCGGGTCTTCCAGAAACTGCAACTCGTCAATGATGACCAGTCCCAACTTGTCCAGAAAATCAATGGCCGGACGCAAGAAGAGATTGGCCTTCTCATTCACAAGAACAGCAATCCGGAACCGGCTTTGATTCAGCCGCCAATCGTTGTCAGAAACCTCGCCCGTCGAAAGCACAATGGCTTCCGTTTGACCTCTGGAGTTCAGAGGAAACACTTTATTCCCCTCGAAGGCAAATCTCTTGCCCAATTCGCGATGGCGTTCCTTTGCAAGAGCCCGTGTGGGTGCAACATAAATAGCTGTCTGATTCATTAGCACAGCGTTCAGCATCAGGGCCTCGGCAAGAAACGTTTTGCCGCACGCCGTCGGACCGCTCACCAGAATGTGCTTTTCCGGGTCGTCCGCTTCCGGCAGAAAAAAGATCTCTGTCTTCTTTTCTAGGGCCTGGGTTGCAACTCCGCCAGTGAACAGCGTCTTCCCGCATAGATCTGCGTTATGTTGAAGAAAGCTATCTCTATACACCTGGTCATACGATATGGCCGTGCTGTACAGTTCTCCGATCGTGCCCGGCACGGGGGACGCAGCCGACAAAGAGATCGCGCCCGGCTCTGAATCTGTTCGTTGCGACGCTGCCCTGGCCCTGCCTCCAGCCTGCGGAGCCTTGATCGGCGTCAGCCCCAAAAAATTTCCAAGTGCCGTGGACCACGGATGCCGGTCAAATGTAGACGCCGATAAATCCCATTTGCCAGTGGAAATATCAATCGGCAACCAGTACGCCCGTCCCCTGTGGAGCGTCACCATATCCTCGCTGAAAACATCGCGAGATTGAGGCAGCCTCGATTGCGGAGTCTTGGAGTTGTACAGAGCCAGCTCGCTGGGGAGGAGTTCATAATCCTCCTTCAGAATCAGAATCGAGCAACCCTCGTCCGCCGCAAACCGAACCTTCTCTTCGAGCCTCTCTGCGGATCCGAGCGGAAAAGGCCTGTGCGGACTCTCCTGCCGCGCCAGGCCCGAGAGAAGGATGTTGTGTACACCGCCGCCGATGTGATTCTCGATCTGAAACTGCAGCGCCAGAATCATCGCAAGCCCATACGATCCACCAGCCAGTTCGTCCTCCACAGGGTTAAACGTAGTCGGTCCAAAGAGATACAGATCGCGGCTTTCCAGAATTCTCCCCGCCACACTCTTGAGATCATCCGGAAACTGCGCGTCGTCCAGTGGAAAGGACGCCCCATTCCAGTGGACTATGCCCCTCAAATTGTCCGTGGCTGATGTCGCAATCCAGATGGCGAAGGGCTCATTGTCCTCCCGCGTGACTGGGAATCCGATCCGGAAGTTCATAGTGTGTCCTCCTGTGGGGCCATTGCGACGAGTAGAAAGTCCTGCCTGCGAACCGTCGCCGGCAAGGAGATCGAGACCTTCTTGGTTCTGCCCGCCTTGATCACAAGAACAGCTTGCTTCTCCCCCTCCACCCCGAAAGGAACCACTTCCTTTCGGGGAATGTCGAACAGGGCAACCGTCACCGAAGCGTGGCGATCAAAATTGCCCCGGATGCTGCCGACCCCGAATGGATTGGTATTCAAAGTCACCTGCCCAGTCACGTGCCCAGCCGCGCCACGGCACAGCTTTGCCTTCAGTTCCAGCCCTCCGCCCCCCGCCATGGCAACATGCAGGCTGGGATCGGACCAGCCCACGCACATCGCCTCCACCACTTTCATGGGCTTATGTAGCAAGGCCGCGAGGCACGCGCAAGCGCTTTCTAACGGCGTCCGCGCTGCCTTCGTCGCCTTGGCAAGCAGCTGCCCGGCGATCCGCGCGCCGCTCTGGATGGCTTCTGCTTCCTCTTCCTGTGTCAACGGCGAAGGCATGGAGTCGACCGCCTCATACACGCGATCCATCAGCTCCGGAACAAGATGCGCCGCGCGCATCGCATCATCCTGAGTCACTGGGTGCGTCAACACAAGGGCCAGCTCCTCGATCGTTAATGCAAGATATTGCGCCGCGATCTCGCGCAGATACTTGTCATCTTCTCCTGTCAGCTCAGTCATCGCTTGCTGCATGGTTGCTGCTCCTTCAGTCCTCATGATTCTCAGTGTTCTTCTTCCGTCCTCTAGGCTTCGTAGTGGGCCTATAGCCGTATTCCTTGTAGACCGCTAGCATGGCTTTGACCCACTGCCGGTGATACGTACTGTCATCGTGCTTGTGGTCCGGATAACGCGTGTTCAAATAGGCCGCGGCCTGCCTGTTCGAAAAGGAAAGCGGCTTTTTGCCTCGCTTGGCTACAAGCAGCTTTTCTTCTTGCCTGGCGTCGCAGGCATCGTGCTGCCCAGTTATCAGTTCATGAAACTCCCCAAGGTGCGGGTATCTGCCTTCAAGCGCTTCAAACTCCCTCGTCATGAACTCAAACACCTCTTCGAAGTTGCGATCGTCATAAGGAAGCGCTCCGCCATCTGTCACCTTGCTCTCCACTGTGAACGCTTCTTCTTCATCGTTCGCGCTGTCGATCGGATGACCTAGGCGGTCAACATTCCTCAGGCTCCGGTGTGCCTTTCTAAGACCCGAGGCAATCTCGGCCTTCAGGTCGGTCAGATTCTCGCTGTTCAGTTCTGTCATGGTGCTGGCGAGCTTGTTGCGCGCAATCGCGAAACTGAACCTCATGTAATCAATCTCGGGCTTGCCGGTCAGCGCCGTCCGCTTCTTCAACACTCCTTCCAGCGTCTCCAAGTAAATTTCCTGAATCACATCTTCAATCGTGGGCACAGCCGCCTCAATACTTCCGGCAAGAGATTTCAGCTGACCGGGAACGTTCCACTTCAATGCTTTTTTCCTGATGTAATCTGTGATCTTCCGTGTGAATTCATCCGTAGACCAGAAGTCGGGCAAGCCTGAGCTTGTAGCCTTTACGGGCTGTTCTTCTGGCAAAACAGAGTCTAGTTTTGGCATGGGATTGTCCAGTGGCCGGATTATAGCAGCTAAACGCTATCCAAAGAGGCAGGCGACGGGCCGCCGAAACGGCTCGCCGCCTGGAATGGCGGTAAGGTCTTTTCATCCTTCCACCAAGACTCTCAGTGTGCCCGCAAAAGACGTGCGACCTTTTGCGCCGCACTCAGTGCCCGTTGCATCCGCCTACATTTTGCAGTCGGCTTACCGGTCTGGCTCATGCTCTGGCCAATCCGCCTACGAAGCATAGCCTGTCGCTGCTTTAGCCACTTTGGCATGTTGCGCATGGTTCGCTCCTCCATGCTGCCGGGCATGCCCGGCAGTATGGGTTAGGGGTCGCTACTGGACCATCGAGAATTGCGTAAACTGCTGGTCGAGGGTCGTGAGGAGGGCGGTGAACCTCCGGTCGAGGGTTGCGTGCTCGGCATCGTCGAGCTGCGCTTCCAGAGCGCGCACTTGCCGTTCGGCCTCGTCGAGGCTGCCGCTCTCAACCAGCAACACCACGTCCTTGGCTTGTTTGGCGATGCTCTCCATTGTCTTCTCATCCATGTCGGGCATGGTTTCGAGGCGGCGCACGGCGACGAGCACACGCTCCAGGCCCCACTGAACAGCCTTCTTCTCGGCCGACAGAATCAGCGGGATAAGCCGAACTGCTGTTTGGACTCCACCAGTCACTTCATGCAGTTGGTCCGCGAGGCGGTGAAGTTCGTTGTCGGTGCGCCCACCCGCAGTGTAGCGCTGCCGGCTGGCCTGGGCCTTCGATTGCAGTTCAGACCAGACTCCGTTCGAGTACCGGTCCCAGTTGGCGAAGCTGTTCTTGTCGCTCATTGTCTTCTTCCTCCGTGTGACTGTTTCTCTCCTAAAGCGCTGTTTTGTGTCACCGGAGACCACGATTCGTTGTGATCCCCGGCAAGGTGTAGGTCAGGCGACGGACAGCCTAGCCAGTTTGTAGAGCGTCTGGCCATTGCGGGGGTCCAGTTCCACAGCGGCCTGCAATGTTTCGCGGGCCGCAGCCATCTTCCGGTTACGGGCCAGGTAGTCTGCGCGCTCGGTCAGCTTCTGCACTACCTGGTGGAGACCGCCATTGGCCTCGATCAGTTCCCCGAGCGCCTCGCAGGCCTGCTGGGCGACCATGTAGTCGCGGTCGCGGGTAAGTAATTTGAGCAAGGTAGCGCTCCGCACGTTGCGAAACTTGCCCACTAGCTTGATAGCCGCGCAGCGCAACTGCGTTGGACCAGGCTGGCCTGCCACGTTCTCCAGAACCGGGAGCGTACGAAACGGGTTCTGCAACGCGGCCAAGTTGAACAGGGCAGCCTCGCGCTGATCGGCTTTGAGAGAGCGGTTTTCGGTGGCCTGGATGGTGCGCGCCAGAGTGAGGTCGGGGTTGTGGGCGGCCGCGCACTCAATCGCCGCGCGGCGAACCGTGAAGTGAAAGCCCGGATTGAAAGCGATTCGCAGCACGGGCTCAAGGTTGAACAGGTCCGAACGGTCCCGGAGAAGCCCCAGGATCTCCTTCTGCTCTTCCCAGTTTTCCGAGATACCCACCAATTTCATGAGCGTCGGTGTGGAGAGGCTGCCGATCATGATTCCTCCTTCTGAAGTTACGGGATAGTGGACTATGTGCCACTACCCACTGTTATGACCGTTCCGGCCGTTTTATCTCACTGTGCTAGAACCAGCGCAGCAGTCTGTCGAGCAGCGTGTTCCCGCGATGGTTGCGGTAGGGAGACCTTGTGGGACTGCTGGGGCGTGGCTTCCTGACCAAGCGGATGTTGACGCAGTGATGCCGGTAACAGTTAGTGCACATCGGGCGGTTGTTCCAGAAGTGGACCTTACCGCGGATGGGCTTGTTGTGTACGGAGCAGTTCATTGTTCTCCTTTCCGGCTACAGGTACCGCGAAGTGTGGCCCACAATCTTGCCATTTCTCCAGTGGAGTTTCTGGCCACGTGGGACGCCGTTCCAGAACCCATAGATCCGCTCATAGACGTTGAGGTAGATGTCATACAATTTCACCCACCTGCTTCCCGGGTTTGACCGGTTGCGGAAAATCGAGGGGCGTCGCCGTTTCCTCCAGTTGCCTCTCTCTCTCCTCGCTCTCCTTGCCATTCATCCTCCTTTCGATGGGTGATTCAAGTGCTGGTTTCAAGTGCTGGTTCGGGTCATTGCCCTGAGGCTTGTAGTTATCTCACTTGTGGGCGGCATGATCTTCCGCTCATAGCAGGAGACATCTCCAAATCCCAGTTTTTGTCTCACTGGAACTTTCCTTTTAGGAACTGCGGAAGCGGCTGGTATTCCGCTCCCGCTGAGATACATCTCCAAAACGCTAGCTTTGTCTCGCCGGGAGTTCGTTTTTTTTCGTCCCCCGGGGCGGTTTGTTCTCCGCCCTTTACCAACAGACATCTTGAAAACCATAGTTTTGTCTCACAGCCTAGAGAAGTCGGCATTATCAACGGCACGGTAAGGAGTGATCGCACATCGATACATTAGCTATGTCATCGCATGCGCAAGGAAGCCGCCCTGCTCGATGGATGTATCCGCTGGTGGGTAAGACAAAACTGCGTTCTTCCGCATATCTCGTCTTAGCGGGCCAGATTGAGACCTGCGAACAGGAGGAAGATATGTTGGAACTGAGGACAGAAGGGGCGGTCTACTCACAGACTGACCTTCCGCTTTTCAACCGGGAAGGTGCACAGCGGGTACGCGTGGCCATCGAGATGGCACAGCAGGCCCGCGCTCTGGCAACAAACAACGACGAACTGCGCGCAGCCACAGCTCGGCTTCAGGCGGCGAGCGAGCTAAGCCAGTCGGAACATCGCCTCGCCGAGGCGAACTTCGGCGTGGCTCGGGACAGATGCTGCCGGGTGATCCACAACCTGCAGAAACGGATAAGCTCGGCGGTGCTTTCGAACCTCGATCGGCTGCAATTCACCAACCGCCTCGAGGGCTGCATCAGCAGCTTCTACCGCAAGAATTTTGATAGCGCCGAACGCACGGCACAAGGGGCCCTGCAGGGACTGAATCAACAGTTCAAAGTTGCAACCCTCAAGCCTTTCGTGCCGGTTCCGGCAAAGAAGGCCTCGCTTAGCACAACAGCCCTCTTCCACAAGGGCTCGGTCCTGGAGAGCAAGGGGCGTACCCGTGACGCGCTGGAGTGCTATGCCCAGGTGGTGGAGCGCAGTCCCAACCATTGGCTTGCCTTGGCCAGACTTCGCAGTCTGAGCGCATCCGCGCCCAAGGGAGGCTTCTAGTGGCGACATCCTGCTACACCATGCACCCGGCTTCTCCCTTCAGGATACCTGTCGGTCAGCCCTTACAGTTCGGGCAACTTCAAGAGTCGCTTTTCAGGACCCTGTTGGCCGAGATACCCGACGTCCAAGTCGTCTATGACGCTTCCGCCGACGCCATTTACAAGCTGGACGCCGTTGTCTGGTGGCGCGACAAGCCGCTGTTGCCGGCGGTCGGCGTGCAGTTCACCATCAACCCGGATCAGGAAAAGCGCCTGTGCGCTCTGCGCGCAGTACACCGCAGTGGCGTGGTCAGCCGTTTTCTCTATGTGCAACTTTCCCGCTGCCAGGTGGACCAGGAAGCCGTTGAGCTGGTCTCAGTGCTCATCCGCCGCGTCGCGGAGTTACCCGGCATGCAGGTCATGCTCTCAGCCGTCGTCAAACGTAACCACTTAGGGCTGGTCATCTGTTCCACCGATCTGAAAACCCTGCGCTACAACTACCAAGAACTCGACAACCAGATACAGGAGGCATCCCAATGAAGAGTCTCATCCGATTTACCCTTGCAGTGCTTCTCTTTGCGGTAAGCGCGGCGGCGATGTGCGGCGCGCAGCAGGTCGCAACCGTCAGCATGGTGGTGGAAAGAGGTGACACGTTGCTCAACCTCTTTGGCCCCGACTGGCAGAAGGCGTACCAACAGAACCGCATTATCGTGATACGCAACGGCCATCCCGTCGAATCGCCCGACATCCTTGTCGAGGGCATGGTACTGCACGTCAGCGCAGACACGATGCTCACCGACCGGGCCACCGCACGCGTCGATGGCATGAACCAGAAGCGAGCGGAATTGGAACAGCGCCTGGAGTCTCTGGCTACGCACACAAGGATGCAGCCGGACGAGACCGCTGCCATCGCTCTGTGCCGCAGCAAACTTGAGGCTCAGCAGCTCTATGCGGCAGACATTACCTTTGTGACTGGGCAGGTCTCCGAACTCGAAACTGCAGTCCGAGCCGAGGTATCGCAGCCAGACAAGCACTGGCCTCGGGCCGCAACGCTCGCCTTGGCTCTTGCGCTTCTGGCCGGATTGTCCCTTCTCGTCCTGCTGCTTGCCCGCATAAAGCCAGCCACCGGCGGCCTGGCACGCTACCAGAACGCCGAGGCGCAGTTGAACCGTCTTCTGGCGCAGGATTTGCACGATTAGGAAACTGCGGCTTAGGACTCGTCCGCCACAAAGGGGCTGGAAGCTCAACCAGCCTTCCAGCCCCTTCTGCGCGGCCTTTGGCTGCCAAATGGATCTGGCGTGAAACGGACCACCCTCGTCCGCGCGGAATCTCTTGATGAGTGATAAATCGTCAATGCGCTCAGCGAGGGGCAGATTTGTAACGATAAGTGTGCGTCCAGCGAAGGCTGGCATGAACAGTGGGTGGAAGTCCCACCGGGGCAAAAGTCCAAGCCCCGTAGCTTGAATAGCAGGAAGGAAGGAAACTGAACATCCTGAAGCCTATTGACAAAGCCATCTACAAGGATGGCGAGCGAGTCGCCGGGCCGTAACGCAAGTGAACCCATATGGCCTCGAAAGTACTGCAACTCGAAGGCCGAGCCCTCACTTTTCGAGCGAAGGCAGCATGGAGCGTCGCAAGGACTGATGCGGCGAAACACTTCGGCGGGGTTGGTAGGGACAGCACGGTGACAAGGTCATGCTAAGCAACTGGAGAAGCCCTCCTCGCCCCGTCGCGAAATCGGCGGAGCTGGGAAGCCGTATAACCGGTGACCCCGGGAAGTCGGTGGACGGCGAGAGGGATTCGGCCGGGTCTGTAGTAGCGAGGAAGCGGAGTAATGTCCGCGGAGCGAAGAGGCCCTGCTGTTTGTAATGGCTCTAACAACAAGGGAGGCAAGGGTGAGATGACAAAAGCGCCCATCAGCTTGCAGGACCTGAGAAGGAGTCTATATGTCAAGGCGAAGGCAGAACCGTCTTGGCGTTTCTGGGGACTATACGTCCACGTCTGCAAGATGGAGACTTTGCGGGAAGCCTACCAGATGGCGAGA
>Ga0182027_10002490_pt1 | contig 29798 bp, 29 predicted proteins | sample 712E1DmetaG_FD_121300 | JGI IMG/M metagenome (GOLD analysis project Ga0182027, IMG submission 121300) | Permafrost microbial communities from Stordalen Mire, Sweden - 712E1D metaG (Illumina Assembly) | ecosystem: Environmental > Terrestrial > Soil > Wetlands > Permafrost | place: Sweden...
AGCACACCCATCGGAACAGAAAACGGCAGACAGTGTCTGCCGAATTTCGAAGACAGCGTCAGCAAAATGAACCGAAGTTCCCGCATAACGCCTTTCCGGCCTTCCTATTATAAGAGCCCTTGACTCTACACCTTCCCACTACACCATTAGCGCGGTTTCTTGAAATTTAAAATCGTTCTCGCTTTCCGCGCTTTTTTTGGTAAAATTCATCCCTCCATGGGACCAGGGTAAGGCGCTCGAACGACTCTTGGCCTGTATTTGATGGGGTTGTAGATACGTCTGGTAACGGTTGATTCATCTACGACTTTTTTGATTTTCCACTCTCCTTTGGCCACCCGGTAAAGTAGAATCGGGATTTCAATAGGGAAAGTAGGTCGTCTGTGAGTGGCGTTCGGGCAGCTTTGTAGCCAGCGATTACCCCTTCTTTTCGATTTTCTCCCACGTATCGCGCAAAGTAACCGTGCGATTAAAAACAGGCTCGCCGGGTTTGGAATCGATGGGATCCACGAAGAAATAGCCGAGCCGTTCGAACTGGAAACGCTCGCCGGGTTTCGCGTCCTTCAATCTGGGCTCAAGGAACGCCCCGGAAATCGTCTCGAGGGACTTGGGATTCAGATTCGCCAGGATATCCTGACCTTCCGGCACATCCGCCGGATCCTTCTTGGCGAACAAATGATCATAGAGCCGCACCTCGGCTTTGAAAGCATGTTTGGCGGAAACCCAGTGGATCGTGCCTTTCACTTTACGACCGTCCGGCGGATTATTCCCGCCGCGAGTCTCGGGATCGTACGCACAGTGAAGCTCGGTGATCTTGCCCGAAGCGTCTTTCACGACCTTTTCACATTTAATAAAATAACCGTAGCGCAAGCGCACTTCCCCACCCGGAACAAGCCGGAAGAATTTCTTCGGCGCGTCTTCGCGAAAATCATCCCGCTCAATATAAAGCTCGCGGGAGAATAGCAGCTTCCTCGATCCAGCCGCAGGGTCCTCAGGATTATTCACGGCCTCCATTTCCTCGGTCTTTCCTTCCGCATAATTCGTGATCACGACCTTAAGCGGGTCGAGCACCGCCATAACGCGCGGCGCTGTTTTGTTGAGTTCCTCGCGGATGGAATTCTCGAGCAGTATCATGTCGATCGTGCTATTGAATTTCGCGACGCCGATCTTGTCACAGAACACGCGGATCGAAGAGGGCGTGTAACCACGGCGACGAAATCCCGAGATCGTCGGCATGCGCGGGTCGTTCCATCCGGAAACGGTTTTATTTTGAACAAGCTTTAAAAGGACCCGTTTGCTCAAAAGCGTATATGTGAGATTGAGGCGTGCGAATTCGATCTGCTGAGGATGATGGATGCCAAGCTGGTCAAGGACCCAGTCATAAAGTGGGCGGTTATTCTCGAACTCAAGCGTGCAGATCGAGTGCGTGATCCCTTCGATCGAATCCGAGATGCAATGCGTGAAATCATACATCGGATAGATGCACCACTTGTCACCGGTGCGGTGATGCGATGCCTTTTTAATGCGGTAGATCGTGGGGTCCCGCATCGTGATATTGGGCGACGCCATATCGATCTTGGCTCTCAAAACCCGCGCGCCATCCGCGAATTCCCCGGCCTTCATCCGCCCGAAAAGATCCAGATTTTCTTCGGGTGTGCGGTTGCGATAAGGACTGTCCCTGCCCGGCTCAATAAAAGTGCCGCGATACTGCCGTTGCTCGTCCGGACTCAGATCGCAAACATAAGCCTTTCCTGCTTGGATGAGTGTGAGGGCGTACTGATAAAGCTGATCAAAATAGTCGGAGGCATAATACTCACGGTCGGCCCAGTCAAAACCGAGCCAGCGGACGTCCTCGCGGATGGAGTCCACGTACTCGACTTCTTCTTTTTCGGGATTGGTATCATCGAACCGGAGATTGCAAAGCCCCCGGTAATCGCGGGCGATCCCGAAACTGATGCAAATGGCTTTAGCGTGACCGATATGAAGATAGCCGTTCGGCTCGGGGGGAAAGCGCGTATGCACGCGTCCTTTGTTCTTACCGCTTGCAATATCGGCGTCGACAATGTCACGAATAAAATTGGACGGCGTCTTGGGTGTTTCCATAGGCGGGATTATATCAAAAACATAGCGTTTTAGGAGAGAAAGCGCTGGAGACGCTCGAGACAGGCATCTTTCCCGATAAGGCTCATCAGCTCAAAAATACCCGGACTCGCCGTACCGCCTGTCAGGACGAACCGGAGGGGGTGAATGATATCCTTGGGTTTCAGGCCCGCGGTTTCGGCCACCTGCTTCGTTTTTTGGTCCAGGGCCTGCACATCTTCAAAATCGCCAAGATCGCTCAAGCTATCGCGCAATTCCTGGAGCAACTTCATCGCCACGGCATTCCCCTTGATCTCAGCCATCAAGGCGGAGTCTTTATACTCGGGACTTACGAAGCAATAGGCCGACTGTTCCTTCAGCTCTCCGTAGGTCTGGATACGAGGCCGGTAAAGGGCAATAAGCTTACGCCATTTCTCTTCTGGAACCGGATCGATTTTGTCTTTCCAGAACTCCGTAATTTGTTTTTCATAATCCTCGCCCGGGATCGCGCGGATATGCTGGCCGTTCACCCAAAGAAGTTTCTCGGGATTGAATTGAGCGTTCGATTTGATGACGCGTTTTAAGGAAAATTGCTTTACAAGCTCCGGGAGCGAAAAGATCTCCTGCGGCGTTCCGGGATTCCACCCCAGAAGCGCCAGATAATTGACGAGCCCCTGCGGGAGAAAACCTTTGTTTCGGTATTCCGTCACCGCCACCGCCCCGTGACGCTTGGAAAGCGGCGTGCCGTCTGAACCAAAAATGAGTGGGAGATGCGCGTATTTTGGGGGCTTCCATCCCAGCGCCTGCTGGAGGAGGATATGGCGCGGCGTATTGGTCAAGTGGTCTTCCCCGCGCACCACATGCGTGATCCCCATATCATGGTCGTCCACGATCACGGCAAGGTGAAAGACCGGATATCCGTCGGATTTCATGATCACAAGGTCGTCGAACTCCTTGGAGTCGTAAGTCACTTCCCCGCGGACAATGTCGTAGACCTTGATCTCGGTCTGCGGGATCTTGAACTTGATGGCGCCCTCGAATTCATAAGCGAGACCTTTAGAGACCAGTTCTTCGGCGACTTCGCGGTATCGATCGAGCCGCTTGCTTTGATGGATCAGCTCTTCATCCCACTCGAGTCCGAGCCACCGGAGCGATTGCAAGATCTCTTCTTCAAATTCGGGCGTGGAACGTTGGCGATCGGTATCTTCGATGCGAAGAAGAAATTTTCCGCCCTGCTGGCGGGCATAGAGATAATTAAAAAGCGCGGTGCGAACACCGCCGATATGGAGGTACCCTGTCGGGGAGGGAGCGAATCGGACTCGGATATCGGACATGGTTATAATCTCAAATTTAAAATTGCAAATGCCGGATTTTAGATCAATGCTCCACCGGCCGGTTCTCCACCGTGCGGATCAGCGATTTCACGCGGTCAAGATCCAAGGGTTTTCGCAAACAAACCATGGCTCCGAGGTTCAGGATCTCTTTTTCTTTGGACTCCGGGAGAAAACCCGTGATGAGGGCCACCGGGACCCGGCTGAAATGGCGAATGCGTTCCAGCACCTTCTTTCCGTCCAAAAGAGGCATCGCGGAATCTAGAAAAACAAGATTGTAATGATTCGTCTGTATTTTCTGAAGCCCCTCTTTACCATTAAAGGCGCAGTCGACCTGATGGCCTTCGTGCTCGAGGGTTTCGCGGAACTCCTCACAGATCATTTTTTCGTCATCAACGATCAATAATTTACCGATGGCCGGTCCTCCCAAAAGAGTCCGTCTCCCTGGATCTCAGGAAGACTTCCTCTCTATTCAAAATCAGGAAATTTAAAATTTTCCCTGAGTGTCTGGAGATAACTCCGCTTCGTGCTCTTCACCAGGGACATGGGCATGTGGAAGCGGGTCACTTCGACGCTATAGCTATCGTCGATTTCGATCTTTTCTTGACCGTCGGCCGTGAGGAGGGCTTTTTCGCTGGGGTTTTCTGTGCGGATACGGATCGTGATCTTTTCATCCGCCCCGATCACCAGGGCGCGCAGATTCAAGGCGTGCGGGCATATGGGCGTAATGAGGATCGCCTCGAGTTTGGGATGCACCACCGCGCCGCCCGCGGAAAGCGAATAAGCTGTGGAACCGGTCGGTGACGCGATCACGACCCCGTCGCCCCGGAAACTCGTGAACTTCTCCCCCGAGATCGTAACGTCAAGCTGGAGAATACGGGCCAATCCTTCCCGGCTGATCACGATATCATTCAAAGCGATAAACCGCCGGTCCTGATCGGTCTTCTTGCTTTTCGCGGTGCAGGAAAGCATGAGCCGGTTCTCGACCACCGGTTTCTGAAGAAGATAGGCGTTCAATTCTTCAAAGACCTCTTCGGCCTTAGCCTCGGTCAGAAAGCCGAGTTTCCCGAAATTCACGCCCAGGATCGGCACCACGCGGCTCTTCATGCGGCTGACAACCGAAAGAATGGTCCCGTCCCCGCCGAGACAGACCAAAAGCGTCGAACTCTCGATCAGATCATCGAGTGAAACCGATGAGGAATCCTGAACAGGGATATCCCGCTTCGCAAGCCAACTTTTCAGCTTCTCGCAAAGTTCGGGCGCGCCTTTTTTCTTTTGATTCACAACAATTCCGACTTTTTCCATCTTTAACCCTTTCGCTGGGGGCCCATTCTAGATCCTCTGCGCCCCCGTATCAAGCGCCGAGGCGTGCCAATTTTTCCGCCTATCGCCTTTATTTATTGCACCATAATTGTTTCCCCGCCAAACTCCACTTGTTGCCCCTTGCGGATCTTGCATGCCTTCCGCGTCTCAACCTGCCTGTCGACTTTCACTTCGGACTGCGAGATCGCGTGTTTTGCCATTCCCCCGCTCTCGCAAAGTCCGGTAACTTTAAGAAGCTTGAATAACTCTATAAATTCTTCGGTAAGTGTAAAAGGGATCTTTTCCATCGGGATCACGGCCTATTTCGCAATGCGGCCGAGTTCTTTTAGGACCGCTGCTGCGATCTTTTCTGGGGAAAGACCGAACTCGTCAAGCTGGGCGTCGCGGGAACCGTGCTCGATGAATTCATCCGGCAAAGCGAAGCGTTTCAGCGGGACATGATGGATATTTTCCTTTTCAAAAAACTCCAGAACTTTGGAACCGAATCCGCCCGCCGAGACATGTTCTTCTAAGGTAAAAATGAATTTTGTTTTTTTGAGGGAATCCAGGATGATCTGCTCATCGAGCGGACGGGCAAAACGCATATTCACGACACGGGCCGAAACGCCTTCTTTTTTAAGGAGCGCGTGCGCCTTACAGGCCGTCTCCACCATGCTCCCAAGCGCGAGAAGCGTCACGTCCTCCCCCTCAAAGAGAACTTCCCCTTCGCCCACCTCGAAACTTTTTTTAGAAAAGGCATCGAACATTTTGGGGATATTCGCGCGGGGGTAGCGGATCGCAAAAACCGACGGATGGTTCAAGGCAAGCTCCATCATTTTTTCCATTTCGTATTCATCAATGGGCGAGGCCAGTACGATGCCCGGCACGGACCCGAGGAAGGCGAGATCAAAGATCCCCTGATGGGTAGCGCCGTCCGCGCCCACGAGACCCGCGCGATCGATTCCGATCACAATGCTCTGCCTCTGAAGCGCTGCGTCGTGCATGATGGAATCGTGGGCGCGCTGCAAAAATGACGAGTAGATCGCGACGACAGGCTTGAGGCCCCCTCGCGCGAGAGCTCCCGCGAAGGAGACGGCGTGTTGCTCCGCGATCCCGACATCAAAGAAGCGCTCGGGGAATTCCTTCTGGAACGGAACGAGCCCCGTCCCCGACGGCATGGCCGCCGTGATCGCGACCACTTTGGGATTGCGGCGCGCGTGTTTGGAAAGGGCATCGGCAAAAGCCTGGGTGTACGACACGCTCACGGCATCGTCTTTCGAGGGCGCAAACTCGATCTTCTCGCCGGTCTTCACATTAAAAGGACCGACCCCATGCCCTTTTTCCTCATCTTTTTCCGCGAACTCGCAACCTTTTCCTTTTTTCGTAAGGACATGAAGAAAACTGCACGTGTTGAGCGCAAGCACATCGCGCAAGGTCTTGACCAAACCGGCGACGTCGTGCCCGTCGACAGGCCCGAAATACCGGAATCCTAACTCCTCAAAAATGATCCCAGGGACAAAAAGATGCTTCATACCTTCCAGGGAGGCATTGGAGAGTTTTTTGAGGCGCGGAAAACGGCTGAGCTGTTTATCGACCTCTCCGCGGATGCGGTTATAAAGAGGGTTGGTGATGACCCGGTTGAGATAACGGCTCATGCCGCCCACATTTCTGGCGATCGACATTTCGTTGTCATTAAGAATGATCAGCATGTTCTTTTTGAGCTGGCCGGCGCTATTCAGCGCTTCAAAGGAAAGTCCTGCGGTCAGGGCTCCGTCTCCGACCACGGCCACGACTTTTTCATTTCCTTTTTTGATGTCCCGCGCGGCGGCAAGCCCGAGGGCCTGCGAAATCGCGGTGCCGGCATGGCCGACGATGAAAGGATCGTGCGCGTTTTCCCACGGCGCGGGAAAACCGCTCAAACCGCCGGGTTGGCGCAGGGTGTGCATCCGGTCCTTGCGCCCGGTGATCATTTTATGAACGTAGGCCTGATGCCCGACATCCCAGCAGATCTTGTCTTCGGGGGAATTCAGAACATAATGGAGGGCGATCGAGAGCTCCAGGACACCGAGACTCGCCCCCAAATGCCCGCCGGTCTTGGCCACGGATGCGATCAGAAATTGACGGTACTCCTCGGCCACCTCCGGTAATTTTTCCAGAGGCACTTGCTTCAGGTCCTGCGGGCACTTTATTTTATCGATCCATTGATTCATATCTTTGGTATCCGCGATTCTAAAAAATCCGCCAAAAAAACAAGGGCCTCAGCCTTGCGACCCAGGATTTTCGCTTCTTTTTTCGCTTGGCCGATGAGACGTATCGCTTTTGCCGTGGTTGTCTTGGCGCTTATCACCTTACAGTAACCGTCTCGATCCAGAATATCATCAACGACCTGGAACGCAAGCCCTAAGCATTCTCCATAACGGGTGATGGCCCTGAGTTCGCGCTTGGCGGCCCCGGCAGCGATCGCCCCGGCCACGGCGCTCACCCGGATCAAAGCCCCGGTCTTGCAGCGACTGATGAAATCGTGCTCCGCAAGCGTCTTCTTTTTCGACGGAGCCTCGAGGTCCGCGACCTGTCCGCCGATCATACCGTGCGTTCCGGCGGCCTTTGATATTTCACGAAGCATATAGGCAACCCGGTCCGCGGGCTTGATCTCTGAGAGCAATTCGAACGCCAGGGTCTGGAGCGCATCTCCCGCCAGGATCGCATTCGCCTCGCCGAATTTCTTGTGGCAGGTGGGTTTTCCGCGACGGGTAGCGTCATTATCCAGCGCGGGAAGATCGTCATGGACGAGCGAATAAGTATGGATCAGCTCAACGGCCAGAGCCGCCAAAAGGACATCCTGAGGTTTCCCGCCGCACGCCTCACAGGCGCTCAGCGCCAGCATCGGCCGGAACCTTTTCCCACCCGTAAAAACCGCATACTGCATGGCCTTATGGATACTGATCGGGCGGGCCTCCTGAGCACGGAGCCTACCTTTCAGCTCTTTCTCGATAAGCGCCAGATGCCGTCTAAAAAAATTTTCGTAGATCATAGGGTTTCTTGCTCCCACCCTTTCAAGATCCGGTCTTGGAATAATTTTAAGACCGGGTCTTAAGGGATCTAAGCCGTTTCTTCTCTGCTGTTTTCTGGCCTTTTCTTTTTCGACCTCGGAGCCGGTTCTTCAGGATCGAACGCCTCTTTTTTGAGCGAACCGTCCAGGGTCTTGGTCAGGACCTCGATCTTTTTTTCCGTTTCGGTGAGTTTGGACTGGCAGGCGCGCACCAGCGCGACACCTTCCTCGTATTTCTTAAGCGCCTGGTCTAGCGTCAACTCTCCGCTTTCCATGGCCTCCACGATCTTTTCAAGATCCTCCAACGCTTTTTCAAATTGAAATTTCTCGTTCATGTCGTATTCCCCTAGTGAGTGATGGCAGTCACTTTCGAGACGAAAGATCCTTTATGAAGCCGGGTCCGCATCAGATCCCCCTCTGAGACCTGCCGGGCATTTTTGATAATATCGCCTTTTTCATTAAAACTCACGGAATAACCGCGCTCAAGGATCGCGAGAGGATTCAGTGCATTCAACCGGCCCGTCACACTTTGAAAAGCCTGCCCCTTTGAATCCATCAAACTTGTCAGGCGTCCTTCCATCCGCCGGCCCAATTCGTCCACCTGTCCGGTGAACTGCTCCAGAAGATAACGGGGCTGACGGAACGCCGTGCTTGACGCAAGACTCGACAACTGCTCCTGGTATCGTTCGAATATCCCGTTCATCGCGAAATCCAGCCTGTCCTTGCGCCCGATTAACCGCTCTTCGAGTTCGAGACGGCTCGAAACCACAAGTTCCGCGGCGGCCGAAGGCGTCGGCGCGCGCAGGTCCGCCACAAGATCACAGATCGTCCAATCACTCTCATGTCCCACCGCGGAAATCACAGGGATCCGCGATCCGAAGACCGCGCGAGCAACAGGTTCCTCATTAAAGGCCCAAAGGTCCTCGAGACTTCCGCCGCCTCGCCCCACGATCAGGACATCGGCCTCTGAGCGTTCATTCATCGTTTCGATGGCCGCGGCAATTTCCACGGCCGCACCTTCGCCCTGGACTTTCACCGGATAAAGAAGAATGTGCGTCCCGCAAAATCGCCGGTTCACTACGTTTAAAATATCCTGAATCGCGGCGCCGGTGGGCGATGTGATCACGCCTACGATCTTCGGGAACTTGGGAATGGGCCGCTTTCGCTCTTCGCCGAACAGTCCCTCTTTGGCCAATCGCTCTTTCAGCTGCTGGAACGCGAGCTGAAGGGCGCCGACCCCTTGCGGTTCCACGCGTTCTATGTAGAGCTGATATTGACCGCGCGCTTCATAGATGGAAACCCGGCAGAACGCGAGGACCTTGAGCCCGTCTTTTAATTCAAATTTAAGATTGCGCTGATGCTGGCTAAAAAAAGCCGCGGAGATCTGCGCCGATTCGTCTCTGAGCGTCAGATAAATATGCCCGGAGCTATGGTGCTTAAAGTTCGATATCTCGCCTTCCACCCACACCGTGGGCAAGCGGGATTCCAGCAAGAGCCGGCTCTGCCGGTTCAGCTGGCTGACGGTGTAGATCTTGCGTTCACTTGATATTTCATTCAAAATTTCTTCTTTAATGTTCACTCTCTTTTCCTTATTCATAAGCCTAAAGACTTTAGCTTATAGCTGATGGCTAAAGGCTAGGGGTTATGAGCTATTGTCTATCAACTTCAGTCTGTGATGACCCGATCCACTCGCATATCATGCGCTTGCATCGGAACTTTTTTCACGACCTGTTCCTGGAAACACAATCCGACCGTGATCACTTTTTTAGCCTTCCGGAGAAGCCGGTCGTAGTAACCGCCCCCTCGTCCCATACGCCCACCGTTCTTATCAAAAGCTACGCCCGGAACAATGATGACATCCATTTGCCCGGCCGGTCGTTTCTCACAAGAGGCTTTGGGTTCCATGGTGTTATAAGCGCCCCATTTCAGATCCTTGGAAAGTGAATGAACCCGGCGCAACGTCAGAGACTTCTTCGGGCCGATCGCCGGAAGATAGAGTTTTTTATTCTTCAAATTTTTTTTAAGGAAAGGTTTCGTTTCGACCTCGGGCGCGATCCCATAATAAAACGCGACATGTTCAGCCCTTTGAAAAAATTTTTCGCGGGATAATTTCCGGAGCATTCTCCGGCTCTTCATATGCCTCGAAAGAAGCGGGATATTTTTCATTTTTTCCAGGAGCACTTTTCTAAGAGAGGTTTTGTCCAGCATGGATTGCGATAACCTAACGGACCGTCGTCTTTTTTTCCTGCTCAAAACGGTCGCGCTCCACGGCAAGCTCCCTAGCTTTTCCATCGAGGAAAAATTGGAGCTGACGAAGACTTTCTTTTTGGCGGCTTATTTCCTCGAAAAGCTTCTGCCGCTCGACCTGAAGGGCTGCTTTCTGGGCCTCAAGTTCAAAACTGCCGGTGGGAACTATTGCCGCGCCCTGAGGGGCAAGTCCGGACGCCTTCGAAGGCTCAGGTTGAGGTAGACGGGATTGTGAAGCGGCGGGAACATTCAAGGCCTTCATCTTGACGAAAATCTCTTCCTTGAGTTTTTCTAGCTGATCTTCCTTCTCACGGATCATCTGGACCTGCTGTTCGCGGACCGCTTCCCATTCCGCCTTCAGAGTATCCAGTTCGGATTTCGGCGCCGGTTCTTCTGCCTTTTTCGAAGTCGCCGCCGCATCCTCGCCGATCGCAACTCCTATGGGAGACAAAAAAAGAACAGCCCCGAGCCAGAGAAGGGAAACCTTTTTATATTTTCGTTTTTCCATTTTTTAAACCCCGCCGTAACGTCCCACAGAAAAATCAATGTCCCCAGCATGAATCGAACATGCAACCCTCTCCTTAGGAAGGAGATGCTCTATCCAATTGAGCTATGGGGACATTAAATCTTAATTGCTTGCATATTCTGGAGTTACAGCTTCAGCTTTCTTAGCTCCAGTCCCACCCTTAGCCTCTGGTGCCCATATGGTGTCCATCCGGGCATCCCAAACCCTTATCGCACGGGTTTTATTGTCTGGCGATAGGTGCGGGTCATTTCAAGGCTCTTATGGCCCAAAGCTCCCTTACCGTGTTCAAATCGATCCCTGCCATGACCAAATGCGAGGCGAAGGTATGCCTCCGATCATGAAAACGGAGGGAAATGATACCAGATTTCCCTAACGCTGTCTCAAAGGATTTAGCGATTTCACCCTGACGCCTTTTAGCGTTTGGATTTCATGGGCCTGGTTGTTTAACGAGGCGAAACCGACGGGGTAAGATCACGACGATAAGTGGGCCGGTGCCAGATTTCAGAAACCCACTTCTTTTTAAAGAACTTATATCCGTGAGTGATCAATAATCGGCGGCATGCTTCGTCCTTTGATAAATCGCGGCCATCCAGTTCAATGACAATGGCATGAACGGGAATATCCCAATCGAATGTATTCAGCGCTTCCAACTCGCCGCCTTCCAGATCAATGCTTAAAAAATCAATGGATCGAACTTCGCATTGAGAAAGTATTTTCAGAAAAGGAATTCCCTTAACAAGAAAAGAACGACTGCCTTTGGGATGATAAATCTCTCTGTGACCGGCGGCCATGGTGTGGACCATTCCTGCCGTACAACCTACCCCGAGAAATTCCACATCCCCTTCCTTTTCACTGACTGCGGCATTCACCAGGATGTTCTGAGGTCTGTTTAATTTAAGTTTTTCGAATTGTTCCGGCACGGGCTCAATTAAAAGTCCGTGCCATCCCAAAAAATCTTGAAAAAATTTCGTGTTAGAATTCTCAATCCCGTCCGCGGCGCCTAACTCCACATAAAATCCGTTTCGAAATTGCGGACGTGAAAAGAACGATCGATAGACCTCTCTGTCCTCTCCAAACTGGCTGTGGAAGAATTTCCCCTGCAAGGCATCCACGCGGTCTCTCAAACGATTAAGAATCTTTAGGAAAACTCGTCGCGTACTGACCAATACAGAGAACTCCCTTTTCACAAAAGCCTTGATTTTGTATTTCCAATTCAATTTAATTGCCATGCCTTTTCCTTCCCGGTGATCTCAATACACTACTTATCGGCTACCAGGAGAATGGAATTAGAGTATTTCGACTCAATAAGGAAAGGAGGAGTGACTGCGATGAAAACGACCACTGGGGCTGATAAAATGGCTCGCAAAGAAAACCCCGGACCAAAAGTCCCAGACTATAGACCAGAGCTCTAAAGCTTTTTTGCTCCAGTCTCAAGTCTCCGGTTTCTGGTCTTCCGTCCTAGATCAATACTGGATCAGCGAGAAAACGTCGTGACCCTTCAATTTTTCACGCCCGTTCAGAAATCCAAGTTCAATCACGAACGCGATCTTCACCACTTTCCCGCCGATGCTTTTCACAAGCTTCGCAGCCGCCGCGGCCGTGCCCCCGGTCGCGAGAAGATCGTCCACGATCACGACCTTTTCGCCACGCTTGACCGCATCCTGATGGATCTCAAGGATCTCTTGGCCGTATTCAAGCGTGCAAGCGACCCGTTTGGTCTTCCAGGGAAGCTTCCCCTTTTTGCGAATGGGCACAAAACCCACGCCGAGCTTCGTCGCAAGCGCCGTCCCAAAAATAAAACCTCGGGACTCGATTCCCACAACCGCGTGGATTTTTTTTCCCTTTAAGGACCGTGCCAGGCGACCAATAATCTCCCGGAGCGATCTCGAGTCCTTTAAGAGCGGCGTGATGTCCCGGAAAAGTATCCCTTTTTTGGGGAAATCGGGAATACTGCGAACTTTGGTTTTAAGCGCTTTCAGGTCCATGAGAGCTCCTTTTTATACTGAGACAGCGTTTAAAAAAGCAGAGTGGTATTATTGCGGAAGATAATTCTCGAACTGGTCACCTTCAAAACGAGTTGGGCGCGGATCTTCTTAAGAACAACGCTCTCGATCTGCCGGATGCGCTCCCGTGTGACATTGAACTGTTGAGCGACCTCCGCCAGCGTGTGTGGGTCATGATGGTCCAGCCCGAAGCGGCGTTCCAGGACCTCACGCTCCCGGTCATCCAGAATCCCCAGCAGTTTACGGATCCGGTCGCTTTTTAGCATTTCCCCGACCTGAGCGTCCGGATTGCGCCCTTTGTCGTCTTCGAGCATATCGATCAGTTCGGCCGTGCCATCAAGGCTGAGCGGCGTATTGAGCGAACTCGGACGGTTCACGGTCGTCTCGATCTCTTTGACTTTCGCGGTCGGGACCCCGAGAACTTTTGCGATCTCGCGCCTCGTCGGCATGCGGCTGAGGCGCTGCATCAAAGCGTCCCGGACCCGGCGCCATTTGGAAATAATGTCATACATATAAACGGGGATACGAATCGTCTTCCCCTGATTGGAAAGAGAGCGCATCATGCCCTGTTTGATCCACCAGGAGGCATAGGTTGAAAAACGATAGCCTCGTTTCGGGTCAAATTTTTCCACCGCGCGCATCAGACCGATATTGCCCTCTTCCACAAGATCCGAGAACGCGAGACCCATATGGGAGTAGCGCTTCGCGAGCGAGATCACCAAGCGGAGGTTCGCGCGGATCATCCTCTGTCGCGCCGCTTCGCCTTGCGTGCCGCCCGCCTGGATTTTTTGTCCTAAAGAGATCTCCTCCTCGGGGGTCAGGAGCTGGATATGCTCGATCTGGTCGAGATAGATCCGCATCGGCGTCCGATCAAGCGTTTGATCTGAAGCATCCTCCGCACGGGCATCCGGCTCCTCTTCCTCACGTTCATGCTTGCGGCGATCAAGACTCCCATCCACCTTGAGGATATTCTCCGCCTCTTGCTGAAGCTCTTTTTCGCGGCGCAGAAGCGCCTCGGTGTCTTCAAGAGAGATCGGGGATTTTTTGAGAGGATACTGCTTGGGGGCGTGAGAAACAGGACGGGAACGCTTGAGACGTCCCCGTCCGGTTTTCTTCTTGGAATGTTTCAGCTTCGTTCCGCGAGCGGAACGCGCATTCTTTTTTTTCTTTTTTATACCTGCCATAAGATCAGGGTTCCTCCGCCCCACCGACGGGGGCTCAGGATAAACTCCCGGCACCGTTCCCTCCGGAAATAAACAGAAAACGGGACCGGAAGAGCGCGGACTTATTTTTTCTGAAGCAATACCGCTTGGGCCGCCGCGAGTCTCGCGATCGGAACGCGATAAGGCGAGCAGCTGACGTAATTCATCCCGACCTTGTTACAGAAAGCGATCGAGCTGGGGTCACCGCCATGCTCGCCGCAAATGCCGATCTTCAGGTCCTTCTTTGTTTTACGGCCTTTTTCCACGGCAAGTTGAATCAAAGATCCAACCCCTTCTTCATCGATCGACTGGAACACGTCTTTCTCGTAAATCCCCTGATCGAGATAGGCGCCCATAAAGGAGCCGGAATCGTCACGCGAAAAACCGAGCGTCATCTGCGTCAGATCGTTCGTGCCGAACGAAAAGAATTCGGCGATCTCCGCGATACGGTCCGCCGTGAGGGCGGCACGCGGCACTTCGATCATGGTCCCGATCATGTATTCCACCTTGGTCCCCTTTTCGGCGAAAACTTTGTTGATGGTCTCGACGGAAAGGTCCCTCAGGATCTGGAGTTCCTTTTTGGTCCCGACGAGCGGGATCATGATCTCAGGAACGATCTTCATTCCCTTTTTCTTCAGGTTGCAAGCCGCCTCGATGATGGCGCGGACCTGCATTGCGTAGATCTCGGGATAGGTGATCCCAAGACGGCAGCCGCGATGGCCGAGCATCGGATTGAATTCGTGAAGTGCCTCCACCTTCTGCTTGACGACTTCAACGGACACCTTCATGACATCCGCCATTTCCTGCTGGTTGGCGGCTTCCTGAGGAAGAAATTCATGAAGCGGCGGATCCAAAAGGCGGATCGTTACAGGGAAACCCTTCATCGCCTCGAAGATCCCCTCGAAATCCCCGCGCTGCATCGGCAGGAGCTTCGCCAGGGCCTTCTCACGTCCGGCCTTGTCATCCGCGAGGATCATCTCACGAACCGCAATGATGCGATCGCCTTCAAAAAACATATGTTCCGTGCGGCAAAGACCGATCCCCTCGGCGCCGAAGCGACGGGCCACTTCCGCGTCGTGCGGCGTGTCCCCGTTCGTCCGAACCTTGAGCCTGCGGAGTTCGTCGGCCCATTTCATCAGGGTCGCAAAATTGCCGGAAAGCTGGGATTCGATGGTGTTGAGTTTGCCGAGATAGACCTGGCCCAGACTGCCGTCGAGGGAAATAAAATCCCCTTCTTTCACGACCGCTTTTCCGGCGGTGAACTGGCGGGTCTTGTAGTCGATCTGAATATCACTGACGCCGGCCACGCAGCATTTCCCCATGCCGCGGGCCACGACGGCCGCGTGCGAGGTCATGCCGCCGCGCGCTGTCAAAATACCCTTCGCGACGTTCATACCACCGATATCTTCCGGCGAGGTCTCGATACGGACCAGGATGACCGTTTCGCCTTTTTTCGCCCAAGCTTCGGCGTCTTCGGCGGTAAATACGACTTTACCAGTCGCGGCGCCCGGAGAGGCGGGTAAGCCCTTGGCAATAACATCCTTTTTCTGCTTCGGATCGAACGTTGGGTGAAGCAGTTGATCCAGCTGTTTAGGATCCACCCTCAAGAGGGCCTGATCCCGGGTCAGCACTTTTTCCTTCACGAGCTCAACCGCGACACGAACGGCCGCCGCGGCGGTCCGCTTGCCGTTCCGGGTCTGGAGAATGTAGAGCTTCCCTTCCTGGATCGTGAACTCGATGTCCTGCATGTCCTTGTAATGTTTTTCAAGACGCAACCGGATCGCGTCCAACTGTTTGTAAACCACCGGCCATTTCTTCGAAAGCACATCGATCGGTTCCGGCGTGCGGATACCGGCCACGACGTCTTCGCCCTGGGCGTTGATCAGGTATTCGCCGTAGAACTTGTTCTCGCCGGTCGACGGATTGCGCGTGAAGCAAACACCGGTCCCAGAGGTCTCGCCCATGTTCCCGAACACCATGGCCTGGATGTTCACGGCCGTGCCGAGCAGACCGCGGATCTCGTTGATCTGACGATATTTGATCGCGCGGGGATTGTTCCATGAATTGAACACCGCGTTCGCGGCTTTAATGAGTTGGTCGAAAGGATCCTGAGGAAATTCTTCTTTCGTATGGTCCAAGTAGATCTTCTTGTACTGGCGGACCACGTCCTTCAGGTCATTGGCATTGAGTTCGGTGTCGGACTTCGCGCCGACCTGCTGTTTTTTCTTCTCCAGCACATGTTCGAAATCATCGTGCGGCACTTCCATCACGACGTCGCCGAACATTTGGATGAAACGACGGTAGGAATCCCACGCGAAACGCTCGTTCTCGGTCTTCACGATCAGGCCCTGCACCACCTCGGCATTGAGGCCGAGATTCAGCACGGTGTCCATCATGCCTGGCATGGAAGCCGCGGCGCCTGAGCGCACGGAAACGAGGAGCGGATTGTTCCGGTCTCCGAGTTTGAGACCCATGGCTTTCTCGAGTTTGGCGACGTTCTCACGGACCTGCTCTTCAAGGCCCGCGGGCCATTTCTTGCCGTTCTTATTGTAAAGATCGCATGTTTCGGTCGTGATCGTGAAACCAGCCGGGACGGGAATACCGATATTGGTCATTTCCGCAAGGTTCGCACCTTTGCCGCCCAGAAGATCCTTCATTTTGGCGTCCCCTTCAGCCTTACCATTGCCGAAGAAATAAACATATTTTGCGCATTTGGATTTAGACTTGGACTTCGAGGATTTCTTGCATGTCGCGGTACTCATAGTTGCTCCTTTTCACTGCTTGTTGATTTGATGGATTACGATAAAAAACTACCCTCCGAAGGACCTTCAGGGGTCTTTAAAAGAGGCCTTGTACCGTTCTGGTTTAGTGACTACGGGTCAACGGTATGACAAGCGTCCCCTTAAAATCCAACATGGACGCTCTGCCAAAAGAGCGCGGATTATATCACTCTTCATCAATTCTGGATAGTGCCGAAAGATCGGCGATCTTTGCCGTATAAAGACGATTGACCTTGGCCACAAGTGCCATGCGATTGGCCCTCATGGCCGGATCTTCCGCATTCACCAGAACGTGATCGAAAAAATCATGGAGCGGCGCTGAAAAAAGATCCGCAAAAACCCGCGTTGCCTTTTCATACTCCCCTTGTTCGCCGGGCCCCGTGACATCTTTTATTCTTGTGCGCAACAATTCGAAAAGTTTTTTCTCCGCGGCCTCGGCTAAGAGCTCCTCTTTCGGCTCGCCGGGCGTCTGGCCATAACCTTTCAGCATATTCGCCGTGCGCTGGATCACTTTGGCCGCCTTGATCAAAACTTTTTCATCCATCCTGTTCAGGACCTCAAACCTTTTGAATACACCCGCGATATCCTCGAAAGAAGAACGCAAGACCGCCTGAAGGATCTCATACGGCCGCGTGCCAGGCTTGACGCCTAGTTCAAACGCAACACGTTCCTGCAGGAACTTGAAAAGCCTCGACTTCAAGTCTTCCTTCTTGGTCAACTTATCCCCGTATAATTTCACATTCGCTTCAAGGATCTGCCCTAGCGGAAAAGAGATCCCGAATGCCCGGACGAGCTTGACCACAACACCCCCGGCCCGGCGCAACGCGAAAGGATCCTGGCTTCCCGTCGGCTCGATCCCTGAGCCCAAAGCCCCGACCAAAAGATCCAGGCGATCCATGATCCCGAAGAGCGCCCCGAGAAGGCTTATGAACTTTCTGACTTTAGAATGCTCTTCTGTCAGATTTTTTGGCAAATACTGGCTACCGATCGCCGAGGCGACTTCACTTTTTTCTCCGGCTTCGAGAGCGTATTCCCCGCCCACGATCCCCTGAAGATCCGGCATTTCATAAACCAAATGCGTCACAAGATCGATTTTGGAAAGGCCCGCCACTCGTTTGAGGCCTTCTGCGAGTTCCGGATGGCCTGCCGCTTTCGCGAATTCCGGAGCCAACTTCTCAAGGCGTTCTGTCTTATCGAGCACAGAACCTAGCTTCCCGAGATAAACGAGCTCGGCGAGCTTCGGCTTTTTCTTCTCAAAGGTTTCGCGCGTGTCCATTTCATAAAAATACCGGGCATCCTTCAGGCGCGAATCCAGGACATTTTCATAATCCGCGCGGATCTTCGCGAGGCCGTTCCGCTTGCCGTTCATCACAGCCACAAACTGGTTTTTCATCTTCTTTTTGGCATCGTAACAGGCGAAAACTTTCTGGTTCTTTTTCATGCAGCTCGCGAGCACTTCCGCGGGAAGCTCAAGATATTCCTGAGAGAAAGTCCCCGCGAGAAAGAACGGCTCTTCCACAAGCTGCGCGTTCGTATGGGCGAGTTCTTCGTCGCTCTCTTTTTGCCCGAAGCGGTTCTTGAGAACTCCGCGGACCAGGGTCTCCCGCGTTCCGATCGGCAGATAGACATGTTTCTTTTTTAGAAGCGCGACATAAGTCTTCCAATCGGCTTTCGGGATCGTGAAGCCCTGCGGTGAAAGAAACCGGTGCCCAAAACTCTGGTTGCCGGACTTCACATCGGCAAGTGCGATCGGTATTTTTTTGGCGTCCAGCAAAACGACCAACCAACGGATGGGACGCGGGAAACGGAACCCAGAAGCTTCCCAGCGCATAAGTTTCGGGAATGAAAGCGAAGCAAGGAGCGCCTTGAGCAGGTCAGGCAAAAGCGCCACCGCGGCTCGGCCCTTTTCTTTTTTCTTCAGGAAAATGAATTTCCCCTTGGGCGTTTCGCGGATCTCGATATCTTTTTCCGCAGCCTGTTTGCTTTTCAGAAATCCGGTAAGCACCTGCGTCGGCCGGCCGTCAGAGCCGTAACATTTCTCAGAAGAAGGACCCGAGATCTCAAGCTCGCGGTCCGGCTGCATCGCGGCAATGCCCTGGACGAAAAGCGCGATGCGCCGCGGCGTGGCTTCGACCTTCACCTCCGCGAAAGCGATGCGCTCATCCACCAGTTTCTGGCGTGTCTTTGCGGCCAGTTCGTCATAAATGACATCCAGCGCCCCCACCGGCAGTTCCTCGACACCGATTTCAATAAGAAGATTTGGCATGGTTTTTTTCAAATTTGAGATTTCGGATTTTTTATCAAAGGAAACTTCTGCGCCTTGCGGCTCTCGAGATACCCTTCCGCGCAGCGGCGGGCCAAGGCACGAACCCGGGCGATATAGCGCGGCCGCTCGTTCACGCTCACAGCGCCGCGAGCATCCAAAAGATTAAAGATATGCGACGTCTTAAGACAACAATCATAGGCCGGCAGGACCATCCCGCCCTCGAGCAGCCGCGCGGCCTGCTTTTCATAATCCTCAAAATGACGCCGGTAGATCTCGGGGTCCGATCCCTCGAAATTGAATTTCGAGAATTCTCGCTCCCCTTGCAGGTGGACGTCGCCATAAGTCACCTTGTCATTCCACTGAATGTCGAAAAGAGAATCCTTCTGCTGAAGGAACATGGCGATGCGTTCAAGGCCGTAGGTGATCTCGCAGGAAATCACATCCAGATCGATCGAACCGCATTGCTGGAAATAAGTGAATTGCGTGATCTCAAGACTGTCGAGCCACACTTCCCAGCCGAGCCCCCACGCGCCAAGCGTCGGCGATTCCCAGTCATCTTCCACAAAACGGATATCATGAGCGAGAGGATCAATGCCGACCGCACGGAGGCTGTCCAGATAAAGTTCCTGGGGGTTTCCCGGTGACGGCTTTAAAATGACCTGATATTGATAATAATGCTGGGTCCTGTGCGGATTCTCACCATAGCGGCCGTCCGTGGGCCTGCGGGAGGGCTCAACGTAAGCGGCCTTCCATGGCTCGGGCCCAAGGGCCCGGAGGAATGTATTGGGGGAAAAAGTGCCGGCGCCGACTTCGATATCGTAGGGCTGCATGACAAGACAACCCTGCTTGGCCCAATAGTCGTTCAGCTTTTGTATTAACTCCTGGAATGTCAAAGGCTTAGGCATCGTCTTCCCTGAAAGGCCGTTAGAGGGTTAAAAACGCTTCTTTAAAGAGGCGGCATTGTAGCAAAAACCCCTTGCCGAATCAAGTTACGGGAGGAAAAACATCAGGAGCCATAATGCCCGGCTCTTAGTTCTCTCAAGATCTTAAGGACTTCCTGACGTTCGTGCCGGACAGGGTCAACTTGAAGAGGAACCAGTGTCAAAAGCTCACGAAGCAACTCCTGGGCCGAGATCAGGACTCCCAAAGCCCGTTTCACTTCTGTTCCGCACTTCATTTTGATACCTCCTTGTTTGACAGTGACCGGAGCATAGCATGAATATGATTATATGTTAATATTATATTTAAACAAACCCATAAGTTGTTTTATTCATTATTGTTATATTCCCCTTGACGGATAGGATCGTTCCTCTAAAATATGGCCATGCTGAAAAATTTAGGACAACGCATACGAACGCTTCGTAAGGAAAAAAGTCTCACCTTGGTCGAGATCTCCCAAAAGACCGGCATCGCGCAGGCCACTCTTTCCCGCATCGAGACCGGCACCATGATCGGGACGGTCGAGAGCCATGAAAAGATCGCTGAAACGCTCGGCATCGGGCTTTCGGAGCTCTATACCGGGGTCGATCGCCGCTACGAGCAGATCAGCCACCAGATCAAGGAAGCGCGCGCGGCCACGCATCACACCAAAGATGTTCATGTGGAAGTGCTCACGCAGGAAAGCTCCAAGAAGAAGATCACGCCCCTTCTTTTGACCCTTCAGGGAGGCGGCAGGACGGAGAAGGAGCATAACGAACGCGGCGTGGAAAAATTCGTGTGGGTCCTTGACGGGCACGTCAAGGTCAAGCTTGAAACCCAGGAATACGACCTCAAGGCACAGGAAACCCTCTACTTCGACGCCTCATTCCCCCATCAGATCATCAATGATGGCCCGAAGATCGCCAAGGTCTTCATCGCCGTTTCCCCGTCTAAGATCTAACCCCTTCCCTCCCTTTCGGCAGGCCGGGAAACTCCAAATCACAAGAAACAAGATCCGAACAAATTTAAAATTTCAAATTCTAATCAATAAATTGAATGGTTCTATTTATTGGAATCTGAAAGTTGCTTGGGATCTGGAACTTGGCCCTTGGAATTTATTTCCGGGATGACACTTCCCCGGAGATCCAATCCAGATAGGATTTGCTGCCTTGAGTGATGGGCATGCAAATGATCTCGGGGACTTCGTAGGGGTGATTCTGGAGGAGAACCTTCTCGAGCTTTTTATAGACCGAGGCTTTAGTCTTGATGAGGATGAGAACTTCTCGAGCGATTTCTTTTTTACCGCGCCAGCAATAATGGGATTCAAGGCCGGGAAGGATCTGAACGCAGGCCGCGAGCTTCTTAGAAACTAAAAGGCCCGCTAAATAGCGGGCCTTTTTGATATCGGGAACAGCACTAAGAACGCAGCAATACTTCACGCGCGTCGATTATTTTCGATTGAGTGTCGCCGTGTAACCACTTTCAGGAGTCCCCAAGGTGACGTGGCCTTCGCGAGCGAGCCAACCGAGACTCATCATCACAAGTTCGCGAGGGCGCTTCAGGCCTTTGGTAAGTTCATCCGCGGTGGCGCTTTTTTTATCATCGAGGAAGTGCCAAATCTCTCCGGCAACGATTCCTATCTCCATAATCATGGGGGGCTCCTTTTGAAACAGAATTTTACATCGATCCTTGTCCGGAAAATTTTTCCTAAACGGTTGACAAGGATTGCCCCAACCTCAGATACTCTGAAATTGAAAAGAATTGGGACCAACAACACGCATAATATAGCAAGAAACGATTCCATTTAAAAGAACTTTATTATTTTCTCTTCGAATGAACGCGAACAGTCATCAAACCCCTATTCCAAGGACCTTGCGGAGGAACTGCCCCGTGTAGGAACTCCGAACCTCAGCGATCTCTTCGGGAGAACCGAAAGCCACGATGCGCCCCCCATCTTTTCCGCCCTCGGGTCCCAGGTCAATCACGTAGTCCGCCATTTTGATGACATCCAAATTGTGTTCGATCACCACGACCGTATTACCCTGGTCCCGAAGATCAAAAAGAGCCTTCAGGAGGTGCTGGATATCCCCAAAATGCAGTCCCGTGGTGGGCTCGTCCAGAAGATAAAGCGTCCTTCCCGTCGCTTTTTTAATAAGCTCGGCGGCGATTTTGATGCGCTGGGCCTCCCCGCCCGAAAGCGTCGTGGACGATTGCCCGAGCTTCAAATACCCCAACCCGACCGATTCAAGGACTTCCAGCCGTTCGCGGATCATCGAGAGTTTTGCGAAAAAACCTATCGCTTCGCGCACCGAAAGGTCCAGCACCTCCGCGATATTCTTGCCCTGATAACGGACGTCAAGCGTCGGCTCATTGTAACGCTTCCCGCGGCAAGACTCACAAACCACAAAGAGGTCCGGCATAAAACTCATCTCGAGTTTTTCGGCCCCCGCACCGCGGCAATTCTCACAGCGGCCGCCCTTAAGATTAAAACTGAACCGCGACTGCGAATAACGGCGGAGTTTGGAAAGTTCCATGTCACTATAAAGCTTCCGAATAAACCCGAAGATGTCCGTATAGGTCGCGGGATTCGATCGCGGCGTGCGCCCGATCGGAGCCTGATCGATCTCGATCATCTTGTCGATCCGTTCCGCGCCCTCAAGCGCCCCGAATGCGCCGACCTTGTACTGCGTCTTCCAGATCCGGTTGTGGAGTTCTTTATAAAGAATATCGTGAACCAGCGTGCTCTTACCGGAGCCGGAAACCCCAGTCACACAGATAAAGAGTCCGAGCGGAAAAGTCACATCGATATTTTTCAGGTTATGCTCGCAGCATCCCTTCACGAGGAGTTTCGGGGCCGCGCGCCCGTCCTTGCGTTTCTTGGGCACCTCGATTGAAAGCTCACCGGAAAGATATTTGAGCGTAAGCGATGCGGGATAATTTGAGATTTGAGATTTGAGATCCGCCGGGACGCCCTGCGCTACGATCTGGCCTCCCTCGATCCCCGCCCCCGGCCCGAGATCGATCACGTGATCCGCCCGCTGGATCGTCTCCTCGTCATGCTCGACCACAAGCACCGTATTCTTGAGATCGCGAAGTTTTTCGAGCGCATCCAAAAGTTTCCCGTTATCACGCGGATGAAGCCCGATGCTCGGCTCATCCAGCACATAGAGCACGCCGGTCAGTCCAAGCCCGATCTGTGCCGCAAGCCGGATGCGCTGGAGTTCCCCTCCGGCCAAGGTCGCGACGGTGCGATCGAGCGCGAGATACCCAAGTCCGATATTGAGAAGGAACGAAAGCCGTTCACGGACCTCCCGAAGAATGGGCTCTGCGATCACTTTCTGTGTCCCCTGAAAGCACAGGTCCCGCATGAACGGCACCGCGTCGTCAACCGGAAGCGCCGTGACCTCAGCGATATTTTTCCCCGCGATCAGGACCCCGAGACTTTCTTTGCGGAGCCGCTTGCCCGCGCATTCCGGGCAGATCTCCTCGCGCAAGAATTTCCGGACCTTCGCGCGCACTTCCTCGGAATTCGTCTCGTGAAAAAGCCGCTCCCATTCCTCCACAAGCCCAGAAATGTCCCCGTCCCCAAGAAACAAAACCTCCTTCGCGTCCTCCGGCCAATCCTGATACGGCGTGTCCCAATCGAAATTGTATTTCTCCGTCAGGTCATGCAGGAGGTCCTCGAAAAAATACTTATTGAACGAGAAAAAGACGTCTTTATTGAGCGCGCTCATAAGCGGCTTCTGCGGCGCCGAGATCACGCCCTTTACGAAGATCTGGGAAAGCTTCCCGAGACCTTTACATTTGGGACAGGCGCCGTAGGGACTGTTGAAGGAGAACATATTCGGCGTGAGATCCGGCAAACTGATCTGACACTTGGCGCAGGTCTTAGTCGTGGAAAAAAAATGAGGCTCCCCTTTGCCATCACCTTCCTTTTCCAGGATCGCAACATGTCCCTTGGTGAAATCCAAAGCGCAGACAAAAGAATTCCTGAACCTTTTCTCCTCGTCTTTCCGCGGCATAAGCTCGTCGATCACGATCTCAATGTCGTGGCGCACGGACTTTCGGAGCTTCATATCCTGCTTGATAAGCTTTACGGTCCCGTCGATACGCGCCCGGTCAAAACCTTTTTTGAGGGAATCCTGGAAGAGCTTCTGGAATTCTCCTTTCCGGCCGCGGACAAGCGGCGCCAGCACCTGCACTTCGCGCCCCGAAAAACGCGCGAGAAGATCCTTGAAAAGCTCCTCTCGGGTCTGGCTCTGAAGCGGCTCATAACACGAGGGACAATGCGGGACCCCGGCCTTGGCAAAAAGAAGCCTTAGATAGTCGTAGATCTCGGTCACGGTCGCGACGGTAGAGCGCGGATTATGCGTGACGGAGCGTTGTTCGATCGCGATCGCCGGAGACAGTCCGGAGATATGGTCCACGTCCGGCTTCTTGAGCTTTTCAAGGAATTGCTTGGCGTAGGAGGAAAGACTTTCGAGATAACGGCGCTGGCCTTCAGCATAGATCGTGTCGAACGCGAGCGAGGATTTTCCGGAACCGGAGAGGCCGATGATCACCGTGACCTTATTGCGGGGAATCTTCAGCGATAAGTTCTTGAGATTGTGTTCCCGTGCCCCACGGATCTCAATAAATTCATCCATGCGCGCGACTCCTGCAGGCGGGCACTCAGGTCCCGACGCGAACGGAAGCGAAAGCTTTTTTGAGCGTGGCGATCGCAGAAAGGATGGCCAGATAACTGGTCTTGGGATTGCCCGGAGCAGGCCGGTTCTGCGTAACCGTGGTCAATGTACCGAAATCCCCTTCCACGAGGATTTCGTGGCGATTGCCTTTGTAAGACTGTGAAGTCCAGATCTCCACCTGCGTACGCTCGGGACCGATCCCGGCAAGGCTCAGGACCGCGGCGACATTGATGTTCTGCGGAAAGTTGTCAATGGCCTCGATCGCGGCGCCCCGGAAGATACACTTCTCTTCGGAGAAAGTCTTGAGCACGGGAAATTTTTTCTTAAGGAAATAAGCGGCGCCCATCAAGGCCTCGGGAGGTTTGCGCGTGATCAGACGGACTTTCCGGATCTTCCCGTTGGCTGCGGCCAGGACACCGTCCACGCCTGTGATCGCGCCGGAAGGGCAAAAGATGCGGGAGCGGTTCTTCTTGAGAAGCTCCGTGACCTGCGGCTGGAGAAGTCCACCCACGCTCATGATGAGAACTTTTTTATTCCATTTGCAGGCAAGCCGAACCACCTGCGCCGCGACCTTGGGTGAGGCAGCCTCAATGATCAGATCCGAACGGCGGACCAGTTCGGTCAAGGGAACAAGGCGGGCATAAAATTGATACTTTTTCTGGAGCGCCGCCGCTTTTTCCTTGTGCTTTTCGCAAAGGAACCTGAGCTGGGCGAAAGCCTTGAGGTCCGTTACCACCGCTTGCGCAAGCGCCGTCCCGATCGTCCCGCCGCCGATGATCCCGACCTTGATCCTGTCCTTCATTTAACCTTCTTCACGATATGATTTTTGCAATCGACGTAAACGACCCTGGGCTTGTGTTTTTTGGCTTCCTTGTCGGACATCACCGCAAAGGTCAGGATGATGACCATATTCCCAACCTTGCCATGCTTGGCCGCTCCGCCGTTTAAGCAGATCACACCCGAACCCGCGGGCCCGGGGATGGCATAACTTTCAATGCGGGAACCGTTCGTCAAGTTCGCGATCAGGACTTTCTCATACGGAAGGATGTCCGCGCCTTTCATCAGCAAGCTGTCGATCGTGATGCTTCCCGGGTAATCGATACACGCCTCGGTTACGGTCGCGCGATGGATCTTTCCATGCATCATCTGTCGTTGCATAAATCCCTCAATGTTCAGCTATCAGTGGTCAGTCATCCGCTTCTTCAGGCGCGAATTATAACATTATCGATCAATCTTGTCTTGCCGACAAAACAAGCCGCCGCAGCGGCCATTTTACCCTGATATTTTTTAACCGGTAAAAGTGTCCCGGGATCCACGATCTCAAGATATTGCACGCAATCCACGTCCTTCTTCAATTCCCGGAGCGCTCGGCCCCTCAAACTTTCAACGGTCCCTTTCTTTTTCGAAAGATCCCGCTTCAATCCGGAAAGCACCCGCGAGATCGTAAGCGCGCGGCGCCGTTCCTCAGGGCTGAGATAGCGGTTCCTGGAACTCATGGCAAGCCCATTTTTTTCACGCACGGTCGGCTGGATCTTCACTCGAACCTTCAGTTTCAGGTCCTTCACCATCTGACGAAGGATGGCCGCTTGCTGATAATCCTTGGCGCCGAGATAAAGCCGGCTAGGGCCCACAATGTCTAGCAATTTCGCGACCACGGTCACCACGCCCTGAAAATGCCCGGGTCTAAATTTTCCGCAGAGTCTTTGGGCCAGCCGCGGCCACTTCGCATTTTTGATCTTCAAAGGCTTCCCCAGACCTTCCGGATACATCGCTCCGACAGAGGGCGTTAGCACAAAATCAACTTTCGCCGCGCGGAGAAAGTTAAGATCTGCGTGAATAGGCCGTGGATACTTGGCAAGATCTTCTTTCGGCCCAAACTGCGCGGGATTGACGAAGATACTGGCAACCGTAACGTCGTTCTCACAGCGCGAGGCACGCACCAACGACAAATGCCCTTCATGCAGAGCGCCCATGGTCGGGACAAAACCGATGGTTTTGCCCCTTGCGCGGAGGCTCGTTAATATCCTATTGAGTTTTTGAGGATCCCGGATGAATTTCATCAAGAGTTTTGCGTACGGGGTACGGTGTACGGAGATGGTTTTGCGCCGTACGCCTTACGCCGTACTCCGCACGGATCACTTAGTTCTTTGAGCAACTGGTTTATTGTTTTCTTCAACGCCGGATGCCGGAAATCCGGATCCAGTTCCACCATCGGTTCCAGCACAAAAAGCCGCTCGTGCGCCCGGGGATGTGGGACAACCAAATCCGGCCGGTCGATAATTTCCTGATCGTAAAAAAGAATGTCGAGATCGATCGTCCTCGGCCCGTCCTTCTCCTCACGCACCCGGCCGAGCTGACCTTCGATTTCCAAAAGTTTCTCGAGCATTTTCTTCGGACTGAGCTCGGTTTCGACCTGCCACACCGCGTTCAGGTATTTCTCCTGTGGAGGGCCGCCCACGGGTTCGGTCTCGCGAATTTTAGAACATGCCAGGAAACGGACACCTCGGGCACTTCCCAAACAATCCTTGGCGCGTTGGATATTTTTTTCACGCTCTCCGAGATTGGAACCCACACCGATGAAGACTCTAGGCATGCTCGTCACCCCGAGTAAGCCCCGGCCTTTTTTGCGTTAAGACCGGGACTTGGCATGGGCTTTGCATTACAATTTGGAATGATGCGGATGGCTCTTTTTGATGCGGGCGAGAGCTTCCATGATCCGCGACTCGGCGACGGTAAGAGAAATTCTGAAATACCCTTCCCCGTTGGGCCCGAATCCATTCCCCGGCGTCACGACGATATTCAGTTCCTCCAGGAATTTCAGGGCCAACTCGGCCGACGTATAACCCGCCGGCACCGGGATCCAAACGTAAAAAGTCGCCTTGGGCGCCTCGATCTTCCAGCCAAGGTCCCGGAACCCTTGCACCAAAAGATCGCGGCGCTCCTGATAGATCTTGAGGTTCTTCTCCAGCTCCTTTTGCCCGTCCTGAAGCGCTTTGATCCCCGCGATCTGAATCGCCTGAAAGATACCGGAATCCAGGTTCGACTTTACTTTCGCGAGAAGCGCCAGCACTTGCGCGTTCCCGACCGCGAAACCCACGCGCCAGCCCGTCATGCTGTAAGTCTTGGAAAGCGAGAAAAATTATACCGCGATCTCTTTGGCACCGTGGATCTCAAGAATACTCGGCGACTTCAAGCCTTCATAACACATCTCGGAATAGGCGGCGTCATGAGCGATCAAAATGCCGTGTTGATGGGCGAACGCCACGACCTTTTCAAAAAACGCCTTATCCGCCACCTGCGAAGTCGGATTGTTCGGATAGTTGAGAAACATGAGCCTTGAATTCTTCAGTACATCCGCCGGGATCGCGTCGAAATCCGGAAGGTAATGGTTCTTTTCCAAAAGCGGCATTGTGTAGGGCATGCCCTCGGCAAAAAGCGTGCCCGAGCGATACACGGGATAACCGGGATCCGGGATGAGACAAACTTTGCCGGGGTCCAGGACCGCCAGCGGCAAATGACCGATGCCTTCTTTGGAACCGATAAGGGGAAGAATTTCTTTATCTGGATCCAGTTTTACATTGAAACGGTGCTGGAACCAATCCCGGATCGCGTGACGGAATTCCGGCATCCCCTGGTCGAGGGCATAACGGTGATTGCGCGGGTTCCTCGCCGCCACGCTCAGAGCCTCAATGATGAAGTCCGCCGTCGGAATGTCCGGGTCCCCGACCCCGAGATCAATCACGTCCTTTCCTTTGGCGATAAGCTCGCGCTTTCTTTTGTCGATCTCCGCAAAGAGATAAGGCGGCAGTTTCTGCAATCGTCCCGTTGGTTCGATCATGAGCGGTTTAAGCATAGGGTCCTTTCTTAGGAGAGCTTGAAGAATAACAGCACCACTGAGCGCGGATTATACCAGACTTCAGAAAGCTTGGAAACAGAATGCCCAAACTGAGGACAGGCCGTGCGGGGAAACTAGTTGAGTTTGGTGATGTCGAAATGGAACTGGGGGTCCAGCCCGTTGAGTTCCTGGGCCAAATGCAGGACATTATTTTTCAGTTCCGGGGTCTTCGTCGAAAGCCACCTTTGATAGGCCTCGAGGAACTGCTCCATCTTGATGTCCCGTAAGTGGTCTTTTTCATAAGTGCTCAGCTTCACGAGGAAATGCCGGAACGCCTGTTCACGAAAACACTCGATAAATTTAAAATAATCCTCTTTGACGCCGGAAAGGACATGTCGATAAACGTCGAACTGCCCCGCGATCTTACCGAGTACTTCCCCCACTCCGGTTTTTTTATCATAGACCCCGGCATGGCAGCGCGAGGCCTGGTTGTAATAAAGGATCGCGGCCAAACGTTCCTCGTTCGCTTCGTCTTTTACCTCTTTTTTGAGCGAGAACCGCTTGGCCAATGAGGCGCCAGGATTGAAGATCGTCGACTGGACCAGTAAATGGTCGGCGTTGACCTTAAAGATGAAATACCGGAGCATCGGATCGTCCGTCTCCCGGACCCATTCAAAAACATCATGCGCGTTGGTCGAAAGGAAGGGATCCGCCATGTCATGATATTCCGGAAGTGAGATGGCAAAAAGCAGATGGGCCAGGTAAATGTTCACATCCTCATCAAAAGAAAGTTTCCGCGTCAGGCCATGCGACTGGTCCTTGGCCTTCAGGATCGACTCCAAAAGGAAATAGATAGCCGACTCCCGATCCTCACTCGAGAGGCTAAAATACAAATAGGGGGCGTTTGAATCCAGCTCTTTCTTTTCGTTCACCTTAATTCCTCCAATTTTCTATATATAGCAATATATAGCATATATATATTCTATATCAATATTGCTTTCTATTGAAAACTTAGCATGGCAATATAGAAAAGTCAAATCTCCCTATACACTTATTCTTTGGCCAATGTTGGTTTCCATGAATGGCATAAAATGGTCATTTAGGAAGGTGCCTCGGGAGGGCAACCCTGAGAGATCGGACAGGAGGACACCACCATCGACTTGGCGGGAGGACTAAATCGCCGAGCAAAGGTCGTTTAATGTTCGCGGTTTATTTCGGTAGCGCTGGTTTAAACCTGTGCTACGCATTGACGCAAAAAGATTGGCGGAGATTTATAGACAAAAAAAAGGACACTGCGGAAACGCAGTGTCCTTTTGAATGTGGGGAGTAATGGATTCGAACCATTGAAGGCTAAAAGCCAACAGATTTACAGTCTGTCCCCTTTGGCCGCTCGGGCAACTCCCCCTAAAAACAGGAATACGGATGAAGGATGACGTCAGACGAATGACCTTGCTTTATCCGCCACCCAAACTCCTACACCCTGATTTCAAATCAGCTGGTGGAGGGATTTGAACCCCCGACCCGCTGTTTACAAAACAGCTGCTCTACCCCTGAGCTACACCAGCAAAACTTTCACAA
>Ga0182027_10002491_pt1 | contig 29791 bp, 34 predicted proteins | sample 712E1DmetaG_FD_121300 | JGI IMG/M metagenome (GOLD analysis project Ga0182027, IMG submission 121300) | Permafrost microbial communities from Stordalen Mire, Sweden - 712E1D metaG (Illumina Assembly) | ecosystem: Environmental > Terrestrial > Soil > Wetlands > Permafrost | place: Sweden...
AGCGTTACGCAACAACCGTCGTCGCCTTCATCCGTCTCGCCATGATCCGCATCATGCTGCGACGCTTAACCAGATCAAACGTTTGTCCGTGAATCTCAACTTCTTGGATCGGCTCTTAGACAGATTCTTTGTGCAGTTTTGCATATCGACAGCGCCCCCGGATACCCCGGGAATGGAACTTTAGGCACATCTCGGTCGTTGTTTAGCTGGACGTTTGCCCAAGCCGTAATGGCCGCTTCTGGCACGAAGCGGACATTTCTCCGCGCGCGCATCGCTGCCGTTCGTGCCGGGGCGAAGCGAAGAAAATTCTCGCTGACCATCGTGGGGCTAAAGCAAACCCGCCGGCCTCGTGTCCGCGAGGCCGGCGGGCGAAGGCAAAATTGACCGCCGCGCCCCGTGGGTCAGCCGGCGGCGGCGTCCGTGTGCGTCACTGGCAGCTGAATGTCGACTCGTTCAGTTTCGTGCAGTGCTTCGCCGGGACGTCTTGATAGAAGACGCCGCATTTCGTGTAGCAACAGAGCAGCCGCTGCTTGGCCGGAGTGAGCGTGATGACGTTCGCGCACTGACTGTTCAGCCCGAACGTATTGCCGGTCATTTGGCCGCCATTGGCCTGCCAGGGGCCGATGGTCGTCGGGGTCGGGACGCAATTGATCTGGCTCGGCTGCGGGCAAATATACCTGCCCGCGGCCATCGGTGCCATGAGCTCTCCCGGCAGCGCGACAGCGGATGTCGAGATGATTGCCGACGCGATGGCGCCGACGATTAGAGCGGTTAGAAATTTAGCCCTCATGACGCATTCCTCCTTTTCGGGCACGCGAAGTGAGCGGAAATTTTCGGAGGTCCAACGAACTTCCTTCACCGCGCGGCGCCGTCAAACCCCTCCGATGCCTTCAAGGTTAACGACGTTCGCGAAGAACTGTCAACGCGCTGTACTTGCCGAGTTCATATGAAACTGCGCGGCGATTGCAGATTCCCTCATTTCTTCTTGGCCTTGGCCAAGGCCGGCAAATGAAATGCCGTGAACGACCTGAACGGTCCGGCAGAGGTGGGCAGAATCTTTACTGATCATAATCATGCCGGCTGGAGTAGAAGACGAGCGCCATCAATCCGGCGCCGAGGCCGAGCGTGACGAGCGCGCCAAGGATCAGGAACAGCCAGCCCGCCGGGCTCATCGCCACGCCGGCCATCGCCGTCCAGGCATAGACCGCGTACCAGGCTGCGACGGCGAGAAATCCCGCCAGCACAACCAGCGCGATCCAGCCGGCGACGCCCAACGCTGTATCCTTTTTGGGACTTTTCACGGACGAAACCCGCTTCCTTGCCGCCGCCCGCATCAAACGCGCGGAACGGCGCGCTCGCAAGATCATGCAAATGCCATATTTTGCCCGATCCTGAGCGGGCAAGGCCCACTCTCGCCTCGGCGCTTCTTTTGGGCAATGCTGGCGGAGGGATTCGAAAGGAGTATCGGTCATGCTCAGGCGTAAATTGATCCTCGGTGCGGCGGCTGCGGCCATGGTCCTCGCCGCGGCCCCGGCGTTCGCCGCCGACGACGACGATGCCACCTACACCATGGACGAAATCACCCATTCGGCCGCGGATTTCTTCGGCATGACCACCGAGGCGACCGCCAAAGCGGTGCAGCATGTGTTTAAGGAGGAGGGCCAGCCCGACGCCTACATCAAGGGCGACGAGGGCTCGGGCGCCATCGTGGTCGGCGAGCGCTACGGCTCGGGCTGGCTGATCCGCAAGAACCACGATCCGGTCAAGGTCTATTGGAAGGGACCGTCGGTCGGCTTCGACATCGGCGGCAACGCCTCGAAGTGCTTCACCCTGGTCTACAATCTGAAACGCGAGAGCCGCCTCTATCAGCGCTTCCCGGGCGTCGAAGGCTCGATCTACTTCGTTGCCGGCATCGGCGTGCTCTACATGCGCTCCGGCGGCGTAACGCTGGCGCCGATGCGCACCGGCGTGGGCTGGCGCGCGGGCGTCAACGCGCAATACCAGGTCTATTCCAGCAAGCGCGACTGGTTCCCGTTCTGACGGCTCACGGAGTCGCCGGCACCGGCGTATCGATGCCGCCGGCCGGCGCAGGCAGATAGAGCATCAGCGCCGCGGCCACATAGGTCGACGAGTAGGTTCCCACGACGATGCCGAACAGGATCGCCAGCGTGAAGTCGTACAGCGCCGGGACGAACATCAAGAGCGGGATGATCGTGATCGCCGTCGCCGCCGAGGTCAGGATCGTTCGCGTCAGCATCTGATTGGTCGACAGATTGATCAGGTCGCCCAGCGCCATGCGCTTGTACTTGCGCCGGTTCTCGCGGATGCGGTCGAACACCACCACCGTGTCGTTGATCGAATAGCCCGCCAGGGTGAGCAGCGCCGCGATCGAGGTCAGCGTGAAATCCAGGTGCAGCACGCTGAACAGCCCTGCCGTGACGAAGACGTCGTGGCCGGTGCAGAACGCCGCGCTGATGCCGTATTGCCACTCGAAGCGCACCGCCACCCAGATGGCGATGGCGATGATCGCCAGGATGGTCGCGTAAACGCCGCTGCGGAACAGCTCGCCGCTGACCTTGGGGCCGATCACCTGGAAGCTGAGGACGTTGTAGCCCGAACCGAGCTTCTTCTGGATTTCTACCTTGGAGGCGTTGCCGTCCTGCTTTGCTTTGGGCTGCACCTTGATCAGAACGCAAGAATTGGCGGGCGCGTCGCAGGTGCCGCCGCCGATGTTCTGGATCGACTGATCGTTATAGCCGAGGCCGCTCACTTCGCCGCGAATCTTGCCGAGTTCGCTGCTGCTGATGGTGTGGGGCGCCTTGACCTGCATCTCGACGCCGCCGGTGAAATCGATACCCAGGTTGAAGCCGTGGAAGGCGATCGAGACGATCGAGATCAAAACCAACAGCCCGTCCACGGCAAACGCGTAGTAGCGCGCGCCGATGAAATTGATGTTGGTGGCTTCCGGGAGAAATCGCAGCAGAGGCATGGGGTTATCGCGACCAAAACAGCGGGCGCACACATAGCCGCTATGGGGGAGCGGGACAAGCCGCGCGGGGACTGGGGTTTAAGGCTCCCATTTGGCTTGACGCTGCGTTAAGTTCGATATAACTAGTAATATAGAATTTGGAGTTGGAGATGGACGACTCGCTGGCCTATGCCCGTTTCGCCGACATGCTGTCGGCGATGGGGACGCAGCCTCGGCTGCGGATCATGCGCCTGCTGCTGGCGGCGCATCCCGACGGGCTGGTGGTCGGCGAAATCGGGGCCGAACTCGGCATCCCGAACTCCACGCTGTCCCATCACCTCGAAAAACTGAAGAGCGAGGAGCTGGTCAAGGTGCGCCGCGAGAGCGCCTTCCTGCGCTACAGCGCGAACCACGAAATCCTGCAGGAACTGCTGGCGTTCCTCTACGCCGAGTGCTGCACCCGCAACAAAGTCGTCGAGCCCGAAAAAGTCACCTGCTGCTGAGAGGAAAAGCCATGAGCGATGTGAAGGACGTCGTCCGCGAAAAATATGCCGAGGCCGCCTTGCGCGCCGGCGAGCCGCAAAAATCGTGTTGCTGCGGGAAGAAGGCCGACCCGATCAGCTCGGATCTCTACGACTCGGCGCAGATCGGCACGCTGCCCGAGAAGGCGGTTCTCGCCTCGCTCGGCTGCGGCAATCCCACCGCGCTGGCCGAACTGAAGCCCGGCGAAACGGTGCTCGATCTGGGCTCGGGCGGCGGCATAGATGTGCTGCTGTCGGCGCGCCGCGTCGGTCCCACCGGCAAGGCCTACGGCCTCGACATGACCGACGAGATGCTGGCGCTGGCCCGCGAGAACCAGAAGAAGGCGGGCGCCGACAACGTCGAATTCCTCAAGGGCGAGATCGAGGCCATCCCCCTGCCCGACGCCTCGGTCGACGTCATCATCTCGAATTGCGTCATCAACCTGTCGGGCGACAAGGACAAGGTCCTGCGCGAGGCTTTCCGCGTGCTGAAGCCGGGCGGGCGCTTCGCCGTCTCCGACATCGTCACGCGCGGCGACATCCCGGAGCAAATCCGTAAGAACGTGCTGCTGTGGGCCGGCTGCGTCGCTGGCGCGCTGCAGGATACGGACTATGCGGCGAAACTCGAAGCGGCCGGTTTTCAGAACGTGGAGATCGAACCGACGCGTGTGCACAAGGCGGAAAACGCGCGGCAGTGGTTTAAGGATTTGGGAGTCGATTTCGACGCGGTCGCGCCCTATGTCGACGGCAAATTCGTCAGCGCCTTTATCCGGGCGACCAAGCCGGCAAAGTAGGGCTTACGTCTTTCCCGCGTAGGCCCAGCATTCCATCTCGACCTGGGCGCCAAGCGCCAACCCGTTGGCGCCGAAGGCGGAGCGCGCCGGCATCCGCTCGGGATTGAAATAGGGAACATAGAGCTTGTTGAACGCGCCCCAGCGCGAGATGTCGGCCATCATCACGGTGTATTTGAAGATGGCGTCGAGGCCCAGGCCGTGTTCCTTGAGCGCGGCCTCGATGTTGGCGAACATCTGCTTGACTTCGGCCTCCAGCCCGCCGGGCACCAGCTGCGCGGCGCCCGGAACATTGCCGACGCAGCCCGAAAGATAGACGACGTCGCCCACCCGCACCGACTGGCTGAACGGCAGCTTGCCGCCGGGAATGGCCTTGAATTCAAGCATGAGACGGACTCCTTGGGCGCACTATGAAAGCGGCGACATAATACACAATTCGCATGTTCGCAGAGCGGGACCTGCGAGTTAAGTACTATGTCCGCCTATTCTCGGGACATTCCTCTAAGGGCGGCGCTTTCGGCTGCGATGCGGATGGACAGGACGACGCCGTTCAGGATCGAAAAACCCAGAGCATACCATGGCAATCCGAAGACCAGAGGAAGAACCGCGATCTCGCCAACGACAACCGCATAATTGGGATGGCTGAGGAATCGGTACGGGCCGGTTTTCACCAAGGGCGCGCCGGGCAGCACGACGACGCGTGTCGTCCAGCGATTCCCGAGCGTCGCCAGCACCCAGACGCGCAGGATTTGCAGCACCGCGAAGAGCGCCAGCCAGGCCCACTGGATGGGGCGATCCCAGGCCAGCAGCCACAGCCCGCCGAGCCATGCCGCGTGGAGCGCGACGATCAAGGGATAATGCGCCGGGGCGATTTCCTTGGCGCCGCGTGCGAGCAGGCGCGCCGTATTGCGTTTGGCGAGGAACAGCTCCGCCAACCGTTCGGCGGTGACGAACGCAAGAACGGCAACAGCGCCGATCAAGCGGCTCTCTTCAAAGAAACGCAGCTCGCGCTGAACCCCGGGCCCATCGCTGTGATCACGGACCGCGGCGGCATCCCCGCGCGCAGCGTGTGGTCGAGAACGAACAGAACGGTGGGCGCCGACATATTGCCGTAGTCGCGAAGAACGGCGCGTTCGTGGTCGAGCGCGCCCTGCGAAATGCGCAATGCTTTCTCCAGCGCAACGATCACTTTCGCGCCGCCGGGATGGCAAACAAAGCGATCCACCTCGTTCATTCTAATTCTGGCGCGCTCCAGAATCCCCGAAACCGCCGGCCCCATGTTCGCCTCGGCAAACGAGGGGATCGCCTGCGCGAAAATCACCTCGAAGCCTTGCGAATCGAGATCCCAACCCATGATGTCGAGCGTGTCCGGCCAGGTGTGCTCGCCGCAGGCTTCGACTTCAGCGATGCCGGCGTCGCCGGCGCGCAGGATGCAGGCGGCCGCTCCGTCCCCAAACAGCGCACATGCGACGATGTTCGCTTTGGTGAGTTGGTCCAGACGGAAGGCAAGGGTGCAAAGCTCCACCACAACAAGCAAGACATTGGCGCCTGGCTGTGCCGCGGCGAGGCGGGCCGCAATCGCAAAGCCCGAAACGCCCCCCGCGCATCCCAGCCCGAAAACCGGGACGCGCTGGACATCGGTCCGAAAACCCATGGCGCCCAAGGCGCGCGCATCCAGGCTTGGCGTCGCAATACCCGTGGAGGAGACGGTGACGATAACATCGACCTCGGCGGCTATGAGCCCGGCCTGGTCCAACGCCTTGGTCGCGGCATCGACGAACAGTTCGTGCGCGACTTCGAGATAGGCCGCCGTTCTTTCCTTCCAGCCGTGAGGCTTGGAATACCATTCGATCGGGCGCGCCGCGTGCCGTTTGCGAATTCCGGCAGTCAGAAATACCGGGGCCATGCGATCAAACAGGCTGTATCGCTTGCCGAACATTTCGCGAGCGGCTGCGGCAACTTCGTCCTGCAGCAGGACATTCCCGGGAACTGCGGTCGCCAGGGAAAGCAGTTTTGTGGTTTCGCTCAATGGGATGCCTCGAACGCGGTTGGCGCGGCCGAGCATTTGCCGTCGCGTCGGCCCCAGTGTGGCAAATACCTAATCCGCATTGGTAGGCTCGGAAACTACTCAGCCGACAGGCTGCTCAGCCCTGAGCAGCCCGAATGCAAGAAGAACCGGGCAATGACGCCCGGCTCTGCTGGGCGTCGCGCTGTCTATCAGTTCCAGCTGCGGCAATAGCGCTCGTGAAGACGGCGGTTCCAACCCCAGGAGGTGCAGTGGCGATAATGACGATGGCCAATGCCGACATGAGCGCCGGCCCCGACGCCGCCGATATGTGCGCCACCGCCGACGACATCGCCACCGCCGACATGTACGCCCGCGCCGACGCCGCCGATATGGGCTCCGACGCCAATACCATCAGCGTTCGCGGCCGTCGCGCCCAACAGGGTCAATGCAAAAATCGAAGCGATCAGTGCTTTCATGGAAGTTCCCTCGGTTGAAGTGAGACAGGTTCGTTTCTTCACCTGCGAAAAACTGCTTTGAAGGGGCACGGTCTCAGCGCTTTGCGAGCGAGTCATCCAGCCAATGTGACAATACTCGGCGGTCATCCGTCGACGGTAGGCTCGGAAACTACTCAGCCGACATTCCATCGGCGGCCGGTCAACCGGCTGGTGCTGGGTGGACCAAGCGAAGTTCGCAGTTTTGTAAGAGAATGGCGCTCCCAACCGGAATCGAACCGGTGTTTCAGCCTTGAGAGGGCCGCGTCCTGACCGCTAGACGATGGGAGCCGGCGGAACTGGGCTTATAGCGGCGCAGGGCGGCCCACTTCAAGCATCGCCGAGCGCGAGCGGGCGGAAAGCCGCGCCCGCGAAGGCGCCGAATGCGGGCGCGGCTGTCTCGTCGGCGAGCGCCGCGATCAGCCAGACGAAATCCTCGGCATTGCCCCGCGCGCGGTCGCGCTCGGAGGGCAAGGGCCGCCCGCGCGGATGGGAGTGATAGCAGCCGACGATCTCGCGCCCCGCCGCGCGCACCTTGCGGCTGAGCCGCAGATGGGCGGCGGGGTCGATCTCGAAACCGTCGGGTTGTTCGCTGAAATTCGCCGTGGGATACAGCTTGTGGCCAACCACATTGCCGGCTTCGCGCACGCCCTCGATCAGGCCGCAGCATTCGCGCGGGAACGCGGCGCGCGCCTCCGCCACAAGCTGTTCGCGCAGCCCGGCGGACAGCTTAAGCCGTTCGATCACTTCGGCGCTTCGGCCGAGATCACGCTGACGATGTGGCCGTCGTTGGTATCGATGATGTCGATCTCGTCCTTGCTCGACGAGCGCAGATGCAGGATCAGCCGGCCGGGCTGGGTGTCGGTGCTGAGGATCGCAAAGCCCGGCGCCAGCGTCATGTGGACGGGATGCCCCGGCTCGGTGGAGGCCGGCGCGGAAGGCGCACTGCCCCAGCCCTCCATCAGCCCGTAGATCAGCACCCCCAGGCCGATGGCGATCAGCGCACCTAAGAAGATGACGCCGCCCAGCGCCAGGCGGTAACGTAGAATGGAAGAGTCGATGATCTGCGTCGCGGCACTGACCAGCGTCGCCTCTTTGACCGGCGTCGCGGGCTTTGCCGGCGTCGCAGCCTTGGGATCGGATTTGACGGTGTCGGACAAGAACTCCTCCGTGGACGGAAAAGGACGCTGGATCGTAACGCCTGCCGACCAGTCTGGCCAGAGGTTGGACCGGGTGCTGGCGGCGGCACTCCCCGATCTGAGCCGCTCGCGCCTGCGCCAATTGATCGACTCGGGCGCGGTGACGCGCGGCGGCGAAACGATAAAAGACGCCAACCACAGGGTCAAACCTGGCGAGTCGTATGTGATCGAGGTGCCGCCGCCCACGCCCGCGCGCCCGGCGGGTCAGGACATTCCGCTCACCGTTATTTACGAGGACAAGGACCTCATCGTGATCGACAAACCGGCGGGGCTGGTGGTGCATCCGGCCGCCGGCAATCCCGACGGCACGCTGGTCAACGCGCTGATCGCCCATTGCGGCGATTCGCTCTCGGGCGTCGGCGGCGTGGCGCGGCCGGGCATCGTCCATCGCCTGGACAAGGGCACCAGCGGGCTTCTGGTCGCCGCCAAGAACGAGCGCGCGATGAAAAGCCTCGCCAAGCAGTTCGCCAATCACGCCATCGAGCGCGCCTATCACGCCCTGGTCTGGGGCAGTCCGCGGCTTGGCGACGGCGTGATCGAAACGCAGATCGGACGCAATCCGTTCGACCGCAAACGGATGGGCGTCTTGCGCGGCGGCGGCAAGGAGGCCGTTACACGCTACCGGGTGATCGAGCGCTACGGCGAACGGCCCATCGCCTCGCTGATCGAATGCCGGCTTCAGACCGGACGCACGCACCAGATCCGCGTGCATCTCACGCATATCGGCCATCCGCTGATCGGCGATGCCTCCTATGGGCGCGCGCGCCAGGCCCCGCGCGCGAAAAGCCCTGCCGAGACTGCGGCCTTTGAAGCGATTGCGAACTTTCCGCGACAGGCGCTGCACGCCTATTTGCTGGGCTTTCAGCACCCCAGCCTGCACAAGACGCTGCGCTTCGAGTCGAAATGGCCGGCGGACTTATCCGGCTTAATCGCGGCTTTGCGAGGCTTGAAGATTCCTTAATCGCACATACATGTTGCCTCGATTTCACGGTGTACTCGCATTTAGTTTATCCCAGCCCGCATGGGGGCGTAGTAGAGTATGTGCGTCCGGTGCGCTTGGGCATCGGCATAACAGGGGTTCGACAATGAGCAGCCGCGCGCTTCCGGCCCTTCACGGCGAGGGCGGCCTATCGCGCTACCTTTCGGAAATCCGGAAGTTCCCGCTTCTGGCGCCGGAAGAGGAGTACATGCTTGCCAAGCGATGGAAGGAGCATGAGGACTCCGAGGCCGCGCGCAAGCTCGTCACCAGCCATCTGCGCCTGGTCGCCAAGATCGCGATGGGCTATCGCGGCTACGGTTTGCCGGTCAGCGAGATCGTCGCCGAGGGCAATGTCGGGCTGATGCAGGCGGTCAAGCGTTTCGACCCCGAACGCGGCTTCAGGCTCGCGACCTATGCGATGTGGTGGATCCGTGCCTCGATCCAGGAATTCATCCTGCGCTCGTGGAGTCTGGTGAAGATCGGCACCACCTCGGACCAGAAAAAGCTGTTCTTCAACCTGCGCAAGGCCAAGAACAAGATCAACGCCATCGAGGAAGGCGACCTGACGCCCGAGCACGTGGCGACGCTCGCCGATCAGCTCGGCGTCTCGGAAACCGAGCTCGTCAACATGAACCGGCGCCTCTCCGCGCCCGACTCCTCGCTCAACGCGCCGCTGCGCATTGACGGCGACGCGGAATGGCAGGATTGGCTCCCCGACGACACCATCGACCAGGAAACCCGCCTGGCGGAGAGCGAAGAGGTCGACGAACGCCGCGCCTTGCTCAATGCGGCGCTGGGCGAACTGCCCGAGCGCGAGCGCGAGATCATCCGCGCGCGGCGGCTTCAGGACGATCCGGCGACGCTGGAGGAGCTGTCGCACAAGTTCGGCATCAGCCGCGAGCGCGTGCGCCAGATCGAGGTGCGCGCCTTCGACCGCCTGCAGAAGAGCATGAAGAACGCGCTCCGCGAAAAACGCAGCGCAACCATGGACCTCAATGCCGAGTGAGCGTCTGGCTCGAACGCCTTATCCCTGTAATCAACTCCCCGCCATCCGCTGGCCGAAGGCGCTCGCCGCGTCGAGCCAGCCGGTGAGATGCGAAAGCGCGGCGGGCGTGAAGCCGACGACGAAAACGCCCGCCGCCAGTTTGCTGATGTCGCGCCAGCGGATGTTCATGCCTTGGAGTTTGCTGCTCAGCCAGCGATCCATCTTTTCCTGCCGCGCGGCGTCGGCTTTCCAGCGCTGGTGCAGGGTGCGCTTCAGGCGATGGAACGCCACCACCACCGCCAGCAGCAGGCCGGTCTGGAAGATCAGGTCGGCGTAGAACGGGATGCCCTTGTCGTGTCCGAGCGTGAGGGGGAATTCCACCAACTGATAAAGCAGGAACAGCAGATAGAAGAACAGCACCTTGCGCGCCTGACGGTTGTCGTCGTCGGTCACGCCCTCTTCGGCGGACAGCGGCGAGCGTTCCATCATCTGGCGGTAGAAGGCGCGCACGCCGCGCGAGTTCTTCGGAACCGTCAGCAGCACGAACACCGCGAAGCCGATCAGCCCCGCGATCCAGGTCGTGCGCATGCGCTGGGAATAATCCGATACCGTCACGAATTGCTGGCGATGGCTGTGATAGGAATTGTCGAACGTCCTCACCCCGCGGTCCATCATCGAGCCGGTGGCGCTGGTTTGCCCCGCAACCTGTTGCGGCGCCGGCGTTCGATTGACGGCAAAATACAGAGCACCCCCGGCGATCCCGGCGACAACGACAACGATCAGCGCCAACACCCAAATGCGCATGACACCCCCCATTTTTGCCGACGATTTTACTCCTTCGGGGGCTTCATTGCCACGTTGCACCAAAAGCGAAAATAGCGGTTATGCCGGTTGGGCTTAACCCTCATGCATTTCTCCCTGTTCGCCGCGCGCGCCACAGGCGTTAGCGTAGGCATCCCCAAGCGAAAGGCCGTGCGATGAAACTGAAGCTCTGGCAGATCGATGCGTTCGCCGCCAAACCGTTGGAAGGAAATCCGGCGGCGGTCATCCCGCTTGAGAGCTGGCTCGACGCCCCGCTGATGCAGAAGATCGCCGGCGAGAACAACCTCGCCGAGACCGCCTTCTTCGTGAGGACCGCGCCGGGGCATTACGATCTGCGCTGGTTCACGCCGGCCGCCGAGGTCGACCTGTGCGGCCATGCCACGCTGGCGAGCGCCTGGCTGGTGTTCGGCACGCTCGATCCCGAATTGAAGTCAGTCTCGTTCCAGACGCGCTCGGGCGAATTGATCGTCACCCGCGGCCGCGACGGACGCCATGTGATGTCGCTGCCGTCCGACAAGGCGGCGCCGTTCGAGGCGCCCGCGGGATTCGCGCGCGATCTGGGCGAAGCGATCGGCGCACCGCCCCCCAAGGAGCTTTTCAAGAGCCGCTATTTGCTGGCGGTGTGGGACAACGCAAAAGAGGTGCGCGCGATCAAGGGCCCGAACGGCGTCGCGCGCCTTTTGCGCACCATCGGCCAGTGGGGGCTGATCGCCACCGCCAAGGGCGACGAGGGATACGATTTCGTCTCGCGCTTCTTCGCGCCCGACAAGGGCGTGCCGGAAGATCCGGTGACCGGCTCGGCGCATTGCGCGCTGACGCCGTTCTGGGCCAAGCGGTTGTCGAAGAAAACACTGAAGGCGCGCCAGGTCTCGCCGCGCGGCGGCGATCTTACCTGCACCGATGAAGGGGTCCGTGCCGTGATCTCCGGGCCGTGTGCACTTTACATGACGGGGGAAATTTCCGTTTAGAGCGCCGCACACGGCATTTTAAGCAAGAACGAAACGCCGCAGTTTTTCCATTTGACTGTGTCCGCGAGAATCGGTACATCGGCTGCGGGCCACGCCTCCCCAACGAGGCGCAACATTCTGGAAGGAATGTGAGATGACTGATAATCATCCGGCTGTGCGTCCCGCACGGCCTTTTTTTTCGTCCGGACCTTGCGCCAAGCGGCCGGGCTGGACCCCTGAAGTCCTCGATACGGCCCTGCTCGGCCGTTCGCACCGCTCCAAACCCGGCAAGGCGAGGCTGAAGGAAGCCATCGACCGCACCAAGGCGCTGCTTTCCATCCCCGCCGATTATCGCGTCGGCATCGTGCCGGCGTCGGACACCGGCGCGGTGGAAATGGCGATGTGGTCGATGCTCGGCCCGCGCACGGTGGACTGCTTCGCCTGGGAGAGCTTCGGCGAGGACTGGGTCACCGACACGGTGAAACAGCTCAAACTCAAAGACAGCCGCATTTTCAAGGCGCCTTACGGCGAGCTGCCGGACCTCAAGGAAGCCGATCCCAAGAACGACGTCGTGTTCCTGTGGAACGGCACCACCTCGGGCGTGCGCGTGCCGAACGGCGACTGGATCAAGGACGACCGCGAAGGTCTCGCGATCTGCGACGCCACCTCGGCGGCGTTCGCCATGGATATCCCATGGAAGAAACTCGATGTCGCCACCTTCTCCTGGCAGAAGGTGCTGGGCGGCGAAGCCGCGCACGGCATGTTAATCCTCTCCCCGCGTGCCGTTGCGCGGCTTGAAGCCCACACACCGGCTTGGCCGATGCCGAAAATCTTCCGCATGACCAAGGCCGGCAAGCTGGTCGAAGGCATCTTCGAAGGCGAAACGATCAACACGCCGTCCATGCTGGCCGTCGAGGACTATCTCGACGCGCTGAAATGGGCGGAAGGGCTTGGCGGCTTGCCGGCGCTGATCGCGCGCTCCAACGCCAATCTGAAGGTGCTGGCGCGCTGGGTGAAGGAATGCGGTTGGGCCGATTTCCTGGCCAAGGACGAGGCCATCCGCTCCAACACCAGCGTCTGTCTCAAGATCGTCGATCCCTGGTTCACCGCGCTCGCCCCCGAAGCCCACGCCGAAGCGGCGAAGAAAATCGCTTCGACGCTGGACAAGGAAGGCATCGCCTTCGACATCGCGGCCTACCGCGCGGCACCGCCGGGCCTGCGCATCTGGTGCGGCGCGACGGTGGACACCGCCGACATCGAAGCGCTGACGCCCTGGCTCGATTGGGCCTGGGCGAAGGTGAAGGGCGCCTAAGCCCCCGATCGGAGAGCGTGATGGATTTCGCCCCCGAGAACGCGCTGGAGCAGGCTTTGATCCGTGTACAGAGTGATCCCGCATTGCTGCCCGATTTCTATCGCCAGCTGATGGCCTCGCCGCTGCTCGTGCTGGGCCGTCTGGAGGGCTACGAGCCGAGCGAAGAGGCCGTCACGCCCAAACCGGGCACGCCATTCGAACTGGACCTGCTGGAGAAGGACGGAACTTTCTACTATGCCGTATTCAGCGCGATGACTCGGTTCAAGGCCTTTGGCCGGGCGGAGCGCAGCTATTTTTGCTTCACCGGGGCCCACCTCTTCCAGCGCGTCGGCGGCCCGGCGTTCGTACTCAACCCCGGCTCGGAATACGCCAAGGTCCTGGAGGCCGCCGAAATCGCCCGCTGGCTTGATCCCTCGGCGCCGCCGACGCCCAGCTTGCCGAACGGCGTGCTGATCGGGCAGCCCGAAACCTATCCGCGCAAACTCGTCGGAGCGCTTTGCGTGCTGTTCCTCAACCGCACCCAGGTCGCGCGCGCCTATCTCGCGCAGATCGCCGTTCCGGGCAGCGGCAGCCTTCCCGTCGGCTGATCGGCATCGAAGTCCGAGGCAGCGCCGACAAGCTCATCGGCGAGATCCGCCGGGTCGTCGCCCTGGCCGCGCCCGGAGAGCCGGTCGACCTGGCGCTGATCAATCCCCAAAACGCGGCGTCGCCCGTTCAAGCCGGGCTGCTCAAGACCAAACCGTTCTACCTGCGCCCCCTATCCGCCACCCTGAATTGACAAGGAACCCCCATGCCCAAAGTTCTCATCGCCGACAAGCTGTCGCCCGCCGCCGTCGCCATCTTCAAGATGCGCGGCGTCGAAGCCGACGTGAAGACCGGTCTCGCCAAGGAGGAATTGCTCAAGATCGTCGACCAGTATGACGGCATCGCCATCCGCTCGGCGACCAAGATCACCAAGGAGGTGATCGCGGCGGCCAAGAAGCTGAAGGTCGTCGGCCGCGCCGGCATCGGCGTCGACAATGTCGACATCCCCGCCGCCACCGCTGCGGGCGTCATCGTGATGAACACGCCGTTCGGCAACTCGATCACCACCGCCGAGCACGCCATCGCCCTGATGATGGCGCTGGCCCGCGACATTCCCACCGCCAACACCTCCACCCATGCCGGCAAGTGGGAGAAGAACCGGTTCATGGGGACCGAACTTTACAGCAAGACATTAGGCCTGATCGGCGCCGGCAACATCGGCGGCATCGTCGCCGACCGCGCCAAGGGCCTGAAGATGCACGTGGTGGCCTACGATCCCTACCTCTCGCCGGAGCGCGCCAAGGAGCTTGGCGTGGAGAAGGTGGAACTGAATGATCTTCTGGGCCGCGCCGATTTCATCACCCTGCATACGCCGCTGACTAACGAGACGCGCAACATCATCTCGGCCGACGCCATCAACAAGATGAAGAAGGGCGCCCGCCTCATCAATTGCGCGCGCGGCGGCCTGGTGGACGAGGCGGCGCTCAAGGTGGCGCTGGATTCCGGACATTTGGCCGGAGCGGCGTTCGACGTCTTCACCGAAGAGCCCGCCAAGTCGAACATCCTGTTCGGCAACGAGAAGGTGGTGGCGACGCCGCATCTGGGTGCCTCCACCGAAGAGGCGCAGGAGAACGTGGCGCTGCAGGTCGCCGAGCAGATCGCCGATTACCTGCTGACCGGCGCCGTCGTCAACGCGCTGAACATGCCTTCGATCGGCGCCGACGAAGCGGCGCTGGTGCGCCCCTGGATCGCGCTGGCCGAGAAGCTCGGCGCTTTCGTGGGACAATTGACCGAGTCGAGCCTGCAGGCGGTGGAGATCCTCTATGAAGGCACCACCGCTTCCTTGAACCAGCGCGCGCTGACCCAGGCGGCACTCGCCGGCCTGCTCAAACCGCAACTCGCCGAAGTGAACATGGTCAATGCGCCTGTCGTGGCCAAGGAGCGCGGCATCAAGGTGAGCGAGACCCGCCGCGACCGGCAAGGCATCTACGAGGGCTACATCAAGATCACGGCGACGCTCGACGGCGGCTCGACGCGGCGCGCAGCGGGCACCGTGTTCTCCGACGGCAGGCCCCGGCTGATCCAGATCAAGGACATCGACCTCGATGCCGGGTTCGCGCCGCACATGCTCTATGTCGTCAACGAGGACAAGCCCGGCTTCATCGGGCGGCTCGGCACGCTGCTCGGCGAAGCCAAGGTCAACATCGCGAACTTCACGCTGGGCCGCTCGCAGCCCGGCGAAGAGGCGGTGGCGCTTATCGAAGTCGACGGCGAGGTTGCAGACCCCGTCGTGGCCGCCATTCGCAAATTACCGCTGGTGCGCCACGTCAAGGCGCTTGCGTTCTAGAAGCCGTCAGACTAAGACCCGCCCTCCAACCGTTTCCTGGTTGGGGGGCGGACATGGCGCCGATTTTCGCGATCTATCTCGTCTGGGCGTTTTGGCTGGTGAGCTGGTGGGCCGCCGCCTTGTGGTCCGGCCCGGCGATCAAACGGGCCGGCTTGCTGAAGGAATCCCTCTACCGGGTGATGGGGATCGCCGGTTTTCTCCTGCTGTTCGGCTTCTACACCTCCCGCTACGACATCGTTTATCGGCTTTGGCGCACGCCCACCGGCGTTCTCGGTTGGACGATGGTGGGTCTGGCTGTGGCCGGGTTTGCCTTTTGCTGGTGGGCGCGGATCCAGCTCGGCTCTCTTTGGTCGGGGACGATCACCCGCAAGCACGATCATCGCGTCGTCGAGACGGGGCCTTACGCGCTGGTGCGCCATCCGATCTACACCGGCCTGACGCTCAGCGTCATCGCGACCGCCGTGGTGCAGGGAACCCCGACATCGTTCCTTGGCGCCGCCCTGATGGTAGCGGCCTACTACATCAAGGCGCGGCTGGAGGAACGCTTCCTGCGCCAGGAACTCGGGCCGCAAGCCTACGGCGCCTACGCCAAGCGCGTGGCGATGCTGGTCCCCTTCTTGCGCTGGCCCGGTTGATTTGCGGCGTCGCGCCCCGGCGTGGCTAACGCCGGTTAAGCAAGTCCCGCAAACCTCTCTTAACCCGCGCCGGCGCAAAATGGGCGCTTGATTCAGGGCTCGCCGCCGATGACTGCCGATGACGCCGTATGGCCCGGCTCAGGGCGCGCGCAGGAACGCCGCGCGAAACTGGCGCTCGACCAGACGGCGATCGCGTTACGCAGTCTGGCGCTCAACCACTGGATCATGCCGGTCTTCACCGCGATCATCTGCGCGACGTTCGTGCGCTGGATCGAACCGGTGCGGTTGATCGTCTGGGGGATCGCCGTGGTCTTCAGCACGGCGCCGCTGGCCCTGGTCTCCTGGCAGTTCCGCATCAACAATCCGTCGGTCGAGCGCTGGCGAGGCTGGGTGGCTGCGGCCGCCGCCAGCTATTTCGTCTTTGCCGCCGTCTGGTCCATGCTGGGCTTCGTGCTGTGGGTGCCGCACAACAATCTCAACCACATGATCGTCCTGCTGTTGCTGGCCACGACCATCGCCGGCAGCAGCGCGCTGGTCAGCGCCAGCCGGCCACTGGCTTGGGTCGCATTCCTCACCTACGGCGTCACGGCGGTGCTGACGCCGCTGCAGGAAGGCGGCGCGACCTATAACGGGATCTCGCTGCTGGCGGTGTTCTACGTCCTCTATCTCGTGCACATGTGGCAGCACATGCACGCGACCGCGCGCGACATGCTGCTGCTGCGCGACGACAAGAACGACCTCATCACGGCGCTGGCCCGCGCCAAGGCCGAGTCCGATCAGGCACGCGCGCGCGCCGAGGCGGCAAGCATGGCCAAATCGCAATTCCTCGCCAACATGAGCCACGAGCTGCGCACGCCGCTGAATGCGATTCTCGGTTTCTCCGAAATCATCGCCACCAACGCGGTCCACGGCGACACGGCGAAGGATCACGAATATGCTGCGCACATCAACCGCTCCGGCCTTCACCTGCTGACGTTGATCAACGACATTCTCGACCTCGCCAAGATCGAAGCCGGCAGGTTCGTCGTCAACGAAACCGAGCTCGATCTTGAGCGCATGATCGACGAGGCGCATCTGTTGATGGCGTCCAAGACGCAAGCCGGCGGCTGCCAGCTGGCCAAGGACATCGGTCCCGACTTGCCGCATCTTTTCGCCGACGAACGCGCCGTCAAGCAGGTGCTGCTCAATCTGCTGTCGAACGCCGTCAAGTTCACGCCCGCGGGCGGCGCCGTGACCTCCTTCGCGCGGCTCGAAAAGGACGGGCGCATCGCGCTCGGCGTGCGCGATACCGGCGTCGGCATCGCCAAGGAGGATCTGGCGCTGGTCTTCCAGAAATTCGGCCAAGGCCGCCACGACGTGGTGTCGGCGGACCACGGCACCGGACTCGGACTGCCCATCGTCAAGGGTTTGGTGGAGGCGCATGGCGGCGCGGTCGCGCTCGAAAGCGACGTGAACCAGGGCACCACGGTCACCGCGCGATTTCCTGCTGCGCGGGCGCGGCCGGTGAAGCAGAAGGCGGCGGCCGCCGTCTAGGCCTTTTCGAGCGACGCCAGATCGATCACGAAGCGATAGCGCACGTCGCTCTTGACGACGCGTTCATAGGCCTGGTTCACCTTCTGGATCGGAATAAGCTCGATATCGCTGACGATGCCGTGCTTGCCGCAGAAATCCAGCATCTCCTGCGTTTCCTTGATGCCGCCGATCATCGAGCCGGCGAGATTGCGCCGCCACTCGATCAGCTTTCCGGCGGCGAGCGGGACCTTCTCCGGGGGAAGCCCGACGATCACCATCGTGGCCTCCATCCTGAGCAGCCCGAGATACTGGTTCCAGTCGATCCCGGTTCCCACGGTGCAGATGATGAGATCGAACGAGCCCTTCAGCGTCTTGAACGTGCCGGGATCGGAGGTGGCGTGGAAATGATCGGCGCCCAGCCGTTTGGCGTCGGCCTCTTTGCTCAGCGAATGGCTGAGAACCGTGACTTCGGCGCCCAGCGCATGGGCGATCTTGACGCCCACATGGCCGAGCCCGCCGAGCCCGACGATGGCGACCTTCCTGCCCGGTCCGGCCTTCCAATGCATCAGCGGCGAGTAGAGCGTGATGCCGGCGCAGAGCAGCGGCGCGGCCGCGTCGAGCGGTAGATTGTCGGGCACGCACAGCACGTAATTCTCGTCCACCACGATGCTCTCGGAATAGCCGCCATAGGTCGGCGTCTTATGGTCCTGCTCGCGGCTGTTGTAGGTGAAGCTCGGGTCGTTCTCGCAATATTGCTCGAAACCCGTGCGGCAATGGTCGCAAACACGGCAGGAATCGACAAAGCAGCCGATGCCGACCTTATCGCCGGCCTTGAACTTGCCGACCTTGGCGCCGACGGCCGTCACCACCCCGGTGATCTCGTGGCCGGGCACCATCGGGAAGGTGCCCTTGTCCCATTCGTCGCGCACCTGATGGATGTCAGTGTGGCAGATGCCGCAATATTTGATGGCGATGACGACGTCGTGCTCCTTGGGCGCGCGCCGCTCGATCGAATGAGGCGCGAGCGGGGCCTTGGGAGCGTGAGCGGCATAGGCCTTGGTCTTCGGCATGGCAGATCCTTTCGAGAAAAATGCGGCGCGTTTACTTTCCTTTGAAATTCGGCTCGCGCTTTTCGAAGAAGGCAGCGAGCGCCTCGGCGTGATCCTCGCTGGCGTGGGCGCTGGCCTGGAACGATCCCGACATCTCCAAGACGGTTTCGAGGTTGGCGCCGGCGGCCTCGCGTAGCAGCTTCTTGGTCATGCGCAGCACGCCCGGCGGCTGGCGCGCGATTTCCGCCGCCAGCCCGTGCGCCTCCTCCATCAGCAGCTCGGGCGGCACCAATCTGGAGACCAGGCCCCATTCGAGCGCTGTCGCCGCGTCGATGATCTCGCCGGTGAAGAACAGCTCGGCGGCGCGCGCCGGTCCGATCAGGCGCGGCAGCATCCAGGCGCTGCCGTCGCCCGGCACCAGGCCGATCTTGAGGAAGCTGGCGCCGAAACTCGCGAACTTCGAGGCAATGCGGATGTCGGCGGTGCAGGCCACCCCGTTGCCAAGCCCGATGGCCGCACCGTTCACCGCGGCGATCAGCGGCACTTCCAGATTCCACAGACTCCGGATAATCGTATGGATATCGGCGCGATAATTCTCCAGCACGCGGCCGGCGAAGACGCCGCTCTTCTCGCGCATCGCCTTGAGGTTGCCGCCGGCCGAGAACGCCGTGCCCGCGCCGGTGATGACGGCGCAACGCAGCTCGCGGTCGGCGTTGATCCTGGCGGCAGCCTCGGCGAACAGTGCGCCGTCGCCCTCCTCGCCCAAGATGTTGCGGGTCTCGGGCCGGTTGATGGTGAGCGTGGCGACGAACCCGTGCTTCTCGAACAGCAGCGATGACATGAGTCCTCCGCTTTGTCGGTCGTACAGTCTAGAGCATGAGGCGCCGGGAGAGAAACGGTCTGCCGTGCGCCTCAAACCGCAGGCCGCAGGCGCGCGAGGAGCGGCGGCAGCAAGGCGGACAACAGGTAGAACAGCACCGCCACCAGCAGCAGGTGACGGAAGCCGAGCAGCATCGAGAAGGACTCGGCGAGCCCGCCCACCACCGCGCCGGCAATGTTGGAGCCAAAGGCCTGATCGGGGTCCGCGGCGCCGGCAAAGGTGCGGGCGAAAATCACGCCCGCGAAAAAGACCGGGCCCAACGCCAGCGTGCACGGGACGACGTAACGCCAGAGCAGGCCGCCATTGAGGAAGACGTCAAACGGCACCAGCGCCGCAACCAGCAGGAATCCGATCAGAACCGTGTAATGCCCGCTGAGCCGCGTCGAGCGTGAGCGCAGCACGTAGAGGTTGGCGAGCAAGATGAACACCAGCACCGCGAAGAAGACGAGCGAATTCACCAGCCAAGTACTGCCGAACAGCAGGGCGAGCTGAACCACCGCCTTTGTCTCCAGCAGCATGAAGGCGGCGCCCAGGAAGAACATCCGGCTGTCGAACTGCACCTTGCCTTTGGGCAGGAAGAAGTAGACCAGCATCAGCCCCAAGCCGCCGAGCACGATGATCGAGTGGATGCTTAGATCGGGGATCAGCCGGCCGTGCAGATAGGGGAATGGCCAATCGTCGGTGGCGGCGATGGGCGCTCCCTGATCCGCGATAAGTCTGGTCGGCGCGATACGCTGCCAGTCGAGACGCTCTTTCGCGGGCATGCTGGCGGGATCGACTGCAAATCCGTTCACGCCGATATTGCGGGTCGGCACGTCGTTGAGCCAGAACACCGGATGCTGCCGGAACGCATCTTTGATCGCGGGATTGCAGCCCGCGATGATGACGGTGAATCCGGCGGGCTCGGAGGATTTCAACTCCTCGCGATACGGCAAGCTGAGGACGACCGGGTCGCAACCGAAGGCCTGCTTGGCCATCGCCGCCACCCGCTCGACGATCCATCCCTGGCGAAAGTAGTTGTAGGTGACGAAGATCCCGCCGGGCTTCAGCACGCGCTTGATGTCGGCGAAGGCCTGCTGGGTGAACAGGTAGCTCTCCAGGCGGATATCCGAATAGCCGCTGTGCAGCACCAGCGAATCGACCAAGCCATAGACGACCAGGTCGTATTTGCGGTCGGTGACGCGCAGGAAATGGCGGCCATCATCGAGATGGCGCACGACGCGCGGGTCCTGGTAGGGGTGATCGGGATTGTGACGGATGCCCATGTCCAGGATCACCGGATCGATCTCGACCGCATCGACGTGGGGCACGCCAAAGTGCAGGGCGTGATCGACGTCGTTGCCCGATCCGGCGCCGATGACCAGCTCGTCGCGGAACTCCGGCGCTCCGCTGTACTGCCGCAGCAGGTGGATCAGCGAGTATTGCGATCCCGCCTTGTCGAACTGCTCCATTCTTTGATGGCCGATGGTGTTGACCATGATCGAGTTGGTGCGATCGCGGTTGACCGCATAGTAAGGCGACCAGCGCGTCTCGCTCCCGGTCTTGGCGTCGATCAGGGCGGGAACGGCGTAGACCACGACGAGCAACGCGACCAGCGCCGTCACCTTGACCGGAAGAAGGTTTCCTTCCTGGTGGAGCAGATAGGCGACGCCGGCACAGCCGATCAGGAACCAGACGACGGGGGGCGCCTGGAAGAACGAAATCAGCGAAAACAGGGTGATGCCCGCCAGGCTGCCGCCGATATTGAGCGCGTAGCCGCGCACCCGGAAGGGATAGGCGTCGAAGGCCCGTCCGAGCACCTGGCCCAACCCTACGAACATCAAGGCGATGAGAACGAAGAAGATGCCGGCGATCGCTTCGATCGGCACGGCGAACTTCGCCACGTCCGGATTGCGGTATTCGGTGCCGTAGAAGACCTGCTGGGGAGAGCTGGCGCTGCCGACCTCGATCGCAAGGCCGCTCCAATGCTGGTAGATCATCAGCATCATGACGGCGGCCACCACCGTGCTGAATGCGGTGAGCGGAAACCACGCCAGCCAGTCCTGGCGCCGCCGGGCCGCCATACAGCCGCACGACATGCCGAGGAACGCAGCAAGCAACACCACGTTGGTGAAGAATTGCAGGAAGATCACATAGGCGGCGAACCAGCGGATGCAGGCCAGCTCGAGGAACAGCACCAGAAATCCGACCAGAAAGAGCTTGAAGCCTTCCGCGCGCGTATCGACCTTGGTGGGACCTGAAGCCGAGTCCGTAATGGTCCCCATCGAACACCCCCGAGACGCCGCCGCCGGTTAGGAAAGCCCGGCGAATCGCTTCAGATGATAGTCTACATTGCCGTAGAGCGCGTCGATCATTGTCAGGCGCTTGAAATAGTGGCCGACATTCAGCTCGTCGGTCATGCCCATGCCGCCGTGGATCTGCACCGCCTGCTGGCCGATGAAGCGGCCGGCCTTGCCGATCTGCACCTTGGCGGCCGAGGCGGCCTGGCGCCTCTCGGGTCCGCCGAGCTTCAGCGTCGCCATCAGCGTGGCGGAGATCGACAGTTCGAGCTGCACGAACATGTCGGCCATGCGGTGCTGCAGCACCTGGAACTTGCCGATGGGCTGACCGAACTGTTTGCGCGCCTTGGAATAGGCGACCGTGGCGTCGAGCAGCACCTTCATGCAGCCCACGGCCTCGGCTGAGTGCGCCGCGATGGCTTCGTCCGCGGCCTGCTCGGCCAGTGCGAAGCCGCCGTCGACCTCCCCGATCTGGCGCCCGGCCGGTACCTCCACATTCTCGAAGGCGACTTCCGAGGCGCGCGCGCCGTCGACGGTGGGATAGTCGCGGGCCGAAACGCCCTTCGCCTTCTTGTCCACCAGAAAGACGGAAATGCCATTCGCCTCGCCCTCGCCGCCCGCGGTGCGCGCAGTCACCAGCAATGTGTCGGACCACGGCGCTGCGATCACCACCGCTTTGCGGCCATTCAGGATGAAAGACGCGCCCTGCCGCTTTGCGGTGGTCGAGACCTTTGCAAGCTCGAAGCGGCCGGGAGGTTCGATGAAGGCCGCCGCGATCATCGCCTCACCGGCGGCGATGCGCGCCAGCCATTCCTTTTTCTGCGCCTCGCTGCCCGCGCGCGCGATCATCCCGCCCGCCACGATCACCGTGGAAACATAAGGCTCGACCACCAGCGCCTTGCCGAATTCCTCCATGATCACCATGGCGTCGATCGCGGAGCCGCCCAGCCCGCCATAAGCCTCCGGCAACGGCGCCGCCAACAAGCCGAGCTCGGCGAATTGGCGCCAATGTTTGGGATCGCGACCCTCGCCCGCCCGCGTGAAGGCGCGCCATGAATCGAAGCCGTAGGCGTCCGCCAGAGTGCGCGCGACCGAATTGCGCAGCAGGACCTGTTCTTCGGAGAAGGAGAAATCCATCACAATCCCAAAATGGCTTTGGCGATGATGTTGCGCTGGATCTCGTTCGACCCGGCGTAGATCGATACTTTGCGGTCGTTGAAATAGCGCCCCGCCGCGCCCAGTGCGAATTCGGGGCCGAGGCGCTCGTTGGCGCCGATCGCGCGCTCATCGGGGAAGCCGTAATAGCCGACGGCTTCCATGGTGAGTTCGCCGACGCGCTGCAACAGTTCGGTGCCGCGGATCTTTAGGATCGAGCTTTCCGGACCGGCGGTTCCGCTCTTCGCTTCGGCGGCGAGCGTGCGCAGTTCGTTGAATTCGAGCGCCGCGAGATCGATTTCCGCTTCGGCCAGCTTGCGCAGGAACCCCTCGTCGTCCGCCCGTTCGGCGCGGGCGAATTCCTTGAGCCGCTTCAGCGCCTGCTTGGTACGCGCCGAGCCGGCGATAGTGCTGCGCTCGTTGACCAGCAGGAATTTGGCGTAGCTCCAGCCCTTGTTCGACTCGCCGACCATGTTCTGCGCCGGCACTTTCACATCGTCGAAAAAGACTTCGTTCACCTCGGGTGCGCCGTCGAGCAGGACAATGGGCTTGACCGAGACCCCGGGCGATTTCATGTCGATCAGCAGGAAGCCAATCCCTTCCTGCGGCTTGGCTTTGGGATCGGTGCGCACCAGGCAGAATATCCAGTCGGCATATTGGGCGAGCGTGGTCCAGATCTTCTGGCCGTTGACAATATAGTGCTCGCCGTCGCGCACCGCGCTGAGGCGCAAGCTGGCGAGATCGGAACCGGAGCCCGGCTCGGAATAGCCCTGGCACCACCAATCCTCGCCCGAGAGGATGCGCGGGAGAAATCGCTTCTTCTGCGCCTCGCTGCCGAAGGTGTAGATCACCGGCCCCAGCATGAAGAGGCCGAAGACCACGAGGCTCGGCATCTCGGCGGCGCCGCATTCCTGGTCGAAGATGTAGCGCTGGGTGACGCTCCAGCCGGTACCACCAACCTCTTTGGGCCAATGGGGCGCCGCCCAGCCCTTCTTGTAGAGCAGCTTGTGCCAGGCCATGTAGTCGTCGCGCGAGCGCGTGGCGGCCTCGGGCGCATCGAGCCCGCGCGGCAGAAGCGGCTTCGATTGCGCGAGGAAAGCGCGCACCTCGACGCGAAAAGCTTCTTCCTCGGGCGAGAAGGAAATATCCACGGCGTTCTCCGGCGGATGCGCGCGAAACAGAACACATGCGCGCGCTCCGGCCAAGCGTCCGTGCGGGCAAATAACTTGACGCCGGGGAATCGCGCTCATGCTTCGACAGGCTCAGCATGAGGAAACTAGATAAGGCCCTCACCCTGAGCTTGTCGAAGGGTGGGGGCGCGATCACGCACTAGCCGCGTTCCTTGCGGATGGCGACGTGGTGACGGATCACTTCCTTGACGATGAAATTGAGGAACTTCTCGGCGAAATCCGGATCGAGCTTGGCCTCCTTCGCCAGCTTGCGCAGGCGCGCGATCTGCCTGCCCTCGCGCTTGGGATCGGCGGGCGGCAGGTGGCGCTCGGCCTTGTAGCGGCCGACGATCTGCGTGCACTTGAAGCGCTCGGCCAAGAGGTGGATCAACGCCGCATCGATATTGTCGATGCTGTCGCGCAGGCTGAGGAGTTTCTTGTCAATGCTCGCCATCGGCCGGCCCCTTGTGAACAGATGGGCTAGTCATAAGCGATCAAAGCCGGCGGCGCGACCTATTTTGCGTCGTCGGCGTCGAGTTCCAGCCACATCGCATTGAGCACCGCCAGCATCACGGCGAAGCCCAGACCCAGAACCCAAGCGAAATACCACATGGAGCTTGCCTCTCAATAATTGCTTTGGCTGTCGGAGGTGATCGAGTCGGCCTTCACCGGGCCCCTCAGCACCCGATAGGCCCAGGCGGTATAGGCCAGCACGATCGGCAGCAAGATGACGGTGCACCCCAGCATGATCTCCAGCGTCAGCTTGCTGGAGGAGGCGTCCCACACCGTCAGGCTCATGTCGGGATTGCTCGACGACGCCAACAGGAAGGGGAACAGCGACAGCCCGGCGGTGGCGATCGTCCCCAGCGGCACCAGCGCCGACGCCACCCAGGCCAGCAGCGGACGCTTGCGCGCCAAGACTGCGGCGGCGGCGCCCAGGTAAGCCACGAGCGGCGCCAGCCAGAACAGCGGATGCAGCGTGTAATTCTGCCACCAGCCGCCGGCGACGCGCGCCACCGTCTTCATCAGCGGATTGGAGGGGCCGTCGGCGGCAAACGCGCTGGTGATGCGGAAGCCGTCCATATGCGAGGTCCACACCCCGCCGATGGTAAAGAGAATGGCGAAGGCCACCGCCGCATAGGGCACGATGGCGCGCGCCCGCTCGCCGGGCGCGCCGTCGGCCTTGAGGCTGAGCCAGGTGGCCCCGTGCAGCGTCAGCATCGCCACCGACACCAGTCCGGCCAACAACCCGAACGGGTTGAGCAGCGAGAACAGCGTGATCGTCTCGTGCATCCGCAGATCGCTGTCGAAGCCGAAGGGCACGCCGACGAACAGATTGCCGAAAGCGACGCCGAAGATCAGCGCCGGTACGAAGCCGCCGATGAACAGCGCCCAATCCCACGTCGTGCGCCAGGTGGGACTCGCCAGCTTGCTGCGGAACTTGAAGCCCACCGGCCTCAGGATCAGCGCCAGCAGCACCAGGAACATCGCGAGGTAAAAGCCCGAGAAGGCGGTGGCGTAGAGCGGCGGCCAGGCGGCGAAGATCGCCCCGCCGCCCAGGATCAGCCAGACCTGGTTGCCTTCCCACACCGGCCCCACGGTGTTGATCACCACCCGGCGCTCGATGTCGTTCCTGCCGACGAACGGCAAGAGGATCGCGGTGCCGAGATCGAAGCCGTCCATGATCGCCAGCCCGATCAACAGAATGCCGAGCAGCGCCCACCAGATAATCCGCAGCGTATCGTAATCCATCGTGCTCACTCCGCCGGAACGCGGGCGAACGGCGCCGCCACGGCGTGGCCGAGCGTGCCGTCCGGACCGAGCCGGATATATTTGACCATCAGATAGACGTCGGCGACCAAGAGGCTGCTGTAGAAGATCAGGAAGCCGAGCAGGCTGAACAACACGTTGCCCGGCGCCGTCGAGGAGACGCCGAGCGCGGTCGGCAACACGCCTTCGATCACCCAGGGCTGGCGGCCATATTCGGCAACGATCCAGCCCAACTCGGCGGCGATCCATGGCAGCGGCAAGGTCCAAAGACAGACGTGCAGGAACAAGCGGTGGGTGTCGAGCCTTCGCTTGGCGGACAGATAGAACGCGAGCGCGAACAGCGCGATGAAGTAGAAGCCGAGCCCCACCATGAAGCGGAACGACCAGAACAATGCCGGCACGTTCGGGATGGTGGAGTTGGCCGCGGCGTCGATCTGCGCCTGCGTGGCGTTCTGAACGTCGGGCCTAAAGCGCTTCAACAGCAACGCATAGCCCAGATCGACGACATGGGCGTCGAGCGTCTGGCGCAGTCCCGCATTGCCGCGATCTTCCTTGAGCTTGGCGAGCGCGTCGTAGGCGACGATCCCGTTCCTGATCCGCTCCTTGGCGAGTTCGACCAGATTGTTGATGCCGGGCACCGGGGTGTCGGCGGTGCGCGTGGCGATCAGGCCGAGCACCCAGGGCACTCTTATCTCGTATTTGGTGGTGTGGGTCTTGAGGTCGGGGATGCCGAAGACGGTAAAGGAAGCGGGCGCCGGCTCGGTGTTCCACATCGCCTCGATGGCGGCGATCTTCATCTTCTGGTTCAGACCGGCGGTATAGCCCGACTCGTCGCCCAGCACGACGACGCTGAGCGCCGAAGCCAGCCCGAAGCTCGCCGCCACCGTCATCGAGCGCTTGGCCAGTTCGACGTGGCGCTGGCGCAAGAGATAATAGGCGCTGATCGCCAGCACGAAGACCGAGCCCACGACATAGCCGGCGCTGACGGTGTGCACGAACTTGGCCTGCGCCACCGGATTGAACAGAACCTCCATGAAATTGGAGACTTCCATGCGCATGGTGTCGGCATTGAAGCGGGCGCCGACAGGAAATTGCATCCAGCCATTGGCGATCAGAATCCACAGCGCCGACAGGTTGGTGGCGATGCCGAGCGCCCAAGTGACGGTCAGATGCGCCACCTTGCTCATCTTGTTCCAGCCGAAGAAGAACAGGCCGACGAAGGTCGCCTCGAGGAAGAACGCCATCAGCCCTTCGATGGCGAGCGGCGCACCGAACACGTCGCCGACGTAATGCGAGTAATAGGCCCAGTTGGTGCCGAACTGGAACTCCATGGTGATCCCGGTCGCCACCCCCATCGCGAAATTGATGCCGAACAGCGCACCCCAGAATTTCGTCATGTCGCGCCAGATCGCGCGGCCGGTCATCACATAGACCGTCTCCATGATGCCGAGCAGGATGGAAAGGCCGAGCGTGAGCGGCACGAACAGGAAATGGTAAAGCGCGGTGATGGCGAATTGCAGCCGGGAAAGTTCGACGATGTCCATGATGGCTTCCTAGCGATGTTGGGAATCCAGAATCCGGGCGGAGACCGCGGCGGAATCGGCAAGCGGGCGATGCGAGGGGCCGAAGAAGAGAAAATAGAGGCAGGTGAGCGCGAGCAATTTGGCCGCGAGCAGGATCGCGATCTCGCGCCAATAATGCGGCCTGCGAACGGCTTGGCTCATTTCCCGTTTTTCTTCGCCCAGCTTCGTTCCAGCCAACCTACGACGGCCAAGGTGCCCGCAAAAGCGGTTAATGAGAGAATCACCATCGCCACAAACCAAGCCCCGGCCACCGACATGAGACATCTCCTCGCGTTGGAAGTGCCTCGCTTCTGTCATGGCGCGCCGATTCCAGTATTTGACGGATGTCAATTTGAGGGGTCTGAAATGGAATTATTCGAATGAAAGCCTTGGCGGAACCCCCGCGAGGCGTTGTGACGCTGGCGCTGCGTAATCCCATGATAATAAAAGTGTTATTTTGCCCTTTTGGCGCCTTGCGTGTTGGCGCAACCCGGCCATCCTGATAAATATGGAATGAATATAAACAGCAAAGTCATATGGCCGGACCAGCGCCGCGAGACGCCAAAAGCGACGATTCTCTATTCCATACGCTGATCGCCACCGCCGTAGACGGCATCATGGTGATCGACGAGCGCGGAATCGTGCAGGTCTACAATCGCGCCTGCGAGCGGCTGTTCCAGTACGGCGCCGGGGAAGTCGTCGGGCAGAACGTCAAGCTCTTGATGCCCGAACCCTACCGCGGCGAGCACGATTCCTATCTCGACCGCTACCGGAGCACCGGCAAAGCCCGCATCATCGGCGTCGGTCGGGAGGTCGAAGGCCGGCGCAAGGACGGCTCGGTGTTCCCGATGCTTCTGTCGGTGGGCGCGGGATCGCTGAACGGCAAGCGCATCTTCGTCGGCATCGTCCACGACATCACCGAACGGCGCGCCGCCGAAGCCAGGATGCAGCAACTGCAGGAGGAGTTGAGCCATGTCGCCCGGCTGACCGAAATCAGCCACTTCTCCGCCGCGCTGGCGCACGAACTCAACCAGCCGCTCGCCGCCATCATGAACTATATGAGCGTCGCCAAGCGGCTCATGGCCTCACCCGACGCCCTGGCCAAGGCGCAGGAGGCCGTCGCCAAGGCCGGCGAACAGGCACAGCGCGCCGGACAAATCATCCGAAGGCTGCGCGATTTCGTCGAGAAGCGCGAGGGCAAACGCACGGTCGAGAACATCAACCTGATCGCGGAGGACGCTATCGCGCTCGGACTGGTGGGCGCCAAAGTCGCCAACATAGAGGTGCGCACCCAATTCGCGGCCAATTCCCCGCCGGTCCTGGTCGACCGGGTGCAAATCCAGCAGGTCATGGTCAATCTGCTGAGGAACGCCAGCGAAGCGATGATCGGCTCGCCCAAGCGCGAACTCACGATCTCCACCGCCGGCATCGACGGCAGCGGCGTGGAAGTCGCCGTCGCCGACACCGGGCCGGGCATCCCCGAGGTGGTGGCGAGCCGGCTGTTCAAGCCCTTCGTCACCACGAAGGAGAACGGCATGGGCATCGGGCTGGCGATCAGCCATTCCATCGTCGAAGCCCATGGCGGGCGCCTCAGGATGACGCCCAATCAGGGCGGCGGCGCGGTGTTCCGTTTCGATCTGCCCGCGGCGCCGGAGTAGGCGATGGCACAAGAGGCAGCGGTATTCGTCGTCGATGACGACCCCCACGTTCGCGATTCCCTCGTCATGCTGCTGGAAGCCGCGGGCCACGCGCCGCAGAGCTTCGAATCGGCGGCCGCGTTCCTCGCCAGCGACGCGCCGAACGCGCGGGGCTGCCTGATCGTCGACGTGCAGATGCCCGAGATGAACGGGTTGGAGCTGCAGAACGAATTGGTGGCGCGCCGCTCGCCGCTGACCGTCATCATCATGACCGGCCACGGCGACATTCCGGTCGCGGTGCAGGCGATGAAGGCGGGTGCTCTCGATTTCCTGGAAAAGCCGTTCGACGACGAGGTGCTGCTCGACAGCGTGCGGCGCGCCATCGAGCGCGCTTCCTCGGCCGGCGACCAGGCGGATGCCGCAAGGGAAGCCCAGACCCGCCTGGCCCTGTTGACCGACCGCGAACGCGAAGTGCTGGACCTCATCGTCGCCGGCAAGGCGAACAAGGTCATCGCCTACGAATTGTCGATCTCGCCGCGCACGGTGGAGATCCATCGCTCGCGCGTGATGGAGAAGATGGGCGCCAGCAATCTGGCCGACCTCGTCCGCAAGGTGCTGTCCCTATCCTCTTAGGGGATATTACGTATTTCGCCGCGGCGCCGGCGCGCATAGCGTCCACGATCTCATTCGTCCCATGCCAAGCGGAGACCGGCAGCGTGCCTTTGATCGTGGACATCGTCGAAGACGAC